>Ga0207671_10002220_pt1 | contig 21067 bp, 1 predicted proteins | sample KBSC24metaG_FD_184352 | JGI IMG/M metagenome (GOLD analysis project Ga0207671, IMG submission 184352) | Corn rhizosphere microbial communities from Kellogg Biological Station, Michigan, USA - KBS C2-4 metaG (SPAdes) (version 2) | ecosystem: Host-associated > Plants > Roots > Rhizosphere > Soil... | reverse complement strand
CACCGCAAGCAACGAATGCCCACCCAGACGGAAGAAATCATCATCGACACCCACCACAGGCACACCCAACACCTGCGCGAACGCCCCACACACCAACTCCTCCACCACACCCGACGCACCACGACCGCTCCCGGTCGCATACTCGGGCGCAGGCAGGGCTTGGCGGTCCACCTTGCCGTTCACCGTCACCGGAAGCTCATCAAGCACCACCACCGCCGAGGGCACCATGTACTCCGGCAAGCTGGACGCGGCCGCGGCGAGCACAGCCTGGGGCAACTCCTCACAGGACGCCGCTGACGTCGGCACGACGTAGGCGACCAGCCGTTCATCACGCACGATCACAGCAGCCTGCGACACACCGGGATGCGCCGCGACGGCCACCTGCACCTCACCGGGCTCGATCCGGAACCCACGGATCTTCACCTGATCGTCGACCCGCCCCAGGAACTCCAGATCTCCGGCAACCGTCCACCGCGCACGGTCTCCCGTCCGATACATCCGCTCACCGTCGGAGAACGGACACGCGATGAACCGTTCAGCGCTCAGCCCCGGCCGATGCACATACCCACGGGCCAACTGCTCTCCGGCGATGTAAAGCTCACCCGCGACACCCACCGGAACCGGTGACAGGCCGTCATCGAGCACGAACAAACGCGTACCGGCCACCGGACGTCCGATCGGCACCACATCGGCGATCGGATCGGCAGCCGTCATACGGTGGACGCAACAACCGATCACCGCTTCGGTCGGCCCGTACTCGTTGACCACCACGGCCTGCGGCACCCGTGACAACCACGCGCGCGCATAGGCACCGGCGAGCGCCTCCCCACCGATGACCAGACACCGCCCGACCGCGGCCATCTCCGCGTCGGAGGAGACCGCGTCGAGTGCGGGCATCAAAGCCGGAACCATCTTGGCCACCCCGAACCCGCCACCCTCGGCGCGCGCCTGTTCGGCCACCGACGAAGCCAAGCCGTCCACACCGCCGTCCGCCGACACCACGACGCACCCGCCGGCCACCAACGGCAGCACCAGCGACGTGACGGTGAGATCGAAGGCCACCGACGAGTGCAGCGGCATCCGGTCCCCGGGCCGGATCCCGTACTCCGGCACAGCCCACGCCGCGTAGTTCGCCAGTCCCGCGTGCGTCACCCCGACGCCCTTAGGTACGCCTGTCGAACCCGAGGTGTAGATCACGTACGCCAGCGATTCCGGATGCCCGGCCCGGCTGGGGGCCGGAACCGTCGCATCGTCGTCGGCCAAGTCGGGAACGTCCGTCACGGCGACCACACCGTCGGGAATCAACGAAGCGCAATCGCTCGACGTCAGGGCGTACTTCACCGCCGCGTCCCCGAGAACGAAGCCGATCCGCTCAGGCGGGTATGCCGGGTCGACGGGCAGATACGCCCCACCGGCCTTCCACACCGCGAGCACCGCCGCCACCAGGTCGGCCGACCGGTGCATGACGACCGCGACCACCGAATCCGGCCCGATCCCCTGCCCGGCCAAGTAGCGAGCCCATCTGGTTGCCCGCTCATCGAGCTCCGCGTAGGAGACTTCGACGCCGTCGTCGGCGACCGCGATCGCGTCCGGCGTCGCGGCCACCTGGGCGGCGAAGCGTTCCGGAACCGGCATGGCGGGCGTGGCGAGCGCGGTGTCGTTCCACGTCTCGACGACCGTCCGCCGTTCATCGGCGCTCACCACGTCCACCGCCGACAGCGGGAGGTCGCCCTCGCCGGCGAGTTCCTCCTCCAGCGCCGTGACCAGGTTCCCGACCGCCGTGTGCAGCAGGTGGCCGACCCGTTCCGGATCGGCCGGAGCGACCGCGTCGACGGTCAGCCACAAGCCGTCCTCGCCGCCGTCGTCCACGGAGACGCTCACCGGGTAGTTCGTCTTCTCCCGCATGAACAGCACCCGGACGCCGTCGAATTGGGTGGCGTCGGAGTCCTGCGCGTCCCGGCTGTCCTTCGCGGCGTTCGGCCCCACGTTGTGCCGGTAGTTGAACAGCGAGGTGAACAACGGCGTGTTGCCCGCCACCCCGGACACCCGCTGGGCGAGCGCCAACGGCGCGTGTTCGTGCTCCAGCAACCCCGCCAGCTGCCCCCGCATCGCCGACACCGCGGCCGCCGTCCCGACCCCGGCCACCGCGACCCGTACCGGCAGGGTGTTGATGAAGAGCCCGGCGGCGCGATCCGCACCGGCGCCGCCGTTCATCCGCCCGAACAACACCGTGCCGAACACCACGTCGTCCCGGCCCGACAGCACCCCCAAGACCCGCGCCCAGGCGACGTGCATCACCGTCGCGGGGCTCGCGCCGAGGCGCCGCGCCGCCGACCGGAGGCGGGCCGCGACGCCGGGGGCGACCGGGACCACGGCGCGGGTCGCGGCCGAGCCGTCGCCCCAGGCGTCGGCCAGGTCATACGGCGCCGTGGTCTCCGTGACGTCACCGAGCAGCGCGGCGAAGAACCGCTCGTGCTCCTCGCGGCTGATCCCGCTCCGCGCCCGCGCCACGAAGTCCCGGAACGGCAGCGGATCGGCCAGCTCGTCGTCAGCACCGGCGAGGATCGCCTTCACTTCCGAGAGCAGGACGTCCATTCCGGTGTGGTCCTGCACCATGTGGTGCATGCGAAGCAGCGCGAGCCAGCGCCCCTCGGTCGCGGGCCCGGCCTCGGACGGGGACGATGACGGGTACGACAGGGACGACGACGAGGGCGACGGCGCGCAGTGGACCCCGATGAGCGGCGCGCGCCGCAGGTCCATGGACTTCCCGCCGGCGGCGAGCAGCAGCTCGACCGGGTCGCCTGCGGGGTCCAGGGCCACCTCGGTCACCGGCAGTTCGGCCCGGCGGCACACCACCTGCACCGGCTCGGCGAGTCCGTCCCAGACGATCGACGTGCGGTAGATGTCGTGCCGCTCGACGACGCGCCGCAGGGCGGCGAGGAAGCCGTCGAGCCGGGCCCGGGAGTCGAACTCCATCACCACGGGCATCACGTAGGCGTCCTCGCCGCCGTCGGCGACGAGGTTGTGGACGAGCAGGCCCTCCTGGAGCGGGGCGAGCGGGTAGACGTCTGCGATGTTCGCAGCGCCGCCGGGCACCGTCGCCACGACCCGGTCGATCTCGGCCTGCGACAGGGTCACCAGCGGCAGCATCTCCGGGGTGAACACGTCGGAGCCGTCCGGGATCAGGTTCGCCGGGACCGGCGCCGTGTCGATGTCGGCGAGCCGCGCCAGCCCGGCCACGGTCGGCGTCTCGAACAGCGCCCGGACCGGGACGACGACGCCCCGCGTCCGGAGCAGCTCGACCAGGCGGACGGTGAGCAGCGAATGGCCGCCGAGGGCGAAGAAGTCGTCGTCGACGCCGACCGAGGGCAGACCGAGGATCTCCGCGAACACCGCGCACAGGACCTCCTCGCGCGCGTTCGCCGGCCCGCGGCCGTCCGAGCCTCCGTACTCCGGCGCCGGCAGGGCCCGGCGATCGATCTTCCCGTTCGGGGTCAGGGGAAGCCGGTCCAGCACCACCACAGAAGCGGGGACCAGGTGATCCGGCAGCGACCGCGCCGCCAGCGCGCGCAGCTCGGCCGGATCCGGCACCGCTCCTTCGGCCGGGACCACGTAGGCGACCAGACGCTTGTCTCCCGGCCGGTCCTCACGGACGACCACCGCGGCGCGGGCCACGGAAGCCTCGGCGGTCAGCACGGCCTCGATCTCGCCGGGCTCGATCCGGAAGCCGCGCAGCTTCACCTGATCGTCGGCCCGTCCGAGATACTCCAGGCCGCCGGCGGCCCGCCAGCGCACGACGTCGCCGGTGCGGTACATGCGCGTACCCGCGGGACCGAACGGACACGGCACGAAGCGCTCGGCGGTCAGGCCGGGGCGGCCCAGATACCCGCGGGCCAGGCCGGCGCCGGCTATGTAAAGCTCGCCGGCCACGCCGACCGGGACCGGCGACATCGCAGCGTCGAGCACGTAAACGCTGGTGTTCGCCAGCGGAGTGCCGATCAGAATGGCGCCCTCGGTGTCCCGCAGCTCCCACTTGGTCGCGCAGACCGTGGTCTCGGTCGGCCCGTAGGCGTTGAACGCCCGCGTGAACGACCGGGCCGCGTCGAAGGCCGGCCGGGTACAGGCCTCGCCGGCGGTGATCACGGACACACCCTCGCCGACCTCGTGGAAGTCGGTGGCGGCGAGCACCGCGGGCGGCAGCACCGCGTGCGTGATGGAGTTCTCGGCCAGGAAGGCGGACAGGACCGGCCCCGGCACCCGCGCCTCGTCCGGCGCTATGACCAGGGCCGCGCCGCCGGCCAGCGCCATCCAGATGTCGGCCACCGAGGCGTCGAAGGACATCGAGGCGAACAGCAGGACCCTGCTTCGCGGGCCGACGCCGAACCACCGGTCGTAGTCCAGCGCCAGGTTCGGGACACCGCGGTGGGTGACCGCCACACCCTTCGGCCGGCCGGTCGATCCGGAGGTGTAGATGAGGTACGCGAGGTTGTCCCCGGTCAGGGGCGCGATCCTGTCGGCGTCATCGAGGTCTGTGTCGTCGCGGTCTGTGACGTCGCGGTCTGTGTCGTCGCGACCGATGTCTTCGCGGTCGGGGTCGAGCAGCAGAACGGGGATCCCGTGGTCGTCCGGCACGGCGGCGACCACCTCGGCCGTGCCGAGCAGACATGCCGGTGCGGAGTCGTCGAGCATGAGCCGGATCCGCTCGGCGGGGTAGGCCGGGTCGATCGGCAGATACGCCGCGCCGGCCTTGAGCACCGCCAGCATCGCCACCAGGACCTGCTCGGACCGGGGCAGCGCCAGCGCGACGATCTGCTCGGGCCCCACTCCCCGCGCCACCAGGTCGCGGGCCAGCCGGTTCGCCCGGGCGTTGAGCTCGGCATAGGTCAGGTCGCGACCGGCGTACACCACGGCGACGGCGTCCGGGGTCCGCGCCACCTGCTCCTGGAACAACTCGGGCAGGGTCTGCGGGCCGAAGGCGGCAGCCGTGTCGTTCCACTCGATCAAGATCCGACGACGCTCGGTCTCGTCCAGCAGCGGCACGGCGTGCACGCGCCGGCCGGGATCGGTGGCGACCAGGTCGAGGACCCGCACCAGGCGGTCGGCGAACCCCTGCACCGACTCGGCGTCGAACAGGTCGGCCGAGCAGGTCATGGCCCCGCGCAGGCCCGCCGGCCGGCCGTCGTCGGCGAACTGCTCGCCGACACCGACGTGGACGTCCATGGCGAACTTCGTGACCGTCGCGCCGGAAAAGGTCGTGGAGGACAGGCTCTCGGCCTGCGCCCCGGCCAGGTCCACCACCGCCTTGGCGTTGTTCTGCACCGTCAGCATGACCTGGAAGAGCGGGTGCCGCGCGGGCGAGCGCACCGGGGCCAGCTCCTCGACCAGGCGCTCGAACGGGACGTCCTGGTTGCCGAAGGCCGACAGGCTCTGCTCGCGGACCCGGGCGAGCACCTCGGCGAACGTCGGGTCGCCGGACAGGTCGGTGCGCACCACGAGCGTGTTCACGAAGAACCCGACCAGATCGTCCAGACCCTCGTCGACGCGGCCGGCGATGACCGAGCCGACGGGGACGTCGGTGCCGGCGCCCAGTCGCGAGAGAAGCACCGCCAGCGCGGCCTGCACCAGCATGAACAGCGTCACGCCGTTCGCCCGCGCCACGACGCCCAACCGCCGGTGCGCGTCGGCCGGCACCGTGAACTCGACCCGGTGGCCGAGCTGGCTGGGCACCGCCGGACGCGGGCGGTCATACGGAAGGTCGAGTTCTTCCGGCGCCCCGGTCAGAGTCTTGCGCCAGTAGCCGATCTGCTCGTTCAGCGCGCTGTCGGGGTCGTCGGCGGAACCGAGCATCTCGCGCTGCCAGAGCGCGTAGTCGGCGTACTGGACGGGGAGCGGCTCCCAGTCCGGGCTCCGGCCCTCGACCCGCGCCCGGTAGGCCGTGGAGATGTCCCGGGCCAGCGGTCCGGTCGACCAGCCGTCGGCGGCGATGTGGTGCATCACCACCAGCAGCACCTGCTCGCCGGGCCCGACCACGAACAGCCACGCCGCGAAGGGCGCCTCGGACTCCAGGTCGAAGACGTGCGCCGCGGCCCGGCCGAGCGCCTCGGTCAACCCGTCCGTGCCGACCTCGACGATCCGGAGCTCCCCCTCCACGTCGCCGGGTTCCAGGACCTGCTGGTACGGCTCGCCGTCCTCGACCCCGTAGACGGTGCGCAGAATCTCGTGGCGGGCCAGGACATCGTGCAGCGCCGCCGCGAGCGCGCCGCGGTCGATGTCACCGGTCAGCCGCAGGGCGACCGGGATGTTGTAGGTCGCGCTCGGGCCCTCTACCCGCGAGGTGAACCACAACCGCCGCTGGGCGAAGGACAGCGGGATCATCAAGACTCCTTCTGGTCGCGCATGGGACGCAGAGCGGGCCGGGCCCGGGTCTTCGGCGGTGACCCGGCGCCGTCGGCGGCCGGGTCCGCGGTTCCGGCCTCTTCGGGATGCGCGACCAGCCACGCCGCGAGTCCGGCCGGGGTGGGCGTCTCGAACAGGACACGAACCGGTACCTCCGCGCCGAGCGAGGCACGGATGCGGCTCACGAGGCGGGTGGCGAGCAGCGAGTGGCCGCCGAGGGCGAAGAAGTCGCCGTCGACGCCGACCGAGGGCAGGTTCAGCACTTCAGCGAACGCCGCGCACAACGCCTTCTCCCGGTCGTCGGCCGGTTCCCTGCCCGCGCCGGCCCCCGCCGCGTAATCCGGTGCCGGCAGTGAATCGCGGTCCAGTTTCCCGTTGAGGGTCAACGGCAACGCGTCGAGCATCACGACCGCCGAGGGGACCAGGAAATCCGGCAGCCGGTCGGCACCGAATCCGAGCACCGCCTTGACCACCGCTTCGGGCTCGACGGCGTCATCGGCGGGGACGATGTAGGCGACCAGCCGCTTGTCTCCGGGCACGTCCTCGCGCACGATCACAGCAGCCTGCGACACCAGCGGATGGGCGAGCACGACCGCCTGCGCCTCGCCCGGCTCGATCCGGAACCCCCGGATCTTCACCTGGTCATCGGCACGGCCCAGGAACTCCAGGTCGCCGTCGGCCGTCCAGCGGACGCGGTCGCCGGTCCGGTACATCCGCTCACCATCAGCGAACGGACACGCCACGAAGCGCTCGGCCGTCGAACCCGCCCGGCCGACATAGCCGCGAGCCAACAAGTCACCGGCGACGTAGAGCTCCCCGGGTACGCCAGGGGGCACCACACCGAGCCCGGCGTCCAGCACGAACACCCGCGCGTTCACGATCGGCCCGCCGATCACCGGCGCATCGCCGGCGGCCAGCGGACCCGACATCGTCGCGCACACCGTCGTCTCCGTCGGGCCGTACGCGTTCACGAACCTGCGTCCCGACGCCCACCTGGGCAGCAACTCCCGATCGAGCGCCTCACCGGCGACCACCAACGTCGACACCGAATCCAGTGCGCCCGGCTCCAACACCCCCAGGACCGCCGGCGGCAACGTCACATGCGAAACCCCCGCACGCGAAATCAGGCCCGCCAACGACGGGCCCGGCGCCAGCTCCTGCGCCGAACCCACCACCACCGCAGCCCCCGAACACAGCGCCATGAGCAGTTCCCAGGTCGCGGCGTCGAAGCCGATGGAGGCGAACTGCAACACCCGCGAGCCGGGACCGACTTCGAACCGCTTGATCTGGGTGGCGACCAGGTTGGCCACTCCGGCGTGCGAGACGGCCACACCCTTGGGCCGCCCCGTCGAGCCCGACGTGTAGATGACATACGCGAGCGCGCCGGTCCCGGTGCGCGGCAGGGCCGGCGCCGACCCGGGGTACGCCTGGATCGCGGCGGCGACCGCGGGCTCGTCGACCGCGACCGTCCGGATCCGTCCGGCCGGCAGGTCGTCCAGTACCGCCGAGGTCCCGATCAGCACGCCGGCGTGGCTGTCGGCGAGCATGAACGAGATCCGCTCGACCGGCACGCTCGGATCGATCGGCAGATACGCGGCCCCCGCTTTCCAGACCGCGAGCACCGCCGTGACGAGATCGACGCCGCGCGGCAGGCACAGGCCGACGACGGTCTCCGGACCGACACCGAGGCCACGCAGATGGTGCGCCAGCCGGTTCGCTTGCTCATCCAGCTCGCGATAGGTCAGAACCCCGGCCGCGGATACGACCGCGTCGGCGTCAGGGGCCTGGCTCACCCGGGCGGCGAACAACTCCGGGGCGCTCGCCGGCCGGACCGGTTCGGCGGTGTCGTTCCACTCGGTCAGCACAGCACGGCGTTCGGCCTCGTCCAGGATGCTCACCGCGCCCACCGGCAGATCCGGGTTCGCGACCAGCGTCCCCAACGTCCGGACGAACCGGTCGACGATGCGCGCCGCCGACTCACGATCGAAGAGGTCGGCCGCGACGGTGAGCGTTCCGCCGATCCCATCGGGGTGCCCGTCGCCGTCCCGGCGCTCGCCGACGATCAGATGGAGGTCGAGCGCGGTCGAGGCGTCGCCCGCGGGCAACTGGGCCACGCGGACTCCGGGCAGCTCCAGCGAGACCTTCTCAGTGTTCTGCACGGTGAGGACGACCTGCGTCAACGGCGCACGGGACAACGACCGCGCCGGAGCCAGCTCCTCCACCAACCGCTCGAACGGAACATCCTGATGCCCCAACCCCGCCAAACTCACATCCCGAACCCGACCCAACAACTCCGCGAACGAAGGATCCCCCGCCACATCAACCCGCATCACCAACGTGTTGACGAAAAACCCCACCAACCCGTCCAACGCCTCATCCGTACGACCGGCGACCGCCACCCCCACCGGCACATCCGACCCCGCACCCAACCGCGACAACACCGCAGCCAGACCCGCCTGAACCACCATGAAAACCGTCACGCCGTGCCGTCGTGCGATCTGCGTCACCTTCAAGTGGACGGCGGCGGGGATCTCCACCGGCACCACATGGCCCCGGTGGCTCGCCACGGCCGGGCGCGGACGGTCGAAGGGCAGGGCGAGTTCGGCCGGAGCTCCGGCCAGGGCCTCGCGCCAGTAGGCGACTTGGCGGGACAGCAGGCTGTCCGGGTCGTCAGCGGCGCCGAGCAGATCCCGCTCCCACAACGCGTAATCCGCGTACTGCACCGGCAGCGGCTCCCATTCCGGGACCCGGCCCTCGACCCGCGCCGTGTAGGCGGTGGCGATGTCCCGTGCCAGAGGCGCGATGGACCAGCCGTCACTGGCGATGTGGTGGACCACCACCGCGAGGACGTGCTCGGCCGGCCCGAGCGTGAACAGCCGGGCCCGGATCGGCAGGTCCGCGCCGAGGTCGAAGGGGCGCCGAGCGAGTTCGGCGATCGCTTCGGGCAGGTCCGACTCGGTGGCCGGGCCGGTCCCCAGCCGCCAGCGGACCTCGTCCTCGGCCAGGACGCGCTGGAACGGCTCGCCCTCGTACTCGGCGAAGACGGTACGCAGCACCTCGTGCCGCCCGAGCACGTCCCGCAGCGCGGCGTCCAGCACGGCACCGTCGACGGCGCCGGACAGACGCACGACGACCGGAACGTTGTAGGAAGCGCTGGAGCCCTCCAGCCGGGAGATGAACCACAGCCGGCGCTGCGCCGAGGACAGCGGCAGGCGCTCCGGCCGGGGCCCCGCGACGAGCGCCGCCCTGCGGGTCCCGGCCAGATCGAGCCCTGCGACGACCCCGGCCGGGTTGCGGGCCTCGAACAGCGCGCCGATCGCGACCTCCACGCCGAGCAGCGCACGCAGCCGGCTGACCAGCCGGGTGGCCAGCAGCGAGTGCCCGCCGAGATCGAAGAAGTCGTCCAGCGGACCCACCTCGTCCAGACCCAGGACCTCCGCGTACGCGGCGCAGACCAGTTCCTCATGGACGTTCGCCGGCCTCCGTCCGGCACCCGGGCCGTGGCCCGGGGCGGGCAACGCCGCGCGGTCGAGCTTGCCGTGGACGGTCAGCGGCAGCTCGGCCAGCGCCACGACCGCCGAGGGCACCATGTAGTCCGGAAGGCGTTCGGCGACGAACGCGCGGACCGCGGCCGGCAGCGCGTCAGGACCCCCGTCGGACACCGGGCCCGCGCCGGAGGGCACGACGTAGGCGACCAGGCGACGGTCCCCCGGCACGTCCTCGCGAGCGATCACAGCGGCCTGCGAAACCCCGGGGTGTGCGGCGACCACCTGGCGCACCTCCCCCGGCTCGATCCGGAAGCCCCGGATCTTCACCTGCTCGTCGGCCCGTCCGAGGAAGTCCAGCGTCCCGTCGCCACGCCAGCGGACCCGATCGCCGGTCCGGTACATCCGCTCGCCGGGCGCCCCGAACGGACACGCCACGAACCGCGACGCGCTCAGCCCGGGCCGTCGCAGATACCCGCGCGCCAGACCGGGGCCGGCCACGTAGAGCTCGCCGGCGACCCCGGGCAGCACCGGCTCCAGGATGTCGTCTAGCACGTACGCCCGCGCATCGGTGATCGGACCACCGATGTGCGGGTCCTCGCCGGGAGCCAGGCCGGAGGTCATCGTCGCGCAGACCGTGGTCTCGGTCGGCCCGTAGGCGTTGACGAAGCGGCGGCCCGGCGCCCAGCGGGGAACCAGTCCCCGATCAAGCGCCTCCCCGGCGACGACCAGCGTGGACACCGACGGCAGCTGATCCGGTTCGAGCGTGGCCACCAGCGCCGGGGGCAGGGTCGCGTGGGTCACGCCGTGCCGGGCGATGGTGTCGACCAGGCCCCGGCCCACCAAGCCGTCTTCGGCGTCGACGACGACCAGAGCGGACCCGGTGGTCAGGGCCATGATGAGCTCCCACGCGGCCGCGTCGAATCCCGCCGAGGCGTACTGCAGCACCCGCGCACCGGGCCCGGCCCCGAACCGCGCGGCCTGCGCGGCCGACAGGCTCGCCACTCCGGAATGGGAGACCACGACTCCCTTGGGCCGGCCGGTCGATCCGGAGGTGTAGATGACATAAGCCGGATGCGTGGCAAGCAGCCGGCCACGCCGCTCCCGGTCGGACAGCGGGCTGCCGTCGGTCTGGGCCGGCCGCGCGGCTGCGCGGGGAGCGTCGAGTACCAGCGACGGCACCCCGACCAGCGGCGGGACGACCGCTTCGCAGGCCTCGGAGGTGAGGACGCACGCCGGGTGGGCGTCCCCGAGCAGGAAGTCGATCCGCTCGGCGGGATACCCCGGGTCCACCGGCAGATACGCGCCGCCGGCCTTGAGGACGCCGAGCAGCGCCACGACGAGTTCGGCGGACCGGCCGAGGACGACCGCCACCACCGACTCGGGGCCGACTCCCAGCGCGAGGAGCCGGCGGGCCAGCCTGTTCGCCCGCGCGTCGAGCTCGGCGTAGGTGAGCTCCTCGGCGTCCGACACCAGGGCCACCGCATCCGGAGTCTGATTCGCCCAGGCCTCGAACAGGGCGGGAATCGTCGAGGCCGAGACCCCCGAGCCGGTGTCGTTCCACGTCACCAGGACTGTGTGACGCTCGTCGTCGTCCAGCACCGGCACCGTGGCCAGCAGCCGGTCCGGTTCCTCGGCCAAGGCCGTCACCAAGGCGTCGAGGCAGTCGTGGAGCATCGCGCAGATCCGCTCGGGATCGGCGGGGGCGACCGCGTCGACCGTCAGCACGAACCCGTCGCCGAGGTCGTTGACCGCGACGTCGACCGGGTAGTTGGTCCGGTCCCGCGACAGCACGACCCGGACGCCTTCCAGGCCGATGCCCGCCCGCGCGGCCGCCTTCTGATGGTGGCGATAGTTGAAGATCGAGGTGAACAGCGGTTCGCCATCGGGCACGGCGCTCGCCCGCTGCGCCGCGGCCAGCGGGGCGTGTTCATGGGCGAGCAGACCGGTCAGCTGGGCGCGCAGCGCCGTGAGCGCGTCGGCGACGCCGGTCCCGCGCAGCCCGACCCGGACCGGCAGGGTGTTGATGAAGGGACCGAGCACGCGGTCGCTCTCGACGCCGGCGTCCATGCGCCCGTAGAACACGGTGCCGAAGACGACGTCGTCACGCCCGGACAGCGCCCCCAGCACCCGCGCCCACGCCAGGTGGAACAGCGCCGCGGTGCTGACCCCCAGCGCCCGGGCCACCTCGGCGGTCCGCCGCGCCAGATCGCCGGCCACCGGCAGCCGCGCGCTGGTCGCCCCCGAGCCGTCGAGGTGGATGTCGGTCAGGCCGAACGGGGCCGTGGTCTGGTCGACGTCGCCGAGCAGGGCGGCGAAGAAGCGCTCGTGCTCGCCTCGCGCGGCCCCGAGGCGTGTGCGGGCCACGAAGTCACGGAACGGAGCCGGCGCGGGCAACGCCGCGCCGCGACCGGTCATGAACGCGCGCAGCTCCTCCAACAGCACTTCGAGTGTCTTGTGGTCGCGGATCATGTGATGGATGCGGAGCAGGGCCAAACAGGGACCGTCGCCCGGCCCCGTCGCGATCTGGACCCGCAGCAATGGGGCCCGGTCGAGGTCGATCCACGATCCACCGAGCGCGAGCAGCCGCTCGGCCGCGTCCGGCCCGGTGGGATCGACGTCGACCTGCTCCACCGGCACGGTGACCGAGCGCAACACCACCTGAACCGGCTCGGACAGCCCGCGCCAGGCGATCATCGTGCGGTAGATGTCGTGCCGGTCGACCACCTTCTGCAGCGCGTCGAGGAAGGCATCGAGCCGCGAGCGCGTGTCGAACGACAGGACATACGGCAGGACGTACACGTCGCCCCGGGTCCGGTCGGCCATCAGGTGGTGGAAGAAGACGCCTTCCTGCAACGGCGCGAGCGGATAGACGTCCGCGATGTTCGCGGCCCCGGCGTCGACGGCGGCGACCAGCCGCCCGAGCTCGGCCGCGGCTAGGTCGACCAGCGGGAGCATCTGGGGCGTGAGCGCCGTCGCCCCCGCGGGGATCAGGTTCTCCGGCACCGCGGTCCGGACCGGCGCGGACTGCGCGGCGAGCTGGGCCGGCGTCGGGGCTTGGAAGAGCGCGCGGACCGAGATCGACTCGCCACGGGCCCGCAGCCACTCCACCAGGGAGACCGCGAGCAGGGAATGCCCGCCCAGAGCGAAGAAGTCGTCGTCGACGCCGACCGAGGGCAGGCCGAGGGTCTCGGCGAAGCCTGTGCACAGCAGCTCTTCGCGGACGGTCGCCGGCCCTCGGCCGACACCGCCAATCGTGGCGCGATCCGGGACGGGCAGGGCTTTGCGGTCGAGTTTGCCGTTGACGGTCAGCGGCAGTGACTCCAGGGCCACCACCGCCGACGGGATCATGTGCTCGGGAAGCCGCTCGGCGACGTAGCGGCGCACGGCCTCACCGAGGTCAGCGTCAGCGTCGACTTCCGTCTCGGGGACGACGTAGGCGATCAGGCGTTTGTCGCCCGGCGTGTCTTCGCGGACGATCACAGCAGCCTGTGACACGGACGGATGTGCCAGCACCGCCGCCTGCACCTCGCCGGGCTCGATCCGGAAACCACGGATCTTCACCTGGTCATCGGCACGACCGGCGAACACCACCTCACCGGCATCAGTCCACCGCGCCAGATCCCCGGTGCGGTACATCCGCACACCGGGCTCGAACGGACACGCCACAAAACGCTCACTGGTCAGGCCAGGTCGGCCGACGTAGCCCCGGGCCAGCTGCGCCCCAGCAACGTAGAGCTCGCCGACAACACCCGGCGGCACAAGACGCAGGTACTCATCCAGCACAAACAACCGGGTGTTCGGCACCGGCGAACCCACCGGCACCACACCATCAAGGGCCCTGCCATCAAGGCGTGCCGTGGCCACACCGATTGTCGCCTCGGTCGGACCGTAGTGATTGAACACGGCGCAGTCGCCAGAGGCGGCAATCAGATCCCGCACCCACGCCGGATCCGCCGCCTCACCACCGAGAACCAATGCGCTGCCCGGTATCGCCCCGAACCCCAACGCGGCCAGGTGCGACGGCACGATCTTCAGGAAGTCGATGGCATGCGCACGAACGTACTCAGCCACCACTTCGGGATCCACCGCTGCATCGGCGTCGAGAACGTGAAGCTCACCGCCTGCGCCAAGACAGCCGAACACAACGGTGTTTCCCAAGTCAGTGCCCAGGCCCTGCAACAGCAGGAACCGGCCCGAGCGCATACCTACCTTGGCAGGAACCTGCGACACATAGGCGGCCAAGCCGCCGTGCGTCACCGCCACGCCCTTGGCCGCACCGGTCGAACCCGACGTGTACACCACATAAGCAACCTGGCCGGGAACAACCTCGACCTCAGGAGCAGTCACCGGCTGCGCCGCAAGCGCCGCCACCGTCGCAGGGTCATCCAACGCAACCGTCAAAACACGCCCGACCGGCAACTCATCGAGAACCTCGCTGGTCCCCACAAGAACCGCCACACGGGAATCCCCCAACATGTACGCGATCCGCTCCGCCGGAAAGGTGGGATCAACAGGCAAATACGCCCCACCCGCCTTCCACACCCCCAGAACCGCGACAATCATCTCCACGCCCCGCGGCAGGCACAGACCGACAACCGACTCCGCACCAACACCCAAACCACGCAGCCGATTCGCCAAACGATTCGCCCGCGCATCAAGCTCCGCATACGACAGCCCGACACCCTCGAACACCACCGCCGACGCATCCGGCACCCGCGCCACCGACGCCGCAAACAACTCCACCACCGACGACACACCCACATCCACAGCCGTGTCGTTCCACTCCGCCAAAACCCGCCGACGCTCCCCCGACTCCAGCAGGTCGAGCGCGCCGATCCGGGCGTCCGGATCCGCCGCCACGGCGGACAGCACGCGCAGCAGGCACCGGCCGATCCGGCCCGGACCGGCGGTGTCGAAAAGGTCCGCAGCCGCCGTGACGATGCCGCGCAGCCCGGCGGGAGTCCCGTCCGGGCCGAAGGTCTCGCCGAGCATCACGTCGAGGTCGAACTTCGCCGTCGGGCGGCCGATGGACAGCGGCTCGGCCCGCACGCCGGAAAGGGCCAGCCGCGACCCGAAGTCCTGCATGGTCATCACGACCTGGAACAGGGGGTGGCGCGCGGCCGAGCGGACCGGAGCCAGTTCCTCGACCACCCGGTCGAACGGGACGTCCTGGTTCGCGAACGCCCCCACGGCGGCGCGGCGCACCCGCTCCAGCACCTCGCCGAAGGTCGGGTCCCCGGACAGGTCGCTCCGGATCACCAGGGTGTTGACGAAGCAGCCGATCAAGCCGTCGAGCGCCGGATCGGTGCGGCCGCTGACCGCCGAGCCGATGGGGACGTCCTGGCCCGCGCCCAGCGCGGAGAGCGTCACGGCGAGCGCCGCCTGGAGCACCATGAACATGGTGGTGCGCCGCTGCCGCGCCAGCGTGGCCAGGTCCCGGTGGACGTCGGCCGGCACGCTGAAGCCGGCCATGTGACCGTCGTGGGAAAGAGCTGCCGGGCGCGGGCGATCCGTCGGGAGCCGGAGTTCCTCCGGCGCGTCCGCCAGCGCTCGGCGCCAGTAGTGCAGCTGCTGGGAGAGAACCGAATCCGGGGCGTCGTCGGAGAGCAGTTCGTGTTGCCACAGCGCGTAGTCCGCGTACTGCACCGGCAACGGCTGCCACTGCGGCGCGGCGCCGTCGACACGGGCCGCGTAGGCCGTGGCGAGGTCCTTGCCGAGCGGTCCGTAGGACCAGCCGTCGCCGGCGATGTGGTGGATCACCATCGCCAGGATGTGCTCGTCCGGTCCGGACGCGAACAGCCAGGCCCGGATCGGGATCTCGGTGGCGAGGTCGAATCCGTACGCGGCGACGCGCGCGAGGGCCGAGGCCAGCCCGGCCGCCGGCACCGAGGCGCCGGGAAGGTCCGCGGCCGGGGCGATCACCGGCAGGTCCACCACGCCCCGGTCCCACGCGAGGCGGTCGAGGTCGAGCAGGTTCCCGTCAGCCGCGCGAGCCATGCCGAGGGCGCTTCCCGCGCCGTCCGGGTCGTCCGGGCCCTCTGCGCCGACCGTCTGGTCCGGCGCCACCGTCACCACCGACAGGTCCCACGTCACGTCTTCGGGTTCGATGATCCGCTGCGTCGGCGCGCCGTCGACGGCCGGGAAGACGGTGCGAAGCGCCTCGTGTCTGTCGATCACGTCGCGCAGCGCGCCGGCCAGCGCCGCCCGGTCCAGGCGGCCCGTCAGCCGGACGATCATCGGGCTGGCGTAGGTGGCGCCGGATCCCTCGGCCTGCCAGAGGAACCACAGCCGGCGCTGGGCGAAGGACAACGGGATCATCGGGATTCCTCCTGCTCGCGGCGCGGCCGCAACGCCGGTCGCGGCCGGTCCTGGTGGTCGGGGTGCTCCGCGAGCCACAGCGCGAGTCCGGCCGGGGTGGGCGTCTCGAAGAGCACCTGCACCGGCAGCTGCCGGCCGAGGGCGGACTCGACGTGGCTGACGAGGCGAGTGGCGAGCAGCGAGTGGCCGCCCAGCAGGAAGAAGTCGCCGTCGACGCCGACCGAGGGCAGACGCAGCACCTCGGCGAACGCCGCGCACAACGCCTTCTCCGCGTCGTTCGCGGGCTCCCGGCCGGAATCGGCGCCGGCTGCGAGGTCCGGTGCCGGCAGCGCGGCACGGTCCAGCTTCCCGTTGACGGTCAACGGCAGCGCGCCGAGGATCACGACCGCCGACGGCACCAGGTAGTCGGGGAGCCGCTCGGCCGCGAACCGGCGCACATCTTCGATCTGAGCCGCCGGATCCTCGGTGCCGTCGTCCGTCTCCAGGACCACATAGGCGACCAGCCGCTTGTCCCCGGGCACGTCCTCGCGCACGATCACAGCAGCCTGCGACACCGTCGGATGCGCCCCGACGACCTCCTGCACCTCACCCGGTTCGATCCGGAACCCCCGGATCTTCACCTGGTCGTCCGCACGACCCAGGTAGACCAGCGAGCCGTGCTCGGTCCACCGCGCCAGATCCCCGGTGCGGTACATGCGCTCACCATCAGCGAACGGACACGCCACAAACCGTTCAGCCGTCAAACCCGCTCGACCCACATAACCGCGCGCCAACAACTCACCGGCCACGTAAAGCTCACCGGCCACACCAGGCGGCACCACACCAAGCCCGGCATCCAGCACGAACACCCGGGCGTTCACGATCGGCCCGCCGATCACCGGCACGTCACCGGCGGCCAAAGGACCCGACATCGTCGCGCACACGGTCGTCTCCGTCGGACCGTAGGCGTTGATCAGGCGCCGGCCCGATCCCCACCGGGCCGCCACGTCAGCGCCCAAGGCCTCACCCGCCGACACCACGGTCGACACCGATTCCAGGGCGCCCGGCTCCAGCACCGCCAAGACCGCGGGCGGCAACGTCGCATGCGACACTCCCGCACGCGAAATCAGCTCCACCAACGACGGCCCCGGCGCCAATTCCACCGCCGAACCCATGACCACCGCGGCACCCGAACACAAGGCGACCCACACCTCCGCACTCGCCGCGTCGAATCCGGGCGAGGCGAACTGCAGCACCCGGCTGTCCGCGTCGATCGCGAACCGCTCCGCCTGCGCCGTGACCAGGCCGGCCAGTCCGGCGTGCGAGACCGCCACGCCCTTGGGCCGCCCCGTCGAACCCGACGTGTAGATCACATACGCCAGGTGAGCCGAGGAGACGGCGACCGAGAACGCTGATCCGTCCTGCCCGGCGATCGCGGGATCGTCGAGAGCGACCGTGGGCACCCGGCCGGCCGGCAGATCGTCGAGCACCTCGGCGCCCGCCACGACCATCACCGCGCGGCTGTCGGCGAGCAGGAAGGAGATCCGCTCGGGCGGCATCCCCGGATCGATCGGCAGGTACGCCGCCCCGGCCTTCGCCACCGCCAGCCAGGCCACGATCAGGTCCGCCGACCGCCGCGCCACCACCGCGACCACGGCGTCCGGCCGCACCCCGCGCTCGACGAGATGCCGGCCCAGCCGGTTCGCCCGCTCGTCCAGCTCCGCGAAGGACAGCCGGCGCGCGCCGTCGATGACGGCGGTCGCGTCGGGGGTTCGTGCGACCTGGGCCGCGACCAGTTCCGCGAGGGTCGTGCCGGGGACGGCGTCGGTCTTGGTGCCGAGGCGCGCGCGGGAGACTGTTTCTATGTCTGGGTTTGTGTCTGTGTCTGTGCTTATGTGGTTCCAGTCGATGAGGATCCTGCGACGCTCGGCCTCATCCAGCACCGGCACCGCGTGCACCTTCTGGGCGGGGTCGGCCAGCAGCGTCCCGACCGTCCGGACCACCCGATCCGCCAGCCGCGTGACCGTCTCCGGATCGAACAGGTCCGCCGATCCGACCAGTTCGCCGCTCAGGCCGGCCGGATGGCCGTCGGCGTCGAAGACCTCACCGATCAGGGCATGGAGATCGAGGTCGAAGCCGGTCCGGCCGCCGGGCCCGGGGACGAGGTCCACGGAGAGTCCGGCGAGCTCCGGAGCCCGGGCGTTCGGTCCGGACACCGACGATCCGGCGTTCTGCACGGTGAGGACGACCTGCGTCAACGGCGCACGGGACAACGACCGCGCCGGAGCCAGCTCCTCCACCAACCGCTCGAACGGAACATCCTGATGCCCCAACCCCGCCAAACTCACATCCCGAACCCGACCCAACAACTCCGCGAACGAAGGATCCCCCGCCACATCAACCCGCATCACCAACGTGTTGACGAAAAACCCCACCAACCCGTCCAACGCCTCATCCGTACGACCGGCGACCGCCACCCCCACCGGCACATCCGACCCCGCACCCAACCGCGACAACACCGCGGCCAAGCCCGCCTGAAGCACCATGAACACCGTCAGGCCCTCGGCTCGAGCGAGATCACGCAGTCGCGCGTGGGCCTTGGCCGAGAAGGTCAACGGTGCGGAGTGACCGCCGTGGCTGGAGACCGCCGGGCGGGGCCGGTCTGCCGGAAGCGTCAACTCCTCCGGCGCCCCGGCCAATGCTTCGCGCCAGTAAGCGACCTGTTCGGAGAGCAGGCTGTCCGGATCGTCGGCGGAGCCGAGCAGATCCCGCTGCCACAACGCGTAATCCGCGTACTGCACCGGCAACGGCTCCCACCCCGGAGCCCGGCCCTCGACCCGCGCCGCGTAAGCCGTCGCCAAATCCGCGGCCAGAACACCGGTCGACCAGCCGTCGCCGGCGATGTGGTGGACCACCAGGGTCAGCACATGGTCCTGCGGGCCGATCACGAACAGCCAGGCTCGAAGCGGGATCTCGGTCGCCAGGTCGAAGGGACGGCCCGCGGCCCGTGCGATGGCTCCGGGCACCTCCACCGAGGCCACATGGCTGACCTTGAGGCGGCAGTCTGCGGCCTCGAGGTCGAGCACCTCCTGGTACGGCTCGCCGTCGACCACCGGGTAGACGGTCCGCAGCACCTCGTGGCGAGCCAGGACGTCCTGGAGCGCCGTCTCCAAGGCCGCGGGGTCGAGCGGCCCGGTCATCCGCAGCGACATCGAGCTGTTGTCACCGGCGCCGGCCCCTTCCATCCGCCACCGGAACCACAGGCGGCGCTGGGCGAACGACAGCGGCACCAGGTCAGGACGCGGACGTGCGACGAGGGCGGTCCGGCCGCGCGCGGCACCGCCGATCCGCGCCGCCAGCGCGGCCGGCGTCGGAGCCTGGAACAGCTCGCGGATCGGGATCTCGGCACCGGCCACCACCCGGAGACGGCTGATCAGGCGGACCCCCGACAGCGAGTGCCCGCCGAGGGCGAAGAAGTCGTCGTCCACCCCGACCGAGGGCAGGCCGAGGATCTCGGCGAACGCGGCGCAGAGGATCTCCTCGTGCGGGGTCGACGGGGCGCGAGAACCGGCCGCGTGGGCGGCGGAGAAGTCCGGCGCCGGAAGGGATCCGCGGTCTAGTTTGCCGTTGGCGGTCAGCGGCAGCGCGTCCAAGACCACCACGGCCGACGGGACCATGTGTTCCGGGAGATGCTCGGCCACGAACCGGCGCACCACATGGCTCAGGTCGGTATCAGTGGTATCCGTCTCGGGAACGACGTATGCGATCAGGCGTTTGTCGCCTGGCGTGTCTTCGCGGACGATCACAGCAGCCTGTGACACGGACGGATGTGCCAGCACCGCCGCCTGCACCTCGCCGGGCTCGATCCGGAAACCACGGATCTTCACCTGGTCATCGGCACGACCGGCGAACACCACCTCACCGGCATCAGTCCACCGCGCCAGATCCCCGGTGCGGTACATCCGCACACCGGGCTCGAACGGACACGCCACAAAACGCTCACTGGTCAGGCCAGGTCGGCCGACGTAGCCGCGAGCCAGCTGCGCCCCAGCAACGTAGAGCTCGCCGACAACACCCGGCAGCACCGGACGAAGATGACTGTCCAGAACGTAAAGCCGGGTGTTCGCGACCGGCGAACCCACCGGCACCACACCATCAAGGACCCTGCCATCGAGCCGTGCCGTGGCGACACCGATCGTCGTTTCGGTCGGACCGTAGTGATTGAACACGGCGCAGTCGCCGGAGGCCTCGACCAAGTCCCGTACCCACGCCGGATCCGCAGCCTCTCCACCAAGGACCAGCGCGCGTTTCGGTATCGCCCCGAACCCCAATGCGGCCAGGTGCGACGGCACAACCTTCACATAGTCGATGCCGTGCTCTCGCGCGTAGCCGGCCGCAGCCTGCGGATCCACAGCAGCGTCGGCATCCAAGATGTGCAGTTCGCCGCCTGCGGCAAGACAGCCGAACACGACCGTGTTGCCCAGGTCAGTACCCTGCGCTTGCAGCAGCATGTACCGACCTGGACCCATGCCCACCTTGGCAGGAACCTGCGACACGTAGGTGGCCAAGCCGCCGTGCGTCACCGCCACACCCTTGGCCGCACCGGTCGAACCCGACGTGTACACCACATAAGCAACCTGGCCGGGAGCAACCTCGACCTCAGGAGCAGTCACCGGCTGCGCCGCAAGCGCCGCCACCGTCGCAGGGTCATCCAACGCAACCGTCAAAACACGCCCGACCGGCAACTCATCGAGAACCCCGCTGGTCCCCACAAGAACCGCCACACGGGAATCCCCCAACATGTACGCGATCCGCTCCGCCGGAAAGGTGGGATCAACAGGCAAATACGCCCCACCCGCCTTCCACACCCCCAGAACCGCGACAAT
>Ga0207671_10002219_pt1 | contig 21074 bp, 19 predicted proteins | sample KBSC24metaG_FD_184352 | JGI IMG/M metagenome (GOLD analysis project Ga0207671, IMG submission 184352) | Corn rhizosphere microbial communities from Kellogg Biological Station, Michigan, USA - KBS C2-4 metaG (SPAdes) (version 2) | ecosystem: Host-associated > Plants > Roots > Rhizosphere > Soil... | reverse complement strand
AAAAGGAAGTGGACGACCTGGTGATGGAAGTATTGGGTAACGTCGGTCTTGCTCATACGGTAGATATGATGCCGGAAGAATTATCCGGCGGTATGCGCAAACGCATCGCCCTGGCCAGGACCCTGATACTGAAACCAGAGGTCATCCTTTATGATGAGCCCACGACAGGTCTTGACCCGGTGACCGGCAGGGAGATCAGCACTCTGATCGTGGATATTCAAAAGCGGTACCACACCGCATCGATCATCATCTCCCACGATATGCATTGTGTCAAACGTACTTCCGACAAGGTGGCTGTACTAATCGACGGGAAATGTCATGCAGAGGGAACTTTCGGAGAACTGCAAAATTCCGCAGACCCGCAAATAAAACAATTCTTCGAATAAATTTTATAGCCATGACAAAGCAAAACAATAGTAATATTAAGCTGGGCCTGCTGGTGCTGGCGGGACTCTTCCTCTTTATCGCGACTTTGTATGTGGTCGGCAAGAATCAGAATATATTCGGGTCAAGCTACGAAATAAAAGCCCGGTTCTCGAATATCAATGGACTCATGAAGGGGAACAATATCCGCTTTTCCGGTATACAGGCCGGCACCGTAAAAAGGATAACGATCATCGACGACAGCACCATCGAAGTATCCATGCTGATCGACAAGTCCCTGCAACCTTTTATAAAGAAGAATGCCCTGGCGTCCATTGGGACGGAAGGGCTTATCGGGAATAAGATCATCAATATCCTGCCCTCAAAGGAAAATGCAGCTGTAGCCTTGGAAGGAGATTTGCTGACTGTCCATAAGACGATCGATACGGATGAAATGCTGGAAACCCTGTCGGGAACCAACAAAAATATCGCGCTTATTTCGGAAGACCTGCGGATCACCGTTCATCGTATCAACAACAGCACGGCCTTATGGGGTTTGCTGAAGGATAGCGGCATGGCTGCTAATATCAGGACAACGATGACTAATATCCGGGTGGCGAGCTCCAATGCCCGGAACATGACGGACCAGCTGAATGCCCTTGTTGATGACGTGCGGCATGGAAAAGGGTCGGTTGGAGCGTTGCTCGCTGACAGCAGTTTTGCCCGCGACCTTAACCGGGCGCTGGTGAATATCGGATCGGCGGGTGAACGGGCAAGCGAGGCTGCCGGCCAGTTGAATACGACCATAAAAGATATACAAGCTGATCTCACCAATGGAAAAGGCACGGCCAACGCCTTGTTACGCGACACCGGCCTCGTGGTGAAACTGAATGCCAGCCTCGACAACATACAAAAAGGGACGGATGCTTTTAGCCAGAATATGGAAGCCTTGAAACATAATTTCCTGTTCAGAGGATATTTCCGCAGACTGGAAAAACAACAAAAGAAAGAAAGCCGTAAGCTCACTTCCAACTAACACTCAACAGTATCCCACCTGTGATTAATCAGCTTTTTCGTTGACGTATGTCATGATCCAACCCCCGTCAGCTGCCTACTTTTACGTCATCAATGTAACTATAACCAACACGTAAAACTTCCCGATCATGAATGCCAGATCTCATCTGGCAGCAGGAAAAACAACGATCTTCCTGCTGTCTTTCCAACTATTGTCTTTTTTGTCGCCTGCCCAGGTACGTTATACAGGCAATACGGTTGACCTCGTGGTCAGCGGTACTTCCACACTCCACGACTGGACCATGAGATCCGTAAAGGCGGACTGCACGGCTTCCTTCGACTTCAATGCCGCCGGCGTCATCAGCGGTCTCGAAACGCTTAGCTTTTCAACACCGGCCTCCGGTCTGAAAAGCGAGCATACAGCCATGGATAACAATGCCTATAAGGCCCTGAAGACCGACAAGAACCCTGCAATCACCTACACGATGACAGCAGTGACCGTCACACCTGCAGCGGCTGGCAGCACGGTAAAATGCACCGGCAGGCTGACTATCGCCGGCGCCACAAAAGACGAGGAAATTATAGCGGTATGTAAACCAAATGCCGACAATACCATCACTGTCACCGGCAGCCGCAAGATCAGCATGAAGGAGTATAGCATCACCCCTCCCACATTCATGCTCGGCGCTGTCAAGACAGGCAACGACATTGTCATCTCCTTCACCCTGCAACTCAAAAGATCCTGATACACTCAACACCAAATTACTTATTCTCCCAAAAAAACATTTTATGAAAAAGTTCATCCAAAACATCGCTTACTCCTTAGTCCTTCTACTCGCCCTGGCGCCCGCGGCGACCCACGCACAAACATTGCAAGGCAAGGTGCCCAACCTCAGACCTTATGACCAGTCCGGCATTAATGTTTTTGAGACAAAGAAGGACTCGGCACTCTTCGATGGCGTGAAAGTGCGCATTGGCGCCGGCTTCACCCAGGAATTCCAGGGCCTGAAACACCAGAACTATCTCGGGGAAGGCTCAGCCAACAGCAGCCTGTACAAAATATCTCCCGGATTTAACCAGGCCATGGCCAATCTGTATACCGACTTCCTCCTGGCCGATGGTATTCATCTCAACCTGGTCCTTTATTTGTCCACCCGTCACCACAATGAGACATGGGTTCGCGGCGGTTATCTCCAATTCGACAAGCTGCCCTTCAAAGGCCAGGTATGGCAGGATATTATGAAATATACTACCATCAAGGTGGGCCAGTTCGAGATCAACTATGGCGACCAGCATTTCCGCAGGACGGACGGAGGACATGCTTTCTACAATCCCTTTATTGAGAACTACATCGTAGATGCCTTTGCCACTGAAATAGGCGGAGAAGTTCTTGTACAGAACAAAGGGCTATTCGGAATGGTCGGTCTTACCAACGGTATGCTCAAGGCCAGTATCGATTCCGTCGCCAAGACAGCGCAAAATGGCGACATACGTAAAAACCCCGCCATCTATTTCAAGGCCGGTATCGACCGTCAGGTCTCCAGCCTGGTACGTTTGCGCCTGTCCGGCTCATATTATCATATAGCCAGCTCACCCAGCAATGACCTGTACAACGGCGACCGCGCCGGCTCCAGTTACTGGATGGTGATGGAAAAACCCTACACCGTGCCCGCCAGCGGAACCAGTGCTTATGAAGGAGATGCCTTTTCCGGCCGTCTCAACACCGGTCTCAACAGTAAAGTGGATGCCATGATGGTGAACGGATTTGCAAAAGTGGGTGGGTTTGAATTGTTCGGCACGTTTGAACACGGCCAGGGTCGCAGCAGTACAGAAGCGTCCAACAGACAGTTCAATCAATATGCAGTGGATGGTGTCTACCGGTTTGGACACGCGGATAACCTGTTTGTCGGAGTCCGGTACAATGGGGTCACCGCCGAACTGAAAGGGATCAGCGCGCCCGTGACGATCAACCGCTTTGCCGCATCGGGCGGATGGTTCCTGACAAAGAATGTGCTGCTGAAAGGCGAATGGGTCACCCAGAAATATCTTGATTTCCCTGTAAGCGACTATCGCAGTTCGGGTAAATTCTATGGTTATGTCATCGCTGCGACTGTAGGGTTCTAAGCATACATACGGCAGACTCAGGCTTTTGACCATCTTTAAAAATTACGATCATGTCCTACTTCACCTATCTACTCGCTCTTGGCCTTTGGGCAGGACTATCCTCTGGCCCGCCCGCCGGAAAGGTCAGTTGGATCGTGCAGAAAAGCAGCAGCCTGAGCATTCATGGCCGTACCAATATCAATCGTTTTTCCTGCGGCGTAGCCGAATATGCCGAGGCCGATACGATAACATTCCTGGGCGAGGGATGCCGCGGACAAATACGCGGCATCCCCCTCTGCGGGGCTCTGCGGATCAATATCGGGGACTTCGATTGTCGCAACCGGGTGATGACCGGCGAATTCAAAAAAACCTTGCAATACCGCCAATATCCACAGTTGAAGATCACTTTTCTTAGCCTGGAAAGAATGCCGGCCTTCGGCCCCCGGCCCGAAACGGTAAAAGGTCTGGTCTGTATCGAACTGGCAGGGGTAAGCAGACAGGTTGAAATGGACTATACTTCCGGCAGAGAAGATGCGACGACAGTACAATTGACCGGCAGCCGCCAGCTGAGTTTTTCCGACTTCGGACTACAGCCGCCGCAAAAAATGGGCGGGCTCATCCGGGTAAATGATGTTCTGGATATACAGTTTGTCCTGTGTCTCCAGCGCATTGACTAAAAGTTTAATTTATTTTATATGTTACCAAAAACAATGAAAGCTGCAGTTGTCCATGCATTCGGACAACCTCTCGAAATAGTAGACATGCCGGTCGCAAGACCAGGTACCAACCAGATACTGGTCAAGGTCATCGCCAGTGGGGTCTGTCATACAGACCTTCACGCAGCCAGCGGAGACTGGCCGGTGAAACCAAAATTGCCTCTTGTACCCGGTCATGAAGCCATCGGTTATGTAGCGGCAGCAGGTCCGGATGTAAAAAATGTGAAGGAAGGGGACATTGTAGGTGTGCCCTGGCTGTATAGTGCGTGCGGATGCTGTGAATTTTGCATTTCCGGATGGGAGACATTATGCGAGCAACAGCAGAATGGCGGGTATAGCGTAGATGGCGGGTATGCGGAATATGTCATCGCCGATGCGAGATATGTGGGCCGGTTTCCCGCAGGTATAAATTTTATCGAAATGGCGCCCATTATCTGCGCGGGCGTAACGGTATACAAAGGACTGAAAGAAACGGACACCCGGCCAGGGCAGTGGGTCGCTATATCGGGCATCGGCGGACTGGGACACCTCGCCGTGCAATATGCCAAAGCCATGGGACTCCAGGTAGCAGCCATCGACGTAGCGGATGACAAGCTGCAGCTGGCCAGAAGCCTCGGCGCCAGCCTGGTCGTCAACGCGAAGGAGCAAGACCCGGGCGCCTACCTCAAAAAGGAAACAGGCGGCATGCACGGGGTACTGGTGACGGCCGTCTCGCCAGTCGCCTTCCGCCAGGGCATCTCTGCATTACGCCGGAAAGGGACCATTTCGCTGAATGGGTTGCCGCCGGGAAGCTTCGACCTACCCATTTTCGAAACAGTGCTCAATCGCTATACCGTGAGAGGATCTATAGTCGGCACCCGCCAGGATCTCCAGGAGGCTATTGATTTTGCCGTTGCAGGACGGGTAAAAGCCACCGTACATACCCGCAGATTGGAAGACATCAATTCCGTATTCGATGAAATGAAGAAGGGCGAGATACAAGGCCGCATGTAATGCAGATAGCACAGCCATAAAGACCAGCCGGCGCCGCGGGAATGCCATCCGGAAAGAACATGACCAAGATCATGAACGGCCCTGCTTTAGATCATTCCGATTGGTAGAGAACGAAATATTTTTGTCATGGGAGCATTTATTATGAAATTGAGCAATAGAGTAAGACGGCAACTGATCGGAATGGTGCAGGAAGAATTCAACCGCGCTTACCCTTTTTTAAAGATCGAATTTGGAAACACTGACCACGAACTCCTGCCTTCGCTGGATGGCAGGAGTTTCCATACAGAGGAAAATATCCGGGAAGGAGCCAGGAGTATTCTTGAAAAAGACATCCGGCTGTCCGATAACATGAAGGTCAGTGAATTGGAGACTTCCTTGCAACAATTATTCGGATCCGCCGTGCAGGTATACCGCAAAAGCGGCAATTTCTGGATGGAAACAAAAACGACCAGACACTGGACCCTGAAACAACATAATGATCACGGTCAGGACATCGCTTTTGGATTTTAAATTCCTCGCCGATAGCAGAATGCAATTGTTAACAATATTTAACCTCTGTGTAATCTTCGCATAACATATGCTATCTACCTTTGCTGCGTCAATTGATACAAGCGCTTTTATCCTTATTAGAAACAGTAAAACCTACTATTATGTTAGCCCGGACCTTTTATGCAACACAGGCATTTATCATTCTTTCTCTTTTTGCTATTACGAATTCAGCATCTGCTCAAAGTTATCATCACCCCATCCGTCATATCAGGATGGAGAGCACCAGCGCAGACTCTACGGAGACATCCCGTTTGCAGCTAAACATCCAGCAACAGGATAAAGAAAGCCTGAAATTCCGTATTACGATCCTCAACCCACAAGGCCGCCCGATGAGCATCAGCATCGTTAGAAATAACGACGTCCTCTTTTCTGAATACGCTACCGGTGACCAGTACCTCAATATGTTTAACTTCAGCGAGTTGGAAGATGGCAATTACAAGGTGATCGTTTTCAACGGAAAAGAAAGGGTCACCAGGAGCATCCATTTGCAGACCGCGACCACAGTCGATCGTCAGGTATCGATCAATTGATCTACAGAACTCTTGCCCGGGCACATGCCCACTCTGTTACCCTGCGCCTGCCTCCACTATCGAGGCAAGGCGCTTACGCCGAGACGATCCGCCGCACCACCCGCGCCGCCGCGCCCCCTAAAGATGCGCGATAAAAATGGGCAGCTTGTGATCCCGGATCACTTTATCCGCAAAACTGCGCTTCGCCATATAAGAAAGGGAACTACGCCCGAAAGAAGCACTCACCAACAACACATTCTGCTTAGCCCCGATCCAGTCCGGAAAGAATTTGGATGCCTTGAAATGCAATTTCGAAAAACCGACATTGCCAAGCCGCAGACCTGCATATTCTTTCAACAGATCCATATCGGGTAGAATTTCAGAATCTTCTTCTTTTACGTAGAGCACCTCCGAAGGCAGGTGTACATATTGAGGGAACAAATAACTGAATTGCTTCAACGCATACACGCTTTCCTTGCTGCCGTCATATGCAAACACCAGTTGGTCGAAAGCCGAATAAGTCTCCGGCACGATCACGATGGGGCATTCTGTCAGATGTAAAGCCTCATGCAGGAACAGATTCGGCTCCCGTGGATCGATCTCTGCATAGAAAACTTGCCCGCTGGCTATAGCAAGGTCGGCAAAACGGCTTTCTCTTGCCATCAATTGCTTGTCCCAGGGTTCATCATTGGCATGCACCTGGAAATGAATATTTGCTGCCTCGCAATGTCGGGCAAATAATGCTTTGTGTTCAACGACCACATGTCTTTCTTTGTCCTTCGCGCGTGCATAAGGAGCCGAACCAGGCATATGGCTGGCGGTATTTATGGCACTATAATCCAGCGGACTGAAGAAAAGCCCTTTTACATGAAAATCTTCATGTTGCCGGAGACAACGAAGAAAGGCAAAGGCCCCTTCCGGGAACACTTTGCCTGCTGATATAAACAGTAGCTGTTTCATACTACAAAGGTACATTTTCCCCCCATCGCAACCTGCCGGTCAACCCCACGCCTGGACCCCGCCAGCTATCCCGCCCTGGCTCCGCCACCCCCACGCCCGGCTACAATAACTGCCCGCCGGAAACTTCTATCCGCTGTGCGGTGATCCACCGCGCATCCTCCGTACAAAGCAACGCTACTACCCCGCCGATATCATCCGGTTGCCCAACCCTGCCCAGGGCAAAAATAGAACCCACACGTTTCATACCCTCTTCATCGCCAGGCAGAGAAGACTTGGTAAAATCAGTTTCCGTCAACCCCGGCGCCACCACATTTGCCGTAATACCACGGGGACCTACCTCTTTAGCCAGATACCGCGTAAAGACCTCGACCGCCCCCTTCATTGCCGCATAAGCCGCATAACCCGCCAGGACGAACCTGGCCAGCCCCGTCGAAATATTTATCACCCGGCCATTGTCATTCAGATAGGGTAGGGCCTTTTGCGTCAGCAGGAACACACCCTTCAAATGGATGTTGTACAGATCATCGATTGCCTTTTCGGGCGTCTCCGCTATCGAATAGTGCTCCCCTATGCCGGCATTGTTAACCAAAAAATCAAAATTGCCGCTGCCTGTATTTTCTTTCAGATGAGCTGACACTTCTTTTAGAAAAGCATCAAAACTCGTGCTTTCAGCTGTATTCAACTGAAAGGCCTCTGCCTTCCGCCCCATTCCCCGCACTTCTGCGACCACTTTATCCGCCTCCGCCTTATTGCTGTTGTAGGTTAAAATGATGTCATTACCTTGCCCGGCAAGACGAAGGACCATATTCTTTCCCAGACCCCGGCTGCCCCCGGTGACCAACGCGATCTTTGTTCTTTTTTCCATTATTGAATGATTTAGGATACAAAATTCGCTGGTTCCGGATTAACCGAATGGTGAGACCTTCAGGAAAAATGATGACCAGTTCAGTATTTTGCCCTTCCCCTGCCGCCCTGCTTCCCCGCGGCCGCTCCCCTGCGAACGCGCTGCCCGTGGACTACCGCCCGCGCCCCGGCGCTCCCCCAACGCTCCCCCGCCACCCCCCCGAGCTTCGGCGGGGCTTCGTCCCTCGCTTTCCCTTGTTCGTTAGAGCTTCGGCGGGGCTTCGGCCCTCGCCCCTTCTCGCTCGTTCCCTTTGCTCCGCTCGGGAACGCTCCGCTCGGTTATCTCGCTCGTTCCCTTCGCTCCGCTCGGGAACACTCCGTTCGGGTACGCTCGGGAACCCCCGCGGCCGTGCCGCGGTCTACGCAAACCTCCCCGAATTCCCTAAATTTGTGCAGCAACTGACAAAAACACCATGCCACGCACCAAGTCATTTAATGAAGAGGACATGCTGGACAAAGCAAAGGAATTGTTCTGGCGCAAAGGATTCAATGGCACACCCCCGCAGGATATCCTTGACGAAACAGGTCTTAGCCGGTCCAGTCTCTATGACACATATGGCGACAAACACAGTCTTTTCATAAAGACCCTGCAACGCTACCGCGACTGCGAGACCGTTGCAGTCATTAGTTTTCTTGACCAGGCAGAAGACATTCCCCACGCCATCCGCCAGCTGTTTCACGAAACACAACGGGAGTGCCTGTCACCACAGGGTAGGAGAGGGTGTTATATGATCAATGCAGTACACGAGTTAGTGCCCCATGACCCTACGGTAGAAACGATCGTTCAGGAGAACAGACAGGCCACGGAAGATGCCTTTACCCGCGCCATTCGCAGAGGCCAGCAGAAAGGGCAGATAGCCAAAGAACACCAGCCCCGTTCCTTAGCCCGATTCCTGCTGAACAGCCTGTGGGGGCTCACTACGCAGGCGAAGCTGGGAGTCGACAAAAAAGTCGTCGACGACATCATCAAAACGACCCTGTCTTTCTTATAGCCATATGTACGACCCGCTTCTCGCCCATATCAGGAAATTTGTTTCGCTCAGCACGGAAGAGGAGACCGCGTTCACCGGCATCCTCCGTCACAAAAATGTCCGGAAAAAAGAATTCCTTTTAAAAGAACAGCAGGTCTGCACAGCCAACTATTTTGTGCTAAAAGGCTGTTTCCGGATGTACTTCATCCAGGACAACGGCGTCGAACAGATCATCCAGTTTGCCATCGAGAACTGGTGGATCACCGACTATCAGAGCCTTGACTGGCAGCAACCCTCCCGATTTAATATCCAGGCCATCGAGGCTTCCGAAATTGCAATCCTCGACCATCACGTTACAGCCGGCATATGTGACCGTATCCCCCGTCTGGATCGCTATTTCCGGCTCATCGCCCAGCGTGCCTTTGCCGCCTCCCAGCAAAGACTCCTCTTCCTCTACACCTTCTCCGGCGAAGAACTTTACCACCACTTCAACGAAGCCTTCCCCGCCTTCATCCAGCGCGTTCCCCAATATATGGTCGCCTCCTTCCTCGGTCTCACTCCCGAATTCGTCAGCAAGATCAAAAGCCGCCCCGTCAGCCCGCGTGCGAAAACGTTCCCCCCATCCCGGTAGCACCCCACCCGCAGCTCCCCTCACCTGCACTAACCCCCCGCTCCCCAATGCCCGGCCCAGCCGCGCTCCCAATTTCTTAATCAGGATTATTTTTTCCCCCCCGGGGACAACCGAACTTTGATCCATCAATAAAAAAAAAGTTATGAGCACAAGGATCAAGATCAATCAGGCCGCTCCCGCCGCCTATCGCGCAATGGTCGCAATGGATCAATATGTCGAATCCACCCGTCTCACCCAGACGCAGAAATATCTCATCAAGATAAGAGCTTCGCAGGTGAATAGATGCGCCTACTGCATCGACATGCATACCCGTGACGCCCGCAAGGCCGGCGAGACCGAACAACGTATCTACGCTTTGAACGCCTGGCGCGATACCCCCTTCTTCACTCCCGAAGAAAGAGCCATTCTTGCCCTCACAGAAGAAGTGACCCTCATCAACAATCACGTTGCTGATGACACCTACCAGCAGGCCGCCCGGCTTTTCGATGAGGAATATCTTGCCCAGATCATCCTGGCGATCATTAATATCAACGGCTGGACCCGCATTGGTATCGCCACCGCCATGAGCCCCGCCCCCGCCGCCACCGCGGCGCACTAGCCTATACAGCGACCAGGGCCTATGCCAACAGGCCCTAACGCGAAAAAACCCGCGGCATTCTTATTGCATAAAGCCATATCTTAGACGCAATTTTAATTCTATGAGATCAACCCTTACCTCCATACTCCTGGCTGTAGCCGCCACCGCCGCTACCTCCAGCACCATTGCCCAGCAGCACGAAACCATTTTCCTCAACGCCACCATCATTGATGGGACAGGAGGCGCCCCCCAACCCCACACCGCCATTGTTATCCGCAATGGTAAGATCGCCAATATCACCCGCGGCAAGATCAAACCCGCCTCCGATGCCATCCAGATCGACTGCAGCGGCAAATTTATCATGCCGGAGATCATCGACTGCCACAGCCATGTCGGCAATCTGAAAGGAACCACCACCAGCAGCGAGAACTATACTTCGGAAAATGTTCGCCGCCAACTGGCCCGGTTTCAGGACTACGGCATCGCCGCTATCCTTTCCATGGGCACCGAACAACCACTCGGTCTGGCGCTCCGCGACTCTTCCCGGAATGGGCTCATACCCGGAGCCACGATGTATTCCGCTATCTATGGTTTTGGCGTAAAAGGCGCCATGCCCCCCGAGGGAATGGGCATGACTCATATCTATCGTCCTGAGACACCCGAAGAAGCCGTTCGCCAGGTACAGGAATTGGCTGCCTTTCGCCCGGACGTCATCAAAATGTGGGTAGACGATTTTTATGGACAGTTCAGGAAAGATCAGATCATGAAGCCCGAGATATATACGGCTATCATCAGGGAGGCGCACAAACACAATATCCGCGTCGCCTCTCATCTCTATCACCTCGCAGATGCTTACAAACTCGTCGAGGCCGGCGTCGACATCATGGCTCACAGCATCCGCGACGCTGAAATAGACGACAACCTGCTGGCAGATATGAAAAAGAAGAACGTCAGTTATATTCCTACCCTCTCCCTGGATGAGTTCGCCTATATATATGCAGACGATCCCGATTGGCTGAACGACCCCTTCTTCCGCAATTCTTTGGAACCCGGCGTGTATGAAATGATCACCAGCGCCGCCTACAAAGACAAGATCAGCAAGAGCCCTGTCACGCTCCAGGAAAAAACAGCCCTCGACGTCGCCTTGAAAAATCTTCAGAAACTCTATCGGGCAGGTATTCCCGTTGCCCTCGGCACCGATGCCGGCGCAAGCCCCATCCGCTCCCAGGGCTTCTCAGAACATATGGAGATGGAATTGATGGTGAAGGCCGGCCTCACCCCGCTGGAGGCCATCACCGTGGCGACGGCTGGTGGAGCCAGGCTCCTGAAAATTGACAACACCCAGGGCACGCTTCAGACAGGTAAAAAAGCCGACCTCATCATCCTTGACAAGGATCCTTTAGCCGATATCCTCAATACCCGCACCATCTCGGCAGTCTGGAAAGACGGGGTAAAAGTCAGCAATGGCCCCCTGGCCCACTAACCGCGCGCGCGCCCGTCCCGCCGCCCCACTAGCCGGCTAAAATTCGTCTGCAACTCGTTAAAATTTGCCTCCCCCATGCCAACCAAATGATAGAAATTGAGGCATGCAACTCCGCCATCTATCTATTGTTGTCTTATCCGCAGGCCTGCTAGCCTCCTGCGCCCGCCACACCGTCGCCTCCGCACCCCGGCCCGCCGCCGCCAACGCGCAGCCCGCCAATGGGCAGCCGGCCACCGCGCCGCAACCCTCCTCGTACTCCCACACCATGATCACTTCTCCCCCCGCCACCCTCTCACTCGACACATTTTATAAAAAATATACCGACGCCTGGGGCATCCCCATCGTCTCCTCGGCAAAAGTACCCGACGACGCCCTCCTCATGGCCCGTGACATCGTGAATTACATGCTTCTCAAACGCCTTGACGTCCGCGAAACCCTCATCAGGCAGAAAGCCCGCGTCCTCGTTATGGCCCAGACAGAAATGGAGACCGATCTCCCCGAACGCCACGACTGGAAAAAACCCGCCCGTGACGACCGCCGCCTCACACCAGGTGAAAGAGAGAACTATGATAAACCCGGCGGTATCGCCTCTATGACAGACCGCGAATACTGGAATCACCGCGCCCGCGGCATGGGCGGCACCATCACCTCCTGTGCAGAAGAAAACCTGCTCGGTTACCCAGGCACCCGCTACTACGGCGAAAATATCCTTGTACACGAATTCAGCCACAACATCATGAACGCTATCCGTCATGCCGACACAGCGCTTTATTCGGAAATTGGCGTCGCTTACGAAGCTGCCAGGGCTAAAGGATTATACAAAGGTCAGTATGCGATCAATACGGTAGCCGAATACTGGGCCGAAGGCACCCAATGGTGGTTCTGGTCTAATATAGAATTCTATGACGGCGACACCCGTATCCAGACGCCCGACGATCTCCTCGCCTACGACCCCGCATTATATCATATCCTCGAAAAGGTCTACGCCAGCCACCACGTCCCCGCCGACGTCTACTACAGTCGCAATCTTCGCCCTGCCCGCCATTCCGTATCTTTAGGATATGGAACAACGCCACCACCTCGCTAACGATGCCGGCACCCGTGACTCGATCACCTGGGAGTTCGACGGCATCCGGATGGGTCACGCCGTCTCCAGATTCAACGAACTTACTTCTTTCAACGCCAGCAGCCCCAACACCGACGTCGTTCGTCTTCATATTGGCCTGAAGGGCAACTACAGCTTCCACTATAACCAACTGGACACCGACTTTCATCTCATTGGCGGCCATCATAACATCATGTACTCGAAAGACTTCGACATGACGGTGGAGAACCGCACTCTCCAGCTCGAAACATTCGGCGTTCAGTTCCCGCGGGACACATTCCTCGGCTTCACTCAGAATGCCAACGACCTCCTGAAAAATTTCGGCGACCATATCGCCAGCGGCAAGCCTGTCCTGCTCTCCGACCAATGGGGCGCTGTCGACCCGCCCATACAGCAGGTCGTCTATCAGATCCTCAATCACCACTATAGTGGCGATCTTCAACGATTATTCCTCCTATCCAAAAGTATCGAACTTCTCGTTCTTTGCGCTGAATCCTGTATGCTTGCCCTCAACAAAAAACAGGAATTTGTCCGGACACCCGCGGACAAGGAAAAGATCATCGCCGTTCGTGATCTCATTAATCAGCGGATCAGCGATCCGCCAAGCCTTACCCAGATATCCCGCTCTGTAGGTCTCAATGAATACAAGTTGAAACGCGGCTTCAAAGAGATGTTCAGTACCACCGTCTTTGGCTATCTCACCGAACAGCGGCTGCTCCTTGCACAGCAATATTTAAAGGATACTCAAAAGACCGCTGCCGAGATATCCTTTGAATTGGGCTATTCCACCCCCCAGCATTTCAACAATGTTTTTAAGAAACGCTTTGGCATCACTCCCGATTCCATTAGAAAAAATCCGTAAAATGCAATCCCTCCCCCATCAGCCTGCGTAGCTTCGCCCTATAAAAACATGACAATATTATGAGCCAGCCTCTTACAGTCACCAACACGATCACCATCCAGGCCCCCGCCGCCAAAGTCTGGGACGCCCTCACCAATCCCGAAATGACCAAAAAATATATGTTTGGTTGTGAAGCCCTCTCCGACTGGAAACCCGGCAGCCCTCTCATCTGGAAAGGAAATTTTAATGGAATTGAAATGGTTGCCGTCAAAGGTGAGATCATAAAGATCGATCCCGTCAGACACCTCACCTATACAACTATCGACCCTAACAACCCTGCCGTTCCCGACCTCCCCGGGAACTACCTCACCGTTACCTGCGATCTTGCCGAAGAGAATGGCCACACCCAACTCACCGTTTCCCAGGGCGACTACAGCACCGTCGCCGAAGGCGCCCAACGCTACCAGGATACCATCGCCGGAGGAGGCTGGACCCCCATCCTCGCCCAGATAAAAGAATTGCTCGAGACCCCGGCAGGCTGACCTGCCGGGACAGCCCTGCCTCGTCCGCCCCTGACCCGAATCCCGCACCCAGCTCCGCATTCCCGCACCCGCGCAGCACCCTCACCCTCACCCTCACCCGGTCCCTCCACCCCGGGCCCCCGCCCCCTCATTGCCTCACCCTGTCCCGCTCCTCCTGCGACCCAGCCCTGCCTTTCCCCTGACCCCCGCCTCCAAAAGCCCGGGAATAGGTAAGTCTGAACACCTGCGATCTTGCCGATTCCGGCCGGAAAGGAACCCGGCTTTTTACGGCGAATGCCTCCTTCGTCAACGCTCCATAATAACTCACAAAGATCATCGTCCGGAGTATATCCGTCATATAGAACTGCAATGTCCCTCCGTTGTTCTTCAATTCTTTTTTTATCCCCGCATTCAACGCTCCAAAAGCATCCACTTTTTTCGACCCCTCGTAAAGTCTGGAATTATACGATCCCGATACTTCCATCGAAAAATTGCGCGGCAGCCGGAATGTCTGGGAGAAGTTGCCGGAATATCCCAGCCAGGTATGCGATACCGGCACTGGCGTAAATTCTTCCCTGTACCTGCTCCATCCGCTGGTAAGACTCCAATTCATCGTCCACCAGTCGGTTACCTTCACCGGCAAACTGGCCTGGAAGAGTAGGCTGTTCTCAAACACAAGATTTTGCGGTGACACCTCCAGCAACACACCGTCGGAACTCGAGGTCAGCTGATAGCGAACGATAGGATGATCGTCGCGACTTAGCGCGACGGAAAAAGAATAGCCCTTGAATACATACCCCAGTTTGAGGGTATTGGTGATCGTTGGTTTCAGTAGAGGATTGCCCGTTTCTATTGAAGTGGGACCGGTATAGATCACATACGACGCAAGATCATTATATGCTGGCCGGCTGATGCGGGTGGTATAGGACAACTGTAATTCGGATCGCTCTCCCATTTTTTGCGAAAAGAATACGGAAGGGAACAATTTCCCCAGCCTGCGTTCTGTAATAAGCTGCCCTTTCTCCGGATTGTCCATCCGGGTATTCGAATACTCATAACGGGCGCCTACCGCCAGGTTTGCAGAAGGACTAAGCTCCGCATTGAAAGAGACATAGGCCGCACCGATCCCTTCCTTCATCAGCATATTATTGGATTCTCCCTCCCGGCTCACCCAGGCGCCATTCAGCAAACTTTCTATCCTGGATAAACTTGAAGTCCTCGTATATGTGCCTTTGATGCCGGTCTCCAGTCGCAGGCGCGAACTCAGCCGCCGGACATAGTCGATCTTACCCACTCCCACATCTATCCTGGTATTGGAAAGACCTTTTTGCAACGGAGAAAAAAGCGTGTCATTCCCTTCCACGGGATTGCCTTTAGCATTTACAAAAGAGCTTACCGCATCGGTAGGGTTGCTATTCCTGTAGTGCAGGAGATCCAGATCAAAATTGATCTTGCCACCCTCTCTGATCTTTTTTTCTATATATATCGAAGCCATCAGGTTATTCCAGTGATTTACCCCATTTATAGTAGCGTCGAGGGAAAGCAGCGAGTCCGGGAGGATATTATAAGATCCCCGGTTACGCGTATTGACAGCCTCCCTGCTATCGTTGTAGTAGATACTACCGCCGACGGTAGTACGCGGATTTACCTGCCAGTCAAACCCTGCGGAAGCATTATGTGAATTGGAAATGGGGTTAATAACACTCAAAAAATCACCGCTGTCCCGCCCACCCAGTAGAGGAAGAGTATCCGTCCCCTTTGCATGCCAGTCCACGGCCGACCGGTCATGAGAAAAGGCGTAAGCGCTATACAACGTGATGTTGCGGGTATTATGCGATAGGTTCAGACTGACCGACGCTTTTTCTCTATACCCATATCCGCCGGACGCAGTGAACGAACCATTCGTACCTTGTTTCCTGTTCTTTTTTAGCACGATATTGATCATGCCCGCATTTCCGTCGGCATCATAATTGGCCGGCGGACTCGTCAATAACTCGATCTTCTCGATATTGTCCGCGGGCATGCTGTTCAGTAAAGCCACTACCTGATCCATCGACAGCCGCAGCAACTTCCCGTTCAGCATCACCAACACGCCGCTTTTCCCGTTGAGAGCGATCGCGTTGTACCGTCGGTCGATGATCACGCCGGGGCTTCTTTCCAGAACTTCCAACGCAGAACTGCCTTTTGTCAGGATACTGTTCTCGACATTCACTACCGTGCCGTTCACCTGCTGCTGGAACAAAGGTTTTGCCGCCCGGACGACAACTGCTCCCAGTTGGGCCGTATCTGCCTGCAAAACGCTAACACCAAGATCCCTATCCGGTCGGAGGGCTGTCAGTTCAAATACCGGCGAGCTCCAGGATTGATAACCCACACTGCTCAGTCGAAGAAAATAGTTGCCCGGCCCGATACGCTCGAGCCGATAAACACCGGTTTCATCCGTTAACGCGGTTTTTGCCAGAGAGCTATCCGCCCCCTTCAGCAACAGCACATTGGCAAAAGGAATGGGCTGGCCGCCGGCCGTAGTAAGTCTGCCGGACACCTGGGCGCGGGTCTCGCACAACAGGGAAAAAAAGCAACAGGAAAGAAATAAACTTTTCATGTCGCCAAAGGAACAGGCCTTCTGAAAATAAAAAAAACGAGCTTGCTCACCGGTCGCAATAACTTGCTAAACCGCTATTATCCCGCGAAAACACCGGATAACTGCCTTTCATATATTCATGGCTGCAACTGGTCAATAAATACCATCCTTTCGAAAAACTTAGCTACCCCAACAAGAAAAATCGGCGTAATTTGGGCTACTACATCTATTCCTGTGTCCGCCAACATACTATTCAAATATCGACTCTATCATATCCCTTTTTGGGTGGCTTACTTTGCGTTGCTGCTCTCGCCATTGATGCTCAAATTAACCTTCTACATACCCATTGAATTATGCGCTGTTTATCTCAACCTATACTTTCTCATTCCTAAATACCTCGAAAAAGGAAAATTCACTTCGTACATCTTCGGATTGGGTATTACCCTGGCGGGTGCTTCCCTATGCATCGTTTCAGGATATTATATAACGGCTTTTTTCGCACACAGCACCGTCTACCGGGTGTACGGCCCCGGACTCTGCTCCTATTACTTTTTTGGCAACGCCGTACCGGCGGTTTTCGCAAGTTTAACGCTTACCACCGCCATCAAACTGACAAAAGCCTCGATCCAGACAAAAAGGCGACAACAAATACTGGAGAAAGAAAAGTTGGAGGCCGAGCTAAGCTTTCTCCGGCAACAATTCAACCCCCATTTTCTATTTAATACCATCAACTCCATATTTTTCCTCATTCATAAAAAGCCCGCTGTAGCGGCTGACTCATTGGCGCGATTTTCTCAACTGCTGCGTTACCAGTTATACGAATGCAACGATCAACAGATACCCCTCAGCAAAGAGATCAGCTATCTGAAAAATTCCATCGAATTGGAAAGGCTCCGCCACAACGAAAATGTCACGATGTCCCTTCAGATAAATGCGCCGGCGCCCTCTCGCCCCGCGCCATCCCCCGATCACCTCGGCATTGCCCCCTTCATTCTCATGACCTTTGTCGAAAACGCCTTTAAACACGTCTCCAAAGAACCCGCCACACCCAACTGGATAAGCATACGGCTGGACCTCGATCACCATCAGTTGCATTTTTCAGTTGCCAACAGCATCGCCCCGAACGCCCTCGGCGAAGTCATTCATTACAGCGGCATCGGTCTGAAAAATGTACAACGGAGACTAGACCTCCTCTATCCCCGCCAATACGACCTCAACATCCAAAGCGATAGCTCCGCGTTCAATATCCAGCTCCAACTGGACCTCTCCTCCCTCCCCCTGGCCTCCGGGCCCAAACCCCAGGACGAATTTTTTTCCTATCTTACCGCTTAATTAAAGCCGACTCCGCCGATATGAAAGAAAAGGATCGTATATGGTACCTGATGGCCCGCAAACTTGCCGGTGAAGCCACGGAGGAGGAAAAAAAGGAGTTGGAAGAATGGCAGCAGTCACACCCCGAAATGACCTACGGGCTCAACCTGCTTACCGATCTCTGGCGATCCCAACCCGAAAAAAATGACGCCGGCGCCGAGGAGGCCTTCAGCCAACACCTCACCCGGATGACCCTCAAAAACTTAAGTCAGCCCGCCGCCCCCGAACCCGCCCAGGCAACCAGCGCCCAGCTAAACCCCACCGCCCCGGCCCCCCGCCGCCCCCTGCGCTCGCGCCTCATCCACCACATCGACCTTCTCGAGAACTACTTTAAAATAGCCTGGCGCAGCCTGCTCCGCAACAGAGGTTTTTCCGCCATCAATATCTCCGGTCTCGCCATTGGCCTGGCCAGCGCCATCGTGCTGTTGTTATGGATACACAACGAACTCACCTCCGACCAGTTTCATAAACACCGCGACCGCGTCTACCAGGTATACAGCCGCGCCGTCTATGACGGACAGATAGACTGCAATAACAAAACGCCGATGGTCATGGCGCCCGTCATACAAGCCAATTACCGGCGCGAGGTCGAAGAAGTCGTCCGGACCAATTGGGTAGGCGCATTTATTTTTTCCACCGGCAACAAACACCTGGCTACCCAGGGACTTCTCACCGACTCCGGGTTCTTCCGGCTCTTCTCCTTCCCGCTATTACAGGGTAATGCCGCCACCGCGCTCAGCAAACCTCATTCCGTCGTCATCACGGAGACCCTCGCAAAAAAACTTTTTGGGAATGTCGATCCGCTAGGGCAGATCATCAACGTCGATAGCATGGCAGGTTTTGAAGTCACCGGCGTCCTGAAAGACCTCCCCCCCAATACCCGGTTCAATTTCGAATACCTCATCCCGTGGTCCTATACACGGGAAGTGCATTGGGAGACCTCGGATTGGGGGAATAGCACCATCGTCACCTATGTCCTTTTGCGACCGGGTATCACAGAGACTGTGGCAAACGTCAGCTTGAGAATGCTTATCCGCAATCATGCGCCGGAGACAAAAGCCGAACTGTTCCTCCATCCCATGCGGAAGTGGAATTTGTATTCCAACTTTGTGAACGGGGAGGCTACAGGCGGTGAGATCAATTTCGTCCGCTTGCTTGCCGTCATCGCCGGGTTTATCCTGCTTATAGCCTGTATCAATTATATGAACCTTAGCACGGCACGCAGCATCCGGCGGGCCCGTGAAGTGGGGATCCGTAAGGTAGTAGGGGCGGGTAGGGGATCGCTGATAGGAAGATTTTTGGGGGAATCGCTGCTCATCGCCTGCCTGGCCGGTGTTCTCGGATTTATCATCGTGGTCATCGCCCTCCCCTGGTTCAATCAGCTGATAATGGTTAGACTCGTGATCCCTTATGACAGCTCCCTATTCTGGCTGTCAGGTGCCGGGTTCATCATTTTTACCGGTCTTCTGGCTGGCAGTTATCCCGCTTTTTATCTTTCCGCTTTCCGGCCGATAAATATACTCCGTGGTCATTTTAAGACCATACACGCGCTGGTTACGCCAAGACGTATACTGGTAGTCTTTCAGTTCACCTTTGCTATCACATTCATCATTTGCACCATTGTCATCTACCGGGAATTTGCCTATGCCATCAACAGGAACTCAGGGTACGATAAGGATCATCTGGCCTTTGTATACATCAAAGGAGACATGCTAAAGAACTATGACCACATCCGGAAGGATCTGCTGAACACCGGGACGGTGACGGATATTACCCGTAGTAGCTCCCCGATAACTGAAATATGGGCCACCGACGACAGCTATGAATGGGCAGGCAAGGGAGAAGGCCAATACGTGCAGTTCGTCGAATATCATACTGATCGCAATTTTGTGAAGACGATGGGCCTGCATCTCATCGCCGGCCGCGACATTGACGTCGAAAAATACCCCACCGACTCGGGCGCGATCCTGCTGACGGAGACAGCCGTTCGACAAATGGGTATCTCCGACCCCGTAGGCCAGGTCCTTCGGAACAGGTCCGGCAACTGGCATGTTGTGGGTGTCATTAAAGATTTTGTTACGGGCTCTTTGTTCAACCGTATCCTGCCCGTCGCCATCCAGGGACCCAGTTGGTTCGGAACCATTACTTTTAAATTGAATCCGCAGCACAGCACCGCCGCAAACATTTCCAAACTAACAGCCATTTTCAAACGCTATAACCCCAACTATCCTTTTGAGTATTTCTTTGTTGAGAAATACGATACCTGGAAACTGACAAGTGAACAGCATTTCGGGACTCTCGCGGCCCTCTTCGCAGGGATGGCCATCTTCATCTCCTGTCTGGGCCTGTTCGGTCTTTCCGCCTATATGGCCGAATCCCGTCTTCGCGAAGTAGGGGTACGGAAGGTCCTCGGCGCTTCCATTATGCGACTCATCACTCTGTTATCCAAAGATTTCCTCGTCCTCGTTTTCATTGCCTTTATCATTGCTTCTCCCATCGCCTGGTGGTGCATGAGCCAATGGCTGGCAGACATCCCCTATCATATCAACCTTTCCTGGTGGATATTTGCCCTCACCGGCCTGCTTTCCGTTATCATCGCCGCCGGCACCGTAGGTGTTCAGGCCGTCCAGGCCGCCCTCACCAACCCCGTCCGGGTCCTCCGCACCGACTAAACCTGCACCCCGGCCCCGACCGCCGCCGCCCCCACGCCTGCCGTCCCCCACGCCGCCGGCCCCCATACCCGTACACCCAATGTTCGAACCCGAACACTTCAATAAGCCCCGCCCGGCTCAACGACCTGACCTACAATAGAATATAATTCTGGCACCCTATTGGCACGCCAATATCCATGCTCAAAAACTACCTGAAAATTGCTGTCCGCAA
>Ga0207671_10002217_pt1 | contig 21092 bp, 18 predicted proteins | sample KBSC24metaG_FD_184352 | JGI IMG/M metagenome (GOLD analysis project Ga0207671, IMG submission 184352) | Corn rhizosphere microbial communities from Kellogg Biological Station, Michigan, USA - KBS C2-4 metaG (SPAdes) (version 2) | ecosystem: Host-associated > Plants > Roots > Rhizosphere > Soil... | reverse complement strand
ACCGGGGTCATCCGGGACATCCCGGCACAGTCCCAGTTCCATTTCAGCTTCATTCGCCCCATCCGCGAATCCTACACCTTTAATGGTCCCGACGACAACACCTGGCTAAGTTCTAATTATTATACCTATATCCTTGCCCAACCCGGCACCACGCGAACCGAGGTCCAGAAGGATGTAGACGCGGTCGTCAACCTCCATATCGGCCGGGCCCTCCAGGAAATGATCCACGCGTCGGTCGCCGACCTGGAGAAAGCAGGTAATCATTTCCGGTACCACATCTTCCCCCTCACCGACGTCCACCTACATTCCAATAAGTCTTACGAGCTCGAAGCTAACAGCAATATCCAGTTCGTTTACATCTTCTCCGTCATCGCCGTGCTCATCCTCCTGATCGCCTGCGTCAATTTCATGAACCTCAGCACCGCCCGCTCCGCCAACCGCGCAAAGGAAGTGGGCATCCGCAAGGTCGCCGGTTCGACAAAAGGGCACCTCATCCTCCAGTTCCTCACCGAGTCCGTCCTGCTCAGCCTCTTCTCCCTCGTCCTCGCCCTTGGCATCGCCGTCCTGCTGCTACCGATGCTTAATCAGCTTGCCGGCAAATCGCTCCATCCCGACGTGCTCTTCAGCCGCCGGTTCCTGCCCATCCTCGTCCTCCTCGTGCTACTGGTCGGCTGTCTCGCCGGCAGTTATCCCGCCTTCTACCTTTCCTCCTTCCAGCCTATTCATGTACTCAAAGGGAAGATAGCAGCCGGCTTCAAGAGCAGCTGGCTCCGTAACAGCCTGGTGGTCTTTCAATTTTTTATTTCCATCGGGCTTATCGTCAGCACCCTCGTCATCTATCGTCAGCTCCACTATATCCGAAATAAGGAAATCGGCTTTAACCGGGATCAGGTACTCGTCATCCATGATACCTGGCCGCTCGGCAAGGAAGGCACGACCAATCTTCGCAAGGACCTGCTCACCCTTGCCGGGGTCACCGACGCAACTGTCACCGGCGACCTCCCCACCGTCGGCGGCAGTCAGTACCGTCAGCCAGGCTGGTTCGGGGATGCCTCCCTTGACGCCAAGAAGGTGATCTTCTTGACCACGCTCGCTGTCGACGACCATTATGTTCCCACCCTCGGCATGCAGATCGTCAAAGGCCGCAACTTCGACCTCGCACAATTTCCTACCGACTCCACCGGCCTCATCCTCAATGAAGCCGCCGTAGCGATGCTCGGCGTGAAGGATCCCCTCAATCTGATCATCTGGAATAAGGAGCATCAGTTCCCTGCCCGCGCCTTTCATGTCGTCGGTGTCGTAAAGGATTTCAATTATAATTCCATGCACGACAAGATCCAGCCACTTGTCATGCAGGCCAGCTTTTACTCGGCCAGCATGGCCGTCCGATTCCACACGAATGATGTCTTCAATCTCGTCCGGAAGGTCGAGAGTAAGTTCCATGCCGTCAAGCCAGGACTGCCCTTCAGCTACACCTTTATGGATAACGACTTTGATAAATTGTATCACGCCGAGCAGCAGACCGGCCAGATCTTCATCACCTTTGCCGTCTTCGCCATCCTCATTGCCTGCCTCGGTCTCTTCGGTCTCGTTACCTATGCTGCTGAACAACGCACCAAAGAGATTGGCATCCGCAAGGTCCTCGGCGCCCGCGTCACCAGCATCGTCAGTCTGCTCAGCAGGGACTTCACAATACTTGTCGGGATCGCTGCGCTTATCGCCTTCCCCGCCGCGTGGTGGGCCATGTACAAATGGCTCGAAACATTTGCCTATCGTACGGAGATCAGCTGGTGGATCTTCCTCGTGGCCGGCGCCGTCGCCCTCGCCATTGCCCTGTTGACGGTCAGTATTCAGACCATCCGCGCGGCCCTCGCTAACCCCATAAAATCCCTCCGCAGCGAATGATCGGCGATCTCAATCAATTTACACCGTCGTAATGTGGCCTATCATTCCGTTTAAAGTTTTAACTTCAGGCCATGCATCTCGATCCGGAAACAAAACGATCTCTCGGGTTACTATTATTACGGCTGCCGTGGGCATCGGGGCTACCGAACTGACTTTCTCACGACACTTCCCCTGATCATCATTGTTCTGCCTGGTCCCGGGCGCCCGAACATCACTAAACAATAGAAGTTGCAATAGCCTATAGATGGGGCCACGCCTTTCTGCACATAGTGACCCTATCTCACCCTCAACAACCCTGCATTCACCGCTACCACCACTGTACTCGCACTCATAAGCACCGCCCCCGCAGCCGGGCTCAACAAAATCCCCGCCTGGTATAACACCCCAGCCGCCAGTGGCATGGCTACTACATTGTACCCCGTCGCCCAGGCCAGGTTCTGTATCATCTTCCGGTACGTTGCCTTTCCGAAGAGGATCAGCTTCACCACGTCCAACGGGTTGCTGTTCACGAGTACGATCCCTGCGGTTTCTGCTGCAATGTCCGAGCCTGAACCCACGGCGATCCCAATATCCGCCTGCGCCAGAGCCGGCGCGTCATTCACCCCGTCCCCTGTCATGGCTACAAACTCGCCCTTTGCCTGAAGTTCTTTTATCCGTTGCTGCTTTTCATGCGGCAGCACCTGGGCAAAATAACCATCCATCTCCAGTTGCTTGCTCACCTGTGCTGCTACCTGCTCATTATCGCCCGTCAGCAACATACATTTAATACCGTTGCCGTGCAGTGTCCGGATCGCCTCCGCCGATTCCGGTCGCACCTGATCCGCTAATGCAATATAGCCAGCCAACTTATCTTCGATCAGTACAAAAACACCTGTCTCCTCTGCTGACGCAACAAAACCCGCCGGCAATTTGATACCTTTTGTCCGCAGATACCCAGGACTTACCACCCGAAGGATACGCCCTTCTACGATAGCCTCGGCTCCTTGCCCCGTCAATGCCTTGAATCCCTCCGTCTTTGGCACTTGCACCTTCAATACCTCCGCCTTCCGCAGAATACCCGCCGCGATCGGGTGCTCCGAGCTCTGCTCCAACCCCGCCGCCAACCGAACCAGCTCTTCCTCCGACATCCCGGCCTCCCAAACAAGCACGCGCACTACCTCAAACTTTCCTACCGTCAGCGTCCCCGTCTTGTCGAAGACCAGCGTGGTTATCCGGCGTGCATTCTCAAAAGCTGTCCGGTTGCGTATCAGCAGTCCATTCCTTGCGGACAGAGCCGTGGATCGAGCCACGACCAACGGCACCGCCAACCCCAGTGCATGCGGACAGCAGATCACAATCACCGTCACCATCCGCTCGATGGCAAAGGCCAGATCACGACCGGCCAGATACCATGCCAGGAAAGTGGCGACTCCCGCCACAATAGCGATCAGCGTCAGCCAACGCGCTGCCTTATCCGCCAGCAATTGTGTCTTCGACCGCGCTCCCTGCGCTTCCTCTACCAACCGTACCACCTGCGACAGATACGAATCCTTTGCCCCATGCGCCACTTCCACCCGCAAGGCCCCGTTGCCATTGACCGCTCCCGCGATCACCTTATCCCCCTTCTTCTTTTCTACCGGTCGGGATTCCCCGGTCAACAAGCTCTCATCTACATAACTATCGCCGTCAACGATCACCCCATCCGCTGCGATCTTCTCCCCGGGTTTCACCAATACCATGTCACCTGCCTTTAAATCGGCCGTCTTTACTTCGATGATATGCTCACCATGTACCAGGTGCGCTTCATCCGGCATCAGCCGCACCAGCAGCTCCAGCTCCTTTGATGCCCCTGCTACCGACCGCATTTCGATCCAATGCCCCAGCAGCATGATGAGGATCAACGTTGCCAGCTCCCAAAAGAAGTCCATCCCTTTCAGCCCGAATACCGTCGCTACGCTGTACCCATAGGCCACGGTGATAGCAAATCCGATAAGCGTCATCATGCCAGGATTCCAAACTTTCATCTCCTCATACCAACCCTTCAGAAAGGGCCAGCCGCCATAGAAAAACACCAACGACGCCAGTCCCGCCAGCACATATCCTGATCCGGCAAATTCCAGGTGGATCCCCAGCCATCGCTGGATCATGGGTGACAGCAACATTACCGGCACCGTCAGCACCAGCACCACCCAAAATCGTTTTCGAAAATCCGCGATCATCATTGCATGATGGTCATGGCCGCCCGTGGCGCTTCCTTTCTCATCCATCTGTCTATGATCCATTCTGTGATCAGCGGCCATCGTATGACCCATTTCGGAATGGTCCAAATTTGAGCGATCCATTTTCGAATGATCCATAACATTCTTCTTATAAAGTTAATGTAACACCGTCCATAACCCATTCACGAACGACTGGATCAAAGGTAAAAAGCAGCGGAAATTCAGCTTTATATAATTATGAGTAAAGTTTATATTTAATACCGCTTCATTGCATCCTAGCCGGATATATATGCAGGTACAACTGCCCGCCCATCGGCATCTTTCCATACAACCCCTGCAACATAGCCGGGGGCTTATTCAACGTAGCTTGTCCTCCGCCGGCCACGACCAGGTGGCCGATATGCAGCAGATCATAGGCGGCGCCCAAAGTCAGCGCGTTCAATCCAAAAAGGCGGTCCGCCGGTCCGTAGATCGATTCCGTCAGGTTCAATTCCTCCACCGACTTGTCTACCCACTCGTACCGTGTGTACAAAGCCCAGCGGCTCAACCGCAGCGTGGCTTCCAACAGCACCGCATTGGAGCCATCCTGACCCGGCGTCTTATTCAGGCCCCATAAACCCGTCGCGGCAAAATAGTCGTTACTTCCCCAGGTCTGTACATAAGTCGCCGAAGCGGTTGTCCGGTGCACATCCTCTTCCGGCAGCAGATCCTCGGGACTCTTGATAAATCCATGGGACACCTGCAACGCCCAATTAGCACAGGGGTTGAAAGAAAGCCTTGTGCTCCAGGAATTGAAACGCGGCTTGTCAAAATCATACCGGTGCACATCCGGCTCACGCCCGGTGAACGACGAACCTTCCAATTTGAACTTATCATACCTAATTCCAAACGTCGCCACACCAAACGTAATATGCGTCGCATCTTCCCAATGGTGACCGATCGGCGCATCGGGTAGAAACTGCCCCGAAGGCCGGTGCATAAACGTCACCGGTCCCAGCGCCGGCTCACCCGGATATCCGAAATAGATAAAAACATCCGCCTTTTTCGACAGCGCCTGGGCATAGCTCACCGACAATTCCGAAAACAGATCGTGCGGATGCTGACGGTCCACCAGCGGCTGCCCATGCCAGGATTCTCCCGTCTGGAACAGCAAAGGATAACCACTACCGCCTGCAATGATGGCATCTGTCGATAACATCACATTGAAATGGAACAAGCCTTTCATACCCACTTTCCGCTGGCCCATTGCCATCAGCATGTCCGGTGCATCCCATTTCTCACCACCACGGCTGCCCTTGCTGAACATATCCTGTTTATTGTACCTCGGGAAAATATCCCCATGGAACATGAACATCCAACCATCGGCATGTACCATATACCCAAACATAGGTGAGGCGTCCGGTACCCATCCCGTCCCCGATCCGTTACGGTTCATGGGCAGGTTCAGCGAGAAGGCGTGGCTCATTGCCATGTCCTGCATTCCTTCCATACCTTTCATATCCTCCATTTTTCCATGCCTGTGGTCGTTCATGTGCATGGGGTGCTTTGTCGTATCTGTCATCCCTTGCATATGATCCTGGGCTTGTATTTTCCAGCTGCTAACAAATACCAGCAGGACCCATATTATTCTTTTCATAGCATAAATTTTCTATTAGTCGCCGTCTATACAATTAGCGGATGCTATTCAATGGTGGGGTTATAACTGACGAACATAAGCGGGCATACTCCTCTTTCACAGAAAATAATATGCCACCGTATCCCTTCTGGTATGGCAATTCATTGTTTCTTGGGCTCACACCGTTGGGGAATTGGTTTCCCGCAAAGCCGGCAGCTGCGCTAGTTGAGAAAGATCCATCCTGGTCAGGAGCTACGACTTTCAAGCCCCGGCTTTTTATATCAGACATGGATATCGAATCGAGCATATTATGGATGACTTTTCCCCTGGCCACCACTAAATCGAGACGCGTATTAAGCTTGCCCAGACGAACATCCCGGACAAACAGCAGGAAAAACAGCCCTTTATCCTGAAAACGCTAAAAGACTCCATCGAAGAACATTTCAAGACCCAACGCAGACCGAGCGTCTACGCGGAGATGCTTAATATCTCAACTAAGGCACTTAATCGCCTAAGCAAGGTTCACTTTTCCAAAACGCTCACGGAGCTGATCGCCGATCGCATTGTCATTGAAGCCAAACGGGAACTCTATCTGACAGATAAACCCGTAAAAGCCATCCCTACGAGCTGGGGCTCGATGACGAGTACTATTTCAGCCGGTTTTTCAAGAATAATGCCACTGTATCTCCACAGACATACCGGCAAACCGTCGGTTTTGGCAAAGGCTCTATCGAACCAGACATTATTTCAGCAAGCGCTCATTGATCTTTTGCTGCATTTCACGTTTGATGGATTCGTCGAGAGAATGGCCGCGGCCGGCAGATGCTCTGAAAAATCCGTGCATGACCTGGTTGATAAGACGGGACTGACGTCGAAAGAGGCGGCAGACTGAACATGCGCTAAGATGTATGAGCAATGTAATGCGATCTTTTAGCGAAAGCGGAGTATGCTGCCCCTTCTCGATGAGATAGGTGGCATGGTGGCAGTCATATATTATTTTTTTTATCCCTCTCATTTGCTCATCATTTACAGACCTTCTTTTTGCAGACAGGCTCTTAAATTCACTTTTGCACGGTGCATGATCACCCAGAAATTGGCGGAGCTTATCTTCATCTCCCGGCAGATCGCTTCTGTCGCCGTGTCATCCATATGTTTCATCGAAAAAATGGAGTACCAGAGGGCAGGCAGGCGTTCGAGGCATTTTTTTAGTATAGCTGTCAGTTCCTTCTGCAAAGCGGGATCTTCCGGATCGACCCTCATGGGCCTTGGCTCCCATTCTTGTTTCCAGTGACCTGTCTCCAGATCAAAATATTCCGGCTGATGTTCGTGGGTCCTGCTTTCGGCAAGCCATGAAGCGTTCCTTTTTCGGTAGAGGTCGATTACCTTATACCGCAGGATCGCTGTGAGCCAGGTACGCTCCGAGCTTTCTCCTCTAAATTCACCAAGTCTTTCGAGGGCGGCGAGGAAGGTTTCCTGCACGAGGTCACGACACAATTCTGCATCATCCAGACGGTTCAAAGCATATGCGTAAAGATAGTCCGCATATCGATCTACCCAGTTGGCAGGATCAGCGTCTGAAGGCAATCTGAATAATTTATTTTTCATGCCATTATCTTGCACTCGGAAAAATTCATACCGGCGCCGGATTTGAAGAATTTGCTGAAATGCGCCGTGCTGGTAAAGCCAAGGTTTTCAGCTACCTCTTTTGCCGACTTGTCTGTGAAATAAAGATAGCGCTTTGCTTCGAGAATGATCCGCTGCCGTATCAACTCTGAAGGCGACGGGTATTTACAAAGGCCGAAAAGGTTTGCCAGCGTCTTAGGGGATTTGTTCATCGTTTGCGCATAGAACTGCACTTCGTGGTGCGTGCGAAAATGCATTTCCAGCAACAGGTTGAATTGACGGATAATATCCATCCTTTCCGTGCCCTGGCGGCGATAGCTTTCCGTCTGCTGCTTGGCAAGCCTGGTTATATAAATGATAAGCCGCTTTAACGTTGTACGGAGCATTTCGCCCTGGATCTTGTCTTCTATATGCATGTCTTCCACACATTGATTACTTATCTGACCGATGCCTTCCTTTTCTTTCGCCGACAGCCGGATAAAAAGCGGATGTTCGATGCCGTAGAAAATAAAGCCCACACAGCCCACTTCGGCATCATGATCTGCAATGCAATAAAACTCACGATTGAATTGCCAGGCGATGAGCTGCTCGGGTTCCTCGAACGAAAAAGTCTGATTGGCTACCAGAGGCAAGATGGTGTCGGGTGGCAGCGTATAAGGGATACTGTCGATGATGACCTTTTGTTCACTCCCGGAGTTAAAGACGATGGTATTGATCATCTCCTTATTTCCGGTGAGCAGTCCCTCTCCTCGCAAGGAAGGTTCGCCGATGCTCATGATGAATTTTCCGCGGGTGGCCCTGTCTGTGAATTGACATTTCATATAAGGTGCTGTTTTATGCTGCCCGTGAAAAAAGAACCGGGCGCCCTTCTTAGTGGGCGCCCGGCCAAAATCCTTACAAATTTATTGCAGATTTATTTTTATGATGTTTGATATTGGAGGTAAAGTGGTGAAAGCGTTGGGGTTAGGTACAACGGAGATCGGTTGGTTCTCCGTCAAAGGAGTCCCCGCCAGATTGAATTGGGTTACGCCCGCCCCGGGGAACTGGTCTACGGCCGTGCCGTCGTTATACAATTGAACGGTACTTGAAAGATCACCCGTCTGGGTGGCGTCCAACCCGCCTGGGGGGGTGGCGAAGAACCAGTCGTTGGAGAAGCCGTACATGGTAGCAATGGCGAGACGATCGCCTTTGACCACGGCTATTTCCTGCGAGACCTTGCCGCCTTCCTGGCCATTGATCACCGGCAGCAGTACCTTACTGGCCGGTGCGGGGAGAATATAAACGTTCTTTACCCCTTTCAGCCCTTTGAGGTAGTTGGCGAGAGTATCCGCCACGCCACGTTGAGCGAGGTATTTGAGTCCACGGCCGCGGTCTGCTTCTCCCACTTTATAAATAGGATCATCGATACCGTTATACACGACCACCAACACAGGCGAAAGGGGTGTAAAAATGCCCGTGATAGTCTTGATATAGGCCGAGAGGACGGAATTATCTCCGGCTTCGGCAATATTGGTCAGGCCATGCGCAGTTGGCTGGCCGGCTGTATAGAGGGGGTTCGGCATCAGCAGGTTGCCGCCGACAATATACGAGATGGCCCAAACACCGGGACTCAGGGGCGTCTCGTTTGCCGTCCCCCCGGAGATGTTTGCCAGGGTGAGGGTAAAGCTGGAGTTACCGTTGTACTTCAGGGTAGCTTTCACTAGCTGCCAGGCCGGGAGATATGTGTTGCCCTGGGCATCCATTCCATCGACCTCTGTGATATTCTTACTGTCGGCGGTACCCGGATGGTTGACCGTCGAACCAGGCTTTTGGTTGATGCGTGTGCCGTTATCCCAGAGTTTTACCTGGCTGGACACGTCCCCTTCGATGGGATTGCCGTCGTTGTCATACACCTTGATCCCCGGATTGACGGGTGCGAAAAAGAGGTCGTTGGACCAACCATACATCGTGGCAAAAGTAAGAGCCTCCCCTTTTGCGGCCGAAAAAGTGATCGTGGTGGATTGTCCGGGCATGATCAGCGCCGGCGATCCCGTGCCCTGAAAAGTACCTGTTTCTACGAGAGGCTGGGACTGAAGGACATTTTCAACGGTTACTGTCTCTATCTGAGGGGCCGCCCCGCCGTGTTCGCCCTCCTTTTTACATCCGATGGTTAAAAGAAGCATTGACGCCATTGCCGGCCAGCATATATTTTTTGCTATGCGATTCATGTTTTTTTATTTATTGTTCAGCAATTATTCCTTGTCTTTTATCATGGGCCAGTTCGCATTGGCCTTCTTTATAAATCCCGGGCGATCTTTCACCCACATCTCCTTTACCTTTTGATCGTAATTAAAATACAGTTTGCCATCGACTACAGTCCAGGTTTCCACCTTGGTCGGCGCCTTGTGCCCCTGGGCTGTGCCATACGCGCAATAACCACCATACTGCGGCGCATATTTTTCAGGGTCAGCCTTAAAGGATTCAAGATCTTTCCGATCGGCAAAATACCAGGTGGCGCCACTCCATTGGTACATCAGGCTGTCCCGGCCCATGACAGGCTTCGACTGCTTGAAGAATGCGACAGGATCATAGCCATGTATGGCCTTCCCGTTGTCGATGTAAACAGGTGATTTTTGGGCATGGGCGCTTGAGAGAACAAAAGTTGCCAAGATCAAAATTGACAGTGTTTTTTTCATACTATGCTTATTTGGTGTTCCAATCAATTATCCCTACAAAAATGCTATAATGCCAGGGCCTGAAAAATGCCAGAAGTTCCCGAACCGTTATCGAAGTTTCCCTTCTTTTTGAGTTTCTCCCCATGCAGAGGCCGGGCAGGGGGTAATTCTCCCGAATTTGTCGGGGCCTTTACATCTGCACCGGGAAATCCGTGCAATCTTTAGGGAACAATCGGCATTGCCCCGAGATAGCCCGGAGGGTAATTTTACCGATGAAATTCACTTACAATCATGATTATGAAACAAATCTTCAGCGCCGTTCTTTTTTGTTCATTCTTTGCAATGGGAGCGCAGGCACAGTCCGTCGAAGTCCGCAAAAAGCAATTTAATCTCGATCCATCCGGCCTGGCGATCCAGGGGTATGATCCCGTCGCCTATTTCGCCGGTGGGAAAGCAGTAGAGGGGAAGAAAGAAATAAGCTTCCAGTACCAGGGCGCTACGTATCAGTTTGCCAGCACCGCCGACAGGGACGCCTTTAAAGCGAATCCCGGTAAGTATGAGCCTCAATACGGCGGCTGGTGCGCTTACGCAATGGGCGCGAAGGGTGAAAAGGTCGTTGTCGATCCGGAAACTTTCAAGATCGTCGACGGGAAGTTGTATCTGTTTTACAACAAATTCTTTAACAACACCCTCAAGACCTGGAACAAGGATGAAAGCCGGCTGAAGGCCAATGCCGACAAGAACTGGATGAAATTCGTCCCATAGATCGGCCCTTTTTTATCTAATAAGCATAAAACCTACGTGTTATGAATCGCTCACTTACGGAGCCGCTGAAAATTCTCCTGCTCCAATTGGAAGGTATGATCGATGGCCTGACCGATGAACAATATACAGCAAAGATAGAAGTCCTTTCCAACGCTTCCATCGGGCAACACACCCGTCACATTATCGAATTCTTTGCTGAGCTGTTCATTGGCTATGACAGCGGCGTCGTGAATTACGATCAGAGGAAAAGGGATCTTAGTATTGAAGTCAGCAGGGCATATGCAATCAGAATGCTGCAGAGCGTTGCCGCCATGGCGGACTATGACAACAAGCCTTTGATGCTGGCGGCAGACCTCGGCAATCAACCTTGCAGGGTCGAAACCAATTTTCTACGGGAATTTGTGTACAATCTGGAGCACACGGTCCATCATATGGCCCTGTTGCGCATTGGGGTGCGGGAGATCTCGGACTTATCGCTCCCAATTGAATTTGGCGTAGCCATCTCGACCATCAAATATAGAAAGGCATGTGCACAGTAACATTCGTTCCGACCCGGAACGGTTTCTACCTCACATCCAACAGGGATGAAAGCCGGCAGCGCGGGCAGGCCCGCCCTCCGCAGGTATACTCCGAAGGCGCAGGCAAGATCATTTATCCGCAGGACAAGGATGCGGGCGGAAGTTGGATCGTAATGAAGGAAAAGGCCACGGCAGGCGTGCTTCTTAACGGAGCTTTCCGAAAGCATGTCCGAAGGCCTCCATACCGGATAAGCCGGGGACAGGTGCTGCTGGACATAATCCGCAACTCTGATCCATTGGAATATCTCGCAGAAATGGATCTTAACGGGGTCGAGCCGTTCACCCTCGTCCTCTTTTATGATGATTCCCTCTGGGATTGCCGATGGGACGGATCGCGGAAGCATATCCATGCCCTGGACCGGTCGAGACCGCATATCTGGTCGTCGGCCACTCTTTATGACGAGGAGGCGGCCAATGAACGAAAACAGTGGTTTGAAAAATGGCTGCAATCCGCGGAGGGTATTGCCCCTGGCGACGTTGTCGCTTTTCATCAAATGGCAGGCAACGGGGATATTAGGAACAGCCTGGTGATGAACAGGGATAATGAACTATTTACGGTGAGTGTGACATCCGTAGTTGTAGCAAAGGAAGACACCCGCATGGTTTATCATGACCTGTTGACGGGCGAACAAACGGTGGCAGGATTCAATAAAAGAGAGCGGTGGGCACGTTTTTTATGGGGTCTCAAAAAATTCCGGACGCGGCTAACGCGCTGGGAATTCTGGCCGTCCCACCTGATCTACGCCCCGGTGTATCCCTACTGGCTCTGGTTAAGCCTGCGGGCAAGATCATTCTTCTTTTTCAACGCCGCCAATCCAAGTATCGAATATGCCGGCTTTACACATGAGCGGAAGAGCGATATCTACCGGCAGCTGCCGGATAAATATTATCCCCGAACGCATTTTTGCCCGGCAGGCGCCGACTTCGATGAAGTGAAGAGGCAGCTGCAGAACAATGCGTTGCATTTTCCGCTGATTGCTAAACCGGATATTGGGGAAAGAGGCACACAGGTGAGCTTATTGCGGTCAGACCTTCAACTGGAAGAATATTGCAGGCGAAGCAAGGTAGATTTCCTGATCCAGGAATATGTCGCATATACAATGGAGGCCGGGATATTTTATGTCCGGATGCCGGGTGAAGCAAAGGGACGGATCACCGGCATCGTTGGTAAAGAGTTTCTTTCCATCACCGGTGATGGTCGCTCAACGATGCGGGAATTGCTGTTACAGGAGCCTCGCTCGCTGCTGCAGTTGGACCCCTTGACGCACCGATATGGAGCGCTATTGGACACCGTATTGCCGGAAGGCGCCCAAAAAATCCTCGTGCCGTACGGAAATCATTGCCGCGGAGCCAAATTCATCGACTGCAGTGACAAGATTACCGCCAGGCTCACCGACGTCATCGACAACGTCTGCAAAGAGATACCCAATTTTTATTATGGCAGGCTGGACCTGAAATTCACGAGCTGGGAAGAGTTATTAGAGGAGAAGAATTTCTCCATCATCGAAGTCAATGGAGCGGGCAGCGAGCCGACGCATATGTATGACTCTGAACACTCCCTGTTTTTCGCCTGGAAGGAGATCATCAGACATTGGCGCCTGCTTCACCGGATCAGCCTGGCCAATGCAGAACGATGGAACATTCCTCTTATGAATACCAGGGAGGGACTACGAATGCTTACAGCGCATACCCGTTACCTCAAAATGATCGAACAGCTATGAACACGAAGTCTCACCAACACCTTAAAAGATCAAATACGATCATTGGTAAAGAAGCAACAGTCAAATTGTTTGGATATGCGTTTTTAGTCAGTTTTTTGGGCACGCTCCCTCTGGGCACTTTGAATCTCAGTGTCGCGAACTATGCTTTCGGGCATGCGTGGTCAGGTGCTGTGGGGTTTTCAATTGCCGCCATCGCTGTCGAAATGATGCTCGTTCGCGTGGCCCTGGTCGCCATCCGGCGGCTGGAGCGAATAACCCATTTTTTTAGGGTATTCAATATCCTGACCTGCGGGGTGTTGCTGTTTTTGGCGTCGAACAGTCTGCTTGCTGCATGGCAGATGGAGGCGTTCCGGGCAACCATTCCATTTCCTTCGGTAAATCCTTGGATCTCCGGCTTCCTCCTGAGTTTGACCAATCCCCTTCATCTGCCTTTTTGGATGGGTTGGACCGCGATCCTACGATCCAGGAATATCCTGGGCGACGGGGCCTGGCAATACAATACTTTTATTGCAGCCATCGGCCTGGGAACTGCTGCGGCATTTACGATCTATGCGCTGGCCGGCGGTTACCTGATACGATTGCTGGGCAGCCGCCAAGTCCTTCTGAACTGGGTCGTGGGTATTGCTCTCCTTGTTACCGCTGTTGTCCAGATATATAAAACGTTTTTCAAAAGGGCAGATGTCACGGCCAGCTAGACTGATTTATACACAAAATCGAATCAATCATAATGGAAAAATTTGCATTACTGGCGAGGCTGGAAGCCAGACCGGGGAAAGAAGAAGAAGTCAGCGAATTCATACGGAGCGCATTAGCGCTCGCACAAAGAGAAACGATGACCATTCGGTGGTATGCCCTTCAACTGGGCCCTTCTACATTCGGCATTTTCGACACCTTCCCCAGCGAAGAAGGAAGACTGGCCCACCTCTCGGGCCCAATCGCCCAGGCTCTCCTGGCCAGGTCGGCAGAGCTGTTTGCGCATCCACCAGAAATTGAACAGGTCGATCTATTGGCGGTAAAATGACCGCAACTCAGGCCAGCCGCCACGCTCAAAATTCAGGTTAAATATTTTACTAATATAATTATCTTTATGACGGTTGACCAGGGCGCTAACTATGACAAAAAACATCGCTATAGACCCACAGCGGGAACTAATGCTTTCCCATTTCACCCTCGAGCGGCTTCATGAAGCTGTCTTCTGGGTGGATTCGAACGCACGCATCATCAAGGTGAATTACATGGCCTGCAAGCTCTCTGGGTATTCGGAGGCGGAGCTGTTGCGCATGACTGTCGCTGATATGAACCCGTCCCGCGAGGTTGCGGACTTCAAAGCCTTTTGGCAACGATTGAAAAGGGACAAGCGGATCTGCTTCGAAGCGCAGCATCGTCATAAAGAAGGCTTTCTCTACGATGTAGAGATCACCGGCAACTACATCGAGTACGAGGGAATGGAATTCTCCTGCAGCATCGTACGCGATCTGCGTACAAAGCACCGGGAAGAGGACCTTCTTTGGAATATTTCCGAACGGACTTCGGGTCTGACGGGCCAGGACTATTTCAATGAGCTTACCCGCCATATCACCGCCACGCTGGATGTACGTTACTCGATGGTGGTAACATGCTCCAGCAGCGACATAACACGTCTCCGGATGCTATCCTATGTCGACCGAAAGGAAATGAAGGAAACCTTCGAATACGATACGAAGGGAACGCCCTGCGAGATCGTTATGCAGGGGCGGGATTTTTTCTGTAAAGACAAGCTGGACGAGACCTTCCCACGCGAGAAAGGGATCAAATCGTGGGTGGCTGTCCCCATATACAGCCCATCCTCCGGCTCGGTCATCGGCAATATCGCCGCATTCGACAACGTGCCAATGACCGACGATAAGAATCAAACCGCCATATTGAAAATCTTTGCGGCGCGGGCCGGCGCAGAGATCGACCGGCTAAATGCCTGGAAAAGACTGGAGATGGCCAATGAAGAGTTACGGTCCCGGCTGAAGGAGATAGAGACACTGAAGAACCGATTGCAAGCGGAGAACCGTTATTTGCAGGAGGAGATCAAACTGCATAGCAATTTCGACGAGATCATAAGCAAGAGCAAAGCTTTCCACCAGGTACTGATCCAGATAGAGCAGGTGGCCGCCACAGACGCCACGGTACTTATTCTGGGTGAGTCGGGCACCGGTAAGGAGCTTATCGCCCGGGCAGTACATAATATCAGCAACCGGAGTAAGCGCCCCCTGGTAAAAGTGAATTGCGCCACTCTCCCCGCCAATCTTATCGAGAGCGAGCTGTTCGGTCATGAAAGAGGAGCTTTCACAGGTGCGCTCGAGAAGAAGATCGGCCGGTTTGAACTGGCCGACGGCGGAACTATATTCCTCGATGAAATTGGCGAACTGCCCGTAGAGCTGCAAGCAAAGCTATTACGCGTGTTGCAGGAAGGAGAGTTCGAAAGGCTGGGTAATCCGAGAACTTTCAAGGTCAATGTCCGGGTCATCGCCGCGACGAATCGTAATCTCGATGTGGCCATGGAAAAGAAGGAGTTTCGGGAGGACCTTTACTACCGTCTTAATGTGTTTCCCATTGTGTCGCCGCCCCTTCGCGTTAGGAAAGAAGATATCCCACTCCTGGTAAAGCATTTCTGCCAAAAACACGAAAATAAGATCGGCCGGAAGATCACCCATATTCCCGTCCGGACGATGGACAGACTTATGGCCTATGACTGGCCAGGTAATGTCCGGGAACTCGAGAACCTGATCGAACGGGCAATGATCCTCAGCAAAGACGGTATGCTGGAATGTGGCGACTGGATGCCGGTCGGGCGGGTCGCATTGGTCACCGGAGCTCCGAGCCAACGAACAATGGAGCAAGTTGAACGGGAACATATTCTTGAAGTCCTCAAACAAACGAACTGGAAAGTCAGCGGACCCAGCGGGGCCGCCAGTGTCCTTGGCCTGAATTCCACGACCCTGGAAGCGAGGATCAAAAAGCTGGGTATCGTCAAACGAAAAGACGCCTAACCCAATTACAATATATTGGGAATTCCCAAAATATCGTAAGATCTGCACGCCTGCAAACCCTTCGCAAAGATTGACCATCACTTTCTACAACTCAATACAGTAGCGTGTTCCATCGATTTTACCTGCTAGCCAAAAATTTCTGGCATGCCGATTGGCTATACAACTCACAACACCTTAATTGAATGCCAGAAAATTACCATCAAAACCCGCCGATAGCTGAACCAGGTTTCCGGCTTATTCACTTCAGAGCAGAATGGAGCGGCGCCTGCCAGATCGTTGCCATGATGATCGATAGTCTCCTTGACAGCTATCGCGGACGAGTGACGTTCCAAAGCGCCGATATCGAACGAGACCCATCAGTTGCCGCCGCCTATGGGATCACCGATGTACCGACCGTGTTGCTGTTGAAAGGAAATGAGGTCGTCGCCCATTCGGTGGGAACGGTCTCCCGGCAGGAATTGATCGACAAAATAGAAAACTCCCTGCGTGAAAGCTGATACTCTCTTGTAAACGAATGCTAAACCTAAGAATATGTCAATCGAAATCAAGTATCTGTATTTAAAGAGCCATCCTCTATTTGCCGACCTCAGCGAAGAAAGGCTGACGGAAATTACTGCCTGTGCGAGAGTGAGGACCGCACGCCGTGGTGAGAACCTGGACTATGGCGATGGCACATTTACTCGCATTTACCTGCTGATCAGCGGCAAGATCAAGCTAACCGATATCGATGACGCCGACAATGAGTTGGTTAAAGATATCCTCACCGCCCCCGATATTTTCGGCGACCTCAGCCTTGGGCAGGTACGGCCATTAAGTGATGAGTTTGCACAGGTGCTGACCGCCAATACGATCGTATGTTATTTCCGTGCCGACGACTTTCGGCATATCCTGGAGGTCAATCCATCGATGGCGCTGAACTATGCCAACAGAGTTAATGCAAAGCTGAAGAAACTGGAAGTACGGCATTCGGATCTCGTATTCCGGGACACCAAGTCACGGCTCATGCGATTTATCAAGAGCTGGGCCCAGGCCGATGGAAATCCAATGGGCGACGGGATCGTGCTAAACAATTATCTTACGCATAGCGATATTGCAAGCGTGATCTCCACCTCAAGACAGAGTGTCAACATGCTGTTGAATGAATTGCGGGATGCGGGCCTGCTACTGTACAATCGCAAGCAAATAGAATTGCGCAATCCCCTTTCCTGGAATTGATCCAATCATCAACCCCTTCCCCTCTCATGTCTGCCATTTGTATCTATTTCAAGGTGCATCAGCCCTTTCAGCTTAGGTCCTACGCCAGTTCGGACATAGGCATGAACCATATCTACGAGGATCCCTGTTCCGACCGCGCGATCATTAACGATCTCGCGGACCGCTGCTACCTGCGGGCCAATGAACTTTTGCTTTCCCTGATCCATGCAATGGATGGGCAGTTCAAAGTGAGCTTCTCCATTAGCGGAGTGGTTCTCGAGCTACTCGAGCGTTACCGTCCGGACGTGATCGATTCGTTTCGAAAACTTACGGCCACAGGGTGCGTGGATATCCTTGGCGAGACCTATTACCATTCGCTGAGTTACCTGCACTCGAAGGAAGAGTTCAACAGGCAGGTGCAGCTCCATGGCGGGCTGATCCGGAAGTTGTTTGGAATCGATCCGCAGGTTTTTCGTAATACGGAGCTTATCCACGACAATGCACTTGCGCAGCAGGCATTCCGACTTGGGTTTGCGGGAGTTTTATGCGAGGGAGCCGAATTCATCCTGAAAGGGCGGTCGCCGAACCAGGTTTACCAGTCGCCGGGAAAGGAGCAAATGCCCTTGCTGCTGCGTAATTCCAACTTATCGGATGACATCGCCTTCCGATTCGACGATCCCTATTGGAGTGAATACCCCCTTACGGCAGAAAAATTTGCCGAATGGATCCATTCACATCCGTCCGGAACCCAGGTGATCAACCTTTTCCTGGGATATGAAACTTTTGGAATATACAAAGAACACGATACGGGCATATTCGACTTCCTCCGGGCCCTGCCGGAGAAGGTCCTGGCTCACCCAAGTCATGTTTTTCGGTTGCCTATGGAGGTCATACGGGATCTGAAGACGGCTGATGAGTATGACGTGCCGGAAATGATCTCCTGGGAAAACCAATCGGCGGCCGGCAGTGCATGGAGTCAGAACGTAATGCAGAACAATACGCTAAAGAAGATCTATAGTTTGGAAAAGATGGCCATGGCAGGGCAGTCGCAGGAAACACAGGCCATTTGGGGAAGATTGCAGGCAGCCGATTATTTTTTCTACATGCTGGACCCGGCCACAAAGGATGCATTCAAATATATCAGTCCATTCCCCTCTCCCGAGTCAGTTTTCCGGTCTTATACCAACATCGTGTTCGACCTGGAGATCCGGCTGATCGAGCAGACTGTTGCCGCAGGTAAGAAGCGGCTCTCCAAGAAAGGATGGAGTATACTTAACAATAACTAAACACAAGAAATGGAAAAGAAACTAAACGGGCAGGTAGCTATCGTTACCGGCGCAAGCAGCGGTATCGGCGCCGGTGTCGCCAGGTCACTTGCCGCGGCCGGAGCTACGGTTATCATCAATTACCCTGTAGCAGTCGCCAAGCCAGCAGCTGAAGCCGTGCTGGAAGAAGTGATCAGGGATAATGGCAAGGGTATTACCTATTGTTGCGATGTCAGCAATGAAACAGCCGTGCAAAAGATGTTCGCGGACACTGTGGCCGAATTTGGGACCGTGGATATCCTCGTCAACAATGCGGGGCTGCAAAGAGACGCACCTTTCGAGAATATGACGCTGGAACATTGGAATTTCGTGTTGGGCGTGAACCTGACGGGCCAGTTCCTGTGCAGCAGGGAGGCCATTCGCGAATTCCTGCGCAGAGGCATAGAGCCCGGTAAGTCAAAGGCCGCAGGAAAGATCATCCAGATGAGCAGCGTGCATGAAGTGATCCCCTGGGCCGGTCATGCCAATTACGCCGCGTCAAAAGGGGGCGTAATGCTCCTGATGAAGAGCCTGGCGCAGGAATTCGCATACCGCAAGATCCGGATCAACAGCATCTGTCCTGGCGCCATTCAGACACCGATCAATCGCCAGGCGTGGGAGACACCCGGAGCTTTGAAGGAGTTACTGACCCTTATCCCCTACCAGCGGATCGGGCAGGTCGAAGATATCGGCAACGTGGCAGTATGGCTGGCGAGTGACGACAGCGACTATGTCAACGGAGCTTCGATCTTCGTCGACGGAGGTATGACTTTGTATCCCGGATTTACAACAAACGGTTAGAACCTTACAAAAATGAATCAAGAACAATCCCGTCTTCAGGATCCCAAATGGAAAAAATGGGGCCCCTATCTGAGCGAACGGCAATGGGGCACTGTCCGCGAAGACTATAGCGAATATGGCAATGCCTGGGAGTATTTCTCGCATGACCAGGCGCGAAGCCGCGTATACCGGTGGGGCGAAGATGGCATAGCGGGCATCTCCGACGAAAAGCAGCGCATCTGTTTCGGGTTGACAGTATGGAACGGAAAGGACCCTATCCTGAAGGAACGGCTTTTCGGATTGACCGGTAACGAGGGCAATCACGGCGAGGATGTGAAAGAACTGTATTACTACCTCGATAATACGCCTTCGCATAGCTATATGAAACACCTGTATAAGTATCCGCAGGCCGGATTTCCATATGCTGACCTGGTGCGAGTAAATCAGCAAAGGAGTCGGGATGAGGGAGAATACGAGATCACGGATACAGGTGTGTTCAACGACGGCCGGTATTTCGATGTGGTGACGGAATATGCGAAGGCTGGGCCAGAGGATATTTGCATCCGCATTACGATCCACAACCGCGGTGAGCATTCTGCGTATATCGCCCTGCTGCCGACGCTGTGGTTGAGAAACCTTTGGAGTTTTGGCCTTATGAAGCACCGTCCTGTCATCCTGTCCCGCCCTGGCGGAGCCGGTTATGGACGCGTCGAGGTCGAGCACGAAGAGCCCGGTAATTATCAATTGTATTTCGAACAGCCGAAGCGGGTTTTGTTCACCGAGAATGAGACCAATAAGGAACGGCTATATGGTATTCCCAATACCTCGCCCTTTGTTAAGGACGCCTTTCACCATGCGGTGATACACCAGGAATTCGGCGCATTCGAGGAGCGCGTGTCCGGAAGCAAATTCGCGCCGATGTATGAATGGACGATTGCCGGTGGTGGTCATGCCGCCATTCAACTCCGGCTGCGGAAAGAGGTATTGACGGGAGACCCGTTCGGCCTCTCCTTCGAACAGATTTTTGCAGATCGTGTAAAAGAGGCGGACGAATTCTATACTGATATCGCCAGGGTGCAGGATGCCGACCTACGATCCGTGCAGCGACAGGCCTTTGCCGGAATGCTCTGGAGCAAACAATATTTCAATATCGATGTACCGAGATGGCTCAACGGTGATCCCGGGCAACCATCCCCGCCGGACAGCCGGAAAAGGGGAAGGAATCATGGGTGGCCATCGCTCAACAACGAGGATATCATCTCTATGCCGGACAAATGGGAATATCCCTGGTATGCGGCCTGGGACCTCGCGTTTCACTGTGTTCCGCTGTCGATGCTGGATCCTCAGTTTGCAAAAGATCAACTGATCCTATTTCTAAGGGAATGGTACATGCATCCGAACGGTCAGCTGCCCGCCTATGAATGGGCTTTTGGCGATGTCAATCCACCGGTGCATGCATGGAGCTGTCTGCAGGTGTACAAGATCGACAAAGCGCGGACCGGCAAAGGAGACATCGACTTCCTGGAACGCGTGTTCCAGAAGTTGCTGATCAATTTCACCTGGTGGGTGAACCAGAAGGACCATAAGGGCAACAACGTGTTTGAAGGTGGTTTTTTGGGGCTGGACAATATCGGGGTATTCGATCGCAGCAGCGCCATACCCGGGCACGGTGTGCTGGAGCAGGCGGACGGTACGAGTTGGATGGCTATGTATTGACTCAACATGCTGGAGATGG
>Ga0207671_10002216_pt1 | contig 21092 bp, 10 predicted proteins | sample KBSC24metaG_FD_184352 | JGI IMG/M metagenome (GOLD analysis project Ga0207671, IMG submission 184352) | Corn rhizosphere microbial communities from Kellogg Biological Station, Michigan, USA - KBS C2-4 metaG (SPAdes) (version 2) | ecosystem: Host-associated > Plants > Roots > Rhizosphere > Soil... | reverse complement strand
ACAAAATATCTTGACGATCCGCAAGCCAGTTACAAACAGGCCAAGGATTTCTTTCAAAATGAATACTATAGTCTGGCATATCCCATTTTCAGAGAGCTGAAATACTCCCTTCGTGAGACAGATCGCAGTAACAGTTCCGTAGAATACCAGGATGTAAAATATTATTATCTCGTATGTGCCCTGGAGCAGAACGACAAAACGGCCGTGGACCCTGCCCGTGAGTTCATCGATCTGGAAAACAACGCTCCCCGGGTAGGTATGATGAGCTTCCACCTGGCGGAATATTATTTCCGGCAGAAAGATTATACAGCTGCCGTACGTCTGTATGAACAGGCCGATATCGAGAATCTAAGCAACCGGGAGATAGCCGACCTGAAATTTCATCAGGGTTACGGCTATTTCACGCAGCAGCGATTTGATCAGGCCCTGCCATTATTCGATGCCATCCGTCAGATGCCAAAGGATCCGAACTATGTCGACGCCAATTATTACTATGGCTTTATCTGCTTCTATCAGAAAAAGTACGGGGAGGCGTTGACGGCATTCAAAGTTGTGGAAGATAATCCCCGATATGAAAAAGTAGTGCCCTATTATGTCGCCAATATTTATCTGGTGCAGGGGCAAAAAGATAAAGCCATCGAGTATGCAGAGGCCCGGCTGAAGAAGGGTAATCAGTATTATGACATGGAAATGAGACAGCTGGTGGGACATGGCTATTATGAAAAGCAGGACTTTGTCAAGGCCCTTCCTTACCTGGAACAGTATGTCAATCAATCCAAGAAGGTATCGAGGACTGATCTATACGAATTGTCCTACTGTTATTACCAGACAAAGAATTGGGATAAGGCCATTGCTGGGTTCAAGCAGCTGGGCGGAAAAGAGGATTCCCTGGCCCAGAATTCCATGTATATGCTGGGGGATGCCTACTTAAAGACGGGACAAAAGGCCAATGCCCGAAACGCGTTCCTTTTCTGCTCCTCCAACAGCAGCAATCCGCAACAGAAAGAAATCTCAAAATACAATTATGCCAAGCTATCCTATGAATTAGGATACCAGGATGTCGCACTGACGGAGCTGCAGGCATTCCTGCAACAATATCCCAACTCGACCTATAACCAGGAGGCAAAGGAGCTGTTGGTCAGTGTGCTGGCCAATACCAATAACTACAGGGACGCAATGACCCTGCTGGACAGCCTGGACCATCCTTCCCAGAATGCACGCCGCCTGTATCCAAGAATATTATATGGCCGCGCTACGGAGCTGGTCAACGACGGCATGCTGCTCAATGCCAATGAACTGCTGGACAAAGCCTTAAAAGATCCTAACAATACCAGCGTCCTGCCTTACATCAATTTTTGGAAAGGAGAGATATCCTACAGGCTGAATAAGATCGACGATGCTGTCCGCTACTACCTGGAATATCTCAAGAGCAGCGTAGTGAATGGGGAAGTAAGCCCGGCCAATGCCCGTTATAACCTGGGGTATTGTTTTCTGAAAAAGGAAAATTACCGGCAGGCCCAGGGATTTTTTGAGCAGGTGGCCCGTACTCCGACCTTGAATTCTTCTCCCATGGAGCAGGATGCCTATGTAAGGGATGCTGACTGTTACTATATGAACCGGGATTTCAAGACGGCGCTTAACATGTATAATAAGGTGCTGGATCTTTCCTGGCCGGCCAGCGATTATGCAACTTTCCAGAAGGCCATGATCGCGGGGGTGAACAATGGAAAGGAGAAGATCAATCTGCTGAATTCCATCAATCGGAAATATCCGGCCTCCAACCTGGCTGCAGACGCCAATATGGAGATCGCAGGAACTTATCTGGCAGGCGAGCAGTTCCGGGAAGCTCTTCCTTATCTGAAGAATGTACTGCGGAGCCCCGGAGCCGATGCGCTGAAGCCCAGAGCCTATCTTCAATCGGGAATAGCGTGGTATAATCTGAATAATAATAAAGAAGCGCTCTCCCAGTACGACAGCTTATTACGTCAGTTCCCCAATTCTCCGGAGGCACAGGATGCCCTGGATAATGCCAAGACGATCTATGTAGAAGAAGGCAGGAGCGGAGAGTATGTGAATTTTGCCAAAACGATGGGAGTGGAAGTCAGCGCCAGCCAAGAGGATCAGCTGGCCTACGAAGAGGCGGAAGTACAGTTTAACGACGGCAACTTCCCTGGCGCTGTGCAGCGCTTTGAGGCTTACCTGGCCAAATTCCCCGATGGCAAATATTCGTTGGAGGCCAATTATTATAAGAGCGAGATCTATTTCTCTCAAAAGGACTGGGCCAAGGCTGTCACAGGATACCAGGCAGTGGCCGACCGGGCGCCTAATAAATTTGCGGAAAAATCCCTGTTGCAGGCGGCCCGTCTGAATTTCTTCGAGTTGAAGAACTACCAGCAGGCAGAAAAATACTTTGCCAGGTTGAAAGATTTCTCTTCTTCGCAGGAGAACAAAATGGAGGCTATGCGTGGATTGCTGCGCAGCCAGTACCAATTGGAACAATGGCCGGATGCTGTGGAGAATGCCAAAGACCTCCTTACTCAAAAAGGGGTGAGCACGGATGATAAGGTTCTGGCCAATATGGCCATCGCCAAATCTTACCAGGCGAACAATCAGTGTGAGACGGCGCTGCAATATTTCAGGACGGCGGCTTCACTCAGCAAGTCGGCCTATGCAGCAGAAGCCAGGTATCAGATAGCCGACTGTCTTTTCCGTCAGAACCAGCTGAAAGACGCGGAAAAGGCGGCTTTTGAAGTGGTCAATAAATCCGGAAGCTATGAGATATGGGTTACCAGGGCATATCTCTTACTGGGGGACGTTTATTTTTCGGAAAAGGATTATTTCAATGCCAAGGCGACGTTCCAAAGCATCGTAGACAATGCAAAGATCGAGGATCTGCGTCAGCAGGCACAGCAGAAGCTCGCCCAGGTGGTGGAGGAAGAAAAGAAGAACAGCAAGGTCGGGGATCAATAAATAACTTATCATCTACTTATATAGAACTGATCAATGGGTAAAAAGTCATTTTTTCTTTTAGTTGTTCTGTCGGGACTGGCGGTGTCTCTTTATGCACAGGATACGACGAAGCGCAAGACGATCGAGATCACTTCTTCTTTTAAACCTGTGCTGCGTGAGGCGGTAAAGATCAATTTCAATGCAGCGCCTCCACAGGCGGATACTGCCAGGCCCCGTCTGAACTATAATATTCCCGCTCAATTCCTTTTTCTTACTTATCAGCCAGGAGAGATGAGGCCGGTGGCCTTTCAGGGGGATACCCTGAAGCCCTGGGAGAACTACAATTATATCAAGGTCGGAGTAGGAAATATACATCTTCCTTTTATCCAGACGGGTTTTACGTTCGGGGATGAGAAGAGCAGCCAGTTCAATATTTTTGCCAATCATCTCAGTTCAAAAGGAAGTCTGCCATCTCAGAAGAACAGCCTTACGGATGTAAAGATCATGGGGACGGTGAAGACGGCCAACAAACTGGAATGGAGCGGAAGTCTTGGATTCAAGAACGATGCTTATTATCTGTATGGGTACAGGCCGGATACGCTGAAGTTCAATGCCAGCGATCTGAAGCAATTCTTCCAGACCTATGAAGGTAAGCTCAGCCTTCGCAATACGGAGCCTACGGAGTTTGGGCTGACCTACCATCCTAATATCAAAGTCTCTGTTTTTACGGATAACCACAGCTCCAAGGCTTCGGAAGCCAATACCGTGCTGAATCTTCCTTTGGAGAAAACCATCGGGAAGCAGTTTGGATTTAATCTGGCCTTTACAGCTGATCTTACTAACTATAGGGCGGTGGCTCCTTTCCCCAACCAGAACAACAATGTCTTTTTTGTAACACCGGCGTTTATGGTAAAGACGCCCAATATCAACTTACAGGCTTCGGTGATGCCATCATGGGATAATTCACAGTTTCATCTGCTGCCTAATTTTACGGCGGACATCTCTACTTCGGATCAGCGTTTTGGTCTCCAACTGGGCTGGATCGGCTATTATGACAAGGGGTCGTATCAGCGGTATGAATCCATCAATCCCTGGCTGGCGCAACCGGGTTTTCTGCTGAACACGCGCGTGGAAGAGCGTTACGCAGGATTTAAAGGTTCCCTTGACAAGCATTTCAGCTACTCGGCCAAAATTGCCTTTAACGAATACAAGAATATGCCTTTGTTCGTCAATGATACGCTCGCTGCATCCGGCAGCGGCGGCAAGCAATTCGATGTCCTGTATGAATCCCAAATGGAGACCCTGCAGGTGCATGGGGAACTGAGCTATATACAGGGCGAGGATTTTACTGCCACGGCCAGCCTGAATTACAATCAATTCCATAAACTACACACGGAGCCAAAGGCCTGGGGCCTTCTGCCGCTGGAGTTCAATACCAACCTGAAGTGGCGGCCTATAAAGGACTTTTGGGTAAAGGCCGATCTGTTTGCTTTTGACGGTGCGCAATACCGCGCATCCGACGGGACTGCCTTTAAGGGCGATGGGGCTTTTGATCTCAATGCGGGTGTTGAATACCGCATAACCCGTCAGCTGAATCTCTGGGTACAGATGAACGATCTTTTTAATAAAAAATACGAAAGATGGCACCAGTACCCTGTGTATGGGTTCAATATCCTGGGCGGTATCGTATTTTCTTTCAGCGGTAAATAAATAGGAGGAAACCCATTTTTCGTTAGATTCGCAGCCTCAAAAGGAGATGATGTCAAATTTCCAGGTATTGAACGCCTATCTTTTCCAGCATAGAAGTATCAGCATTCCGGGGCTGGGTACTATCTACCTCGAGACCTTCCCTGCCAATGTGGATGTGGCTGACCGTACTATTTTACCCCCTTTGTACCGGTTCCGGTTTGACAAATATTTCGACAGCCCCGACAGGGAGTTTTTCGCCTATATTGCCAATCAGCGTAATGTTCTTGATTACGAGGCTATTAGGTGGTACAACGAGTTCTCTACGGAACTTCGCAACCGGATACGTACGGAAGAGGAAGTGGAATGGGAAGGGGTAGGAACGCTTAGGAAGGATGAGGGAGGAAATGTCCTGTTTGAGCCGGCCTCCATAAATAGGCTGTTCATGAAACCGACCCCGGCCATTCGAGTCAATCGACAGAATGCACAACATACATTATTGGTAGGCGACCAGGAGAGGACCAATATAGAAATGAATGAATTGCTGCAAGATGAAGAGGTTGCCGGCAGGAAAAAAAGAACATGGTGGATCATTGCGCTGGTGCTGGCCATTCTTGCTCTTGCGGCTCTTGGATGGCATTTTTATGTAAATGGCTGGTCTATTGGAAACCAACGTACGCTGTGAAATGCAACAAGAGAAATTGATACATTACCAAGTTTGCCCTTCCTGTAATTCCACTGAAATAGCCGAAGCATTGACTGCCCGTGATCATACGGTGTCGCAAAAAACATTCTCCATCTGGGAATGCGGCGATTGCACCTTGCGATTTACGCAGGATGTACCGGATGCCGCCTCTATCGGTGTGTATTACCAAAGTGAAGATTATATTTCCCATACGAATACCCGCAAAGGGCTGGTGAATTCGCTGTATCATATGGTACGGAAACAGACCTTATCGGACAAGCACCGTCTGCTTTGTTCCGCCACCAGGATGAAGCATGGTAATCTGTTGGATATCGGGGCGGGTACAGGCGCTTTTGTCGCTTATATGAGTCAGAATGACTGGGATGTCGCAGGACTGGAGCCCGATGAAAAAGCAAGAGAGGTAGCCCTGACCCAAAATAATGTACAGCTATTGCCTGTATCCGATTTTTATTCCCTGCCACCCGAGAGTTTTGATGCTATCACGTTATGGCATGTATTGGAGCATGTGCATGATCTGCATGCTTATGTCGGTCAGTTAGCACGGTTATTAAAAAAGGAGGGACGTATCTTTATAGCTGTACCAAATTACACTTCTCATGATGCGGCGGTCTATCGTGGCGCCTGGGCGGCTTATGATGTGCCACGGCATCTCTACCATTTTTCTCCCGATGCCATGGAGAGTCTCCTTGCCCGGCATGGTCTTCAACTACAGGTGACCCGTCCAATGTGGTACGACAGCTTTTATATCAGCATGCTGAGCGAAAAATACCGAAACGGCAAAGGGAATATTGTAAGAGCCGTCTGGACCGGGTTTATTTCCGATGTAAAGGCTTTTGTCGATAAGTCCAGGTGCAGCAGCCTGATCTATGTGATAGGGAAGTAGGGTTAGAAATTAAATTTTATCTCATAGATGTCCGGCCACAGTTTACCTGTGATATATATCTTACCGGTAGTGGAATCATAAGCAATGCCATTCATCGTATCGGCATGGGCATATTTATTCTGTTCGGCATTGAACAGGGTTTCCAGGTCCAGTTTGCCGACCACCTTGCCGCTGGAGGGGTCGATCTTCAGTATATAATTGGTTTGCCATTGATTGGCGTAAATAAAGCCATTGATGAGCTCCAGCTCGTTGATATTGCTTACGGGACCATTATTGTCCGTCACACCTACCACTTTCAACAGGCGGAAAGTAGCGGGGTCCACATAGCTGATGTTGCTGGTGCCGTCGCTCATGATAAGATGTGCGCCATCCGTGGTCATTCCCCAGCCTTCCTTGACGGGGATGGTAAACTCTCCCAGTTTTTTAAAGGTTTTGGCATCGTAGATAAAGCCTATTTTGGTCTGCCATGTGAGCTGGTATACCTTGTCATTCAAAAAGGTAATGCCTTCTCCGAAATACTTGTTCCTGTCCAGCTCCACTTTGATAGCGACTTTTCCTGTTTTAGGGTCTACCACGCCGAACATGGACTTCCTGCTCTCGGGCATGGAGGGTTCTGTTCCCGTGCTTTCGTAAAGCTCTCCGTTGTGAAAAAGGAGTCCTTCCGTGAAGGAGGTTGTATCATGGGGGAGGGTCCTTACCACACTGTAATTGATCAAAGGTGGGGAGTTATCTGCCGTCTTGTCGATGGTGACGTCGGGATTGGAATTATTACAGGAGGCTAAAAGGCTTAGGGCAATGATGAAAAACGGAATGGACTTCTTCATAATGAGACTGGTAAGGGGCAAATTTAGGGCTGTTTGAGGCTAATTGTAAAATTTTAGCACAAAAGCTTGCATTTATGCGGAAAAATGTGTTGTTTTACAATAGCTTATCATCTGTATACCACCCATTTAGCTCCTGCTAGTTTCCTTTCACGGGGTGATATTCTGCAGATCTCCCCAATATCCATTTACGATCGAGAGTTCATAAAATCCATTACTTATGGAAGCCTTTGAAAAAAAGGTACCATGAGACATTTTTTACGTCTGTCCGTATTCATATGGTTGTTGTTCCGACTGCCCGCCGTAGCCCAGCAGGGTTGCCGTACCGTCGACTATAAACAGGATCTTTTGCGTAAAGACCCGGAGCTGGCCGCGAGAATGATGGATATTGAACGTTTTACACGGCAACAACAAAAAAACGCCTCTACCATTGCTACCGGCATAGAAAATGCCAGCCACAATGATAAAAGTTTCACTACCATTACCATCCCGGTAGTCGTACATATCGTCTACAATAACTCTTCCGGGAATATCAGCGATGCGCAGGTGCAATCCCAGATTGCTGTATTGAACAGGGATTATGGCAAGCAAAACCCCGATACCTCCAGGATACCTTCTTATTACAGAGACCTGGCGGCCGACTGTGGTATACGGTTCGCGCTTGCCAATGTAGATACCAATGGCGGCACAACCTCAGGTATCGTTCGCCGGCAGACCAGTCAGCGGGAATTCACGTATGACGACGCGGTCAAGTTCACGTCGAGAGGGGGAGATGATGGATGGGACAGAGATCGTTATTTAAATATATGGGTAACCAACCTGTCCAGCGGGGTCCTTGGTTATTCCAGTGTATTGGGCTGTGCGAAACCCAACGACGGGGTCGTGATCAGCTATACTGCTTTTGGGACAATGGGAACGGCCACGGCGCCTTTTAATCTCGGCAGGACTGCCACGCATGAGATCGGGCACTGGCTGAATCTGATCCATATATGGGGCGATACGGACTGTGGAGATGACTATGTGGATGATACTCCTCAGCAGAGCGCCGCTACGCATGGCAACCCCAGCGGCATGATATTCTCCTGCGGCAATACTCCTTACGGCAATCTGTATATGAATTATATGGACTTTACGGATGACGTCGGGATGCATCTCTTCACTTTTGGCCAGCGGGATAGAATGAGGGCCTTGTTCGCCCCCGGCGGTTTCAGATATGCGTTGTTGTCGTCCACCGGCATTGCGCCAGGGACTGCTATCGGGCCGTTACCCAGTGCACCGTCCGGCATTAGTGCGTCTATCAGCCTGCAACCTAATCCCGTCATGGGGCCCGTATGGATCACTTCTTCGGATGCGTCGAATACCGGAGCTGTGCTGGATATCTTTAACATGATGGGACAAAAGGTAATGACCACCCGTATCACGGGTATTACTTTCCAATTGGATCTTTCATCCCTGCCCAGGGGGATTTATTTTGTCCACGTCAACGGAGACGGCAAGAACAGCCTGAAGCTGATGAAGTTGTGATTATTTTCTCAATACCTGTACGGGACCTCCATAGGAGGCGGCTACGAGGAACCTGTATTTCTTTCCCCTGACATCTATAAGACTACGGGTGTCGCCCGGGATACACAGTCCTGTTGTAGTGTATGGCTGCGGCTTAAAATTCCCTTTACCATCTCCTTCCAGCATGAGACCAATACCGGCATCCAGCGGTCCCAATTGAGCGCGGAATGGGTATAAATTACCAGCAAGGATCAGGCTGGAGCTGTCTTCAGAGACCATGCCATTGATCACGCTGATCTGCGCCCTGGTGGGCAGGGGACTTATTGTCCAATGATGATTGCCATCATTGCGGAAAAAGCTGCTGGAAAGCATACGAATGCTGCTGACGTGCGCTGCCGCCAACTGTTCCGGTGTAAAGATATCCTGCATCTGCGCATCGGCGTAATCCGTATAGCGGGAGAATTTTTTCTGTTGCGCGGGGATCTCCCGCAGCAGCTCGTCCCTGGATGCATAGGGATAGCTCCTGCCTTGAATATAGTACGTAAGGAAGGGATCGAAAGTGCCGTTGCCGCTGAAGTCGCCGTAATAAATTTCCAATGGCTGCTGATCCGAAGCTTTAAACTGGGTGTTTGTACCCAGATTGCCTGCGATGAGATCTGTGTCGCCGTCGTGGTCGAAGTCTCCTGGCAGCAGGGAGGTCCACCAGCCCTGGCTGCGTTCGAGCCCATAGGCTGCCGTCTTGTCTGTCAAGTGCCCGTGCTCATTCTGGAATATCGAAAGGGGCATGAACAATCCGGCAACGACGAGGTCCGGCCAGCCGTCCTTATTAAGATCTATCCAGCAGGCGTCAGAGACCATACCAGGATGATGTAAGGTACTGTCGCGCTGGGAAGCATCCTTTTCAAAAAAGATATGACCCCGTGTGCTTTTATTCTTTAGTATCAGACTTTCGGGGCTGGCGGGGAAGAGGTTGGGCATCAGTTTGCCGCCTACAAAGAGGTCCGGCAGGCCGTCCTTGTCATAATCGGCTGCTTTTACACATCCGCCGCTGATGGTCTCTGCGGGGAGGGCGTCGGGGAGGAAGCGGAAATTTCCTTTCCCGTCATTTTCGAATAACCTGTCCTGGTAGTTGCGGCTGCCCGGAGTATAATCAGCTCCTCCGCTGACAAGGTACAGATCCAGATCACCATCCCCGTCGGCGTCGAAGAAAAGGGCGGCTGTATTGGTATGATCCAGGTCGAGATTCCAGGGTTGTGACGGGGCTGCCTTGAAATGGCCATCGGGTGTTTGCAGGTAGAGCATACTGGGCTGGCCGGCGCTGCCGCCGATGAAAAGGTCTTCAAGGCCGTCTCCATCGATGTCGCCTTTGGCGAGGCAGGGTCCTGCGTGAGAGACCTGGTAGGGTAGAAGGGGGGAGACCTTGAAGTCCACGAAAGTGGAGCCTTTATGAATATAGTTGATACCGGAGGTGGTGGTGATATCGGTATAGAGCGGGGAAGGGGATGGCGGTCTGGCTATATCGATGTCTTCGGCATTTTTTTGTTGAAGGATCAGCAAAGTGTCGGCGGAGACGCCTTGTAGTCTGGTGATCTTGCCTGTAGGCCATGTGATGGTGACATCTGCAATAGAGTCCTTGCCCAATCCAAAGTGCATGATTGGGTCGATGGAGGATTGAAACCCTCTTGTAAGATATTGTTCCTGGTATTGCGTACCGTTGGCGGCGTCGACCTTTACTTTGGCGCCGATGCCGTCCGTGTTGAGACCTTCTCCTTTTAGTCGGATACGCAGATAATGTCCCTGGTGTGTATTGTTCCTGTAAATGATGGGTGCGTCATTCAGGGTATTGACGACCAGGTCGAGGTCGCCATCGTTGTCCAGGTCCACATAGGCCGCGCCGTTGCTGATCGCGTGCCGCGTGAGCCCCCAGTCTTCGCTGACATTGGTGAAGGTAAGGTCATGGTTGTTATGAAAAAGATAGTTTGTCTTTTTTGTGGAGGGCATATCCTGTACCAGCTTCCACATCTCAAATTTATTTCCCATTTTCTCTGCCTGTCCCGCGGTGTAGCCCGATGTATATTTTACAAAGTCCAGATTAGTCATGTCCCGCAGAATACCGTTGGAGATAAAGAGGTCCTTCCAGCCGTCGTTGTCAAAGTCGGCAAAGAGCGGAGCCCAGCTCCAATCCGTATTGGACACGCCGGCCATCTGGCCTACTTCACTGAATATGGGGATGCCTGCGGAGTCGAGGCCATTGTTCAGCTGGAGGGTATTACGCATCTGCTGGTAATGGAAGCCATGTTCAGCCCGCATGGTGTATTTATCGTAGGTGTCGGGTCCGCGCAGTAGCTTTTGCCGGTGGTTGTCTTCCGGCAACATGTCCAATACAGCGATATCGGGCAGTCCGTCATTGTTGTAGTCGGCGATGTCTGAGCCCATGGCGAATTCGGAGATATGGCGGGTCGCTTTTGTGAGAACTTCCCTGAATGTGCCATCGTGATTGTTGAGGTACATGAAATCCCGCTCGTCGTAATCGTTGGTGACATAAATGTCGGGCCAGCCGTCGTTATTTAGATCGCTGATGGAGACGCTGAGTCCGAAGTTGAGGCCGCTGCCGTCGATGTGGGCCTGTTCGCTGATGTCGGTGAAATGCCCGTTGTCGTTGCGATAGAGCCGGTTGCCAAATTTAGGGTGTCGCTTGGCCCGCAGCTTCTCCGTATTAAAGAAGGGGTTGAAGAACATGTCGGCATGATCCACCATGAACATATCCAGATCGCCGTCATGATCCATGTCGAAAAAGGCGACTGTCGTAGTGTAGGTGCCGGGTGCGTCCAGCCCGAATTCTTTGGCCTCTTCCCTGAAGGTGGGAATGCCGTCTTTTACACCCTGGTTGATATACAATTCCTTTCGCCTGTCTTCGTCCGTGCCTGGTCCCGAATAACATACATAGATGTCGGGAAGCCCGTCCCCATTGACGTCTGCGATGACGGCGCCCGTTTTCCATTTCGGACGGCCCTGCACACCGGCCTGCGCAGCCACCTCCTCGAATTGAAAACCGCCCCGGTTGAGATATAGTTTATCGGGGCCCATGTTGCAGGTGAAATAAAGATCGGGAAGACCATCTCCATTGACGTCTCCGACAGCGACCCCGGCTCCGTTGTAAAGGTATTCGTAGGTAAGTATATTATAGTCGGCATCCTCGTGAATTTCATTACGGAAATCAATATGCGTAATGGAAGAGGACATTTCAGTAAAAAGGGTGTTCTTCTTTTCTAATTGATTACAGGAAGTGAAGGAGATTATTATAAAAGAACAGAACCTTAATATCTTCATAAAATGAAATTATAATATTATTTAGAAAATTCTCCTAACTTTATTTGGTAATGCAAGGCTATGGGCTCCGATTGTAAACTACTATTTGAGAAAATTGGTAAAGGAGATGAAGCTGCCTTCAGGGAATTCTTTGAGCTATACAGGGCCAGGGTTTATAACACCGCCTTTAAACTGACAAAATCGGCTTTCGCGGCGGAAGAGATCACACAAGACACTTTTATCAGCATCTGGACGGGACGGGTGCATCTTGTTCATGTACATGATCCCCTGGGATATCTTCATACTGCCCTTTACAATAAGATAAGCCGCCACCTGAAGAAAGAAGCCAACAAGGCACGTATTCTCCGGCTGTCCGGATGGCATGCGCGGGAATGGGTGAATGAAACGGAGGAAAGAATATATGCTAATGAAGGTCAGCGGTTTGTCAATAATGCCCTCGCTCAGCTGTCACCCCAGAAAAAGCTTATTTATGAACTCAGCAGAAAGGAAGGCAAGAGCTATGATGAGATAGCCGAGACTCTGCATCTTTCGCCGCATACTGTCAAGAGTCATTTGGTAAAGGCTTTGAAGTTCATCCGGAACTACATGAAAAATAATGCTTTAACGATCATCGGTCTTCTTACTGCCTGGCTGTCGTGAACGTCCGGGGCATGTTGTAAAAAAAATTTCTCCAGACTATCATCCTTTTTCTTCTCTGCTGACTCTATACCTGGTATGGGACAAGAGCGAATTCATTATTTGTTAAAACGATATGCCGACAACAGCGCTTCCGCTGAAGAAGTGGAAGAGATGATGGCATTATTGCGAACGTCAGGAGGTGAAGAGGCGCTGAAGGACCTGGTGGCGGAGATATGGAATGAAGAGGAGGAGTCGCCCCTGTCGGAGAAGGATTGGGGAAGGATGTGGGCTGCCATTCATCAGGAGATGGAACCCGGGCCTGTGCGCATATTGAAGGTGTGGGGGCGTGTAGCCGCTGCGCTGCTGTTGATGCTGGGAGCGGGTGCGGCGTACTGGAAGCTGGCGGGTAGGGAAAAGAAGGCGGCGCCGGTGGCGGCACAGGGAGTTAAGAAAGATATCGCCCCCGGCGGGAACAAGGCGTTGCTGACCCTTGCCAATGGATCCACCATTGTGCTGGACAATGCCCACGATGGTGTGCTGGCGCAGCAGGGAAGTACGAACGTATTAAAACTGGATGCGGGTTCGCTGGCATATAATACTGGGGGAAAGGGTAACGAGGAAGTGATGTATAATACAATTGCTACGCCGAATGGGGGACAGTACCAGGTGATCCTGCCGGATGGGAGCAAGGTATGGCTCAATGCTGCCAGCTCTTTGCGATTTCCGACCCGATTTGAAGGGAAGGAGCGGTCGGTAGAGCTGACGGGAGAAGCCTATTTCGAGGTGGCGAAGCATAACAACATGCCTTTCCGGGTGAAGTTGCCGGGCAATGGAATGGATGTGCAGGTGTTGGGGACGGAGTTCGATGTGATGGCTTATGCCAACGAGCAAACCAGCAATACCACCCTGGTGAGCGGGAAAGTGAATGTGGTCAGCAAGGGCGCTGTCCGTGTGCTGGAGCCGGGGAAGCAGACGATACTGGATAATGAGACAAAGGCTATGCGGGTAGCGGATGCCAATGTGGAGCAGGTGGTGGCCTGGAAGAACGGGCTCTTCAGATTCAGGGAGACAGGTATCCGGGAGCTGATGCGACAGGTGGAAAGGTGGTATAATGTGCAGGTGGTTTATGAGGCAGAGGGAAAGGACCAGGATTTTACGGGAGTGGTATCACGAAGTCAGCCTGTTTCAGCGCTGTTGCAGATGCTGGAGCTGACGGGTACCGTGCACTTCCGGATAGAGGATAAAAAGATCATCGTATTACCTTAAAAACGAGCCATATGTAAGAAAATCATCCGTATGATCTGATAAAAACCGAGGGCGATTGGAGCCGCCCCCGGGGAATAGTCAGGTTATACTAAAACAGAGCTGAACAAGGACTGAATTGTAAAACCTAAACTTTTCAAAAGTATGAATCTAACTGCAGATGGCAAAGCTATGTCTGTACAAAAGCTTTTGCCCGTCAAAACCGCTTCCACAGGGTGGCCGGAACACTGGAAAAGAAGTGGAAGCACAATGTTTTTGATTATGAGATTAGCTGCCATTATTTTACTGACTGCTTCGCTGCATGTAAGTGCTGCGGGGATTTCCCAGACCGTAACTATCTCCCAAAGGAATGCCCGGCTGGAGGACGTCTTCGATATCCTCCAGAAACAAACCAATTACAATTTCATTTTTAACAGCCACATGCTGGCCAAGGCCAAAAAGGTCAATATCCGGGTGAGCAACGCCACCGTGGAGCAGGTGCTATTCCTCTGCTTCAAGGATCAACCGCTGACCTATGTCATCCATGACAAGACCATCGTGGTGAAAGAGAAGATAGTGGCGGTGGAAAAGCCCGCACCTTCCGAGGTAGGCGCTCCCATCCCTCCACAGCAGGTAACAGGGACGGTGAGGGATGACAATAACAATCCCGTGGAAGGGGCGGCTGTCACGGTAAAAAACCTTGGCACGGGTACGGCGACCGACAAAATGGGAAAGTTCGTATTGAATCTGCCGGCGGGCAAATATGACATAGAAATATCCTTTGTCGGATACAAGACAGAGGTCAGGTCTATCTCTGTGGGAGAGGACCATTTTACCAATTTGAATGTCATACTGCATGTAGCGTCCACAGGACTGAATGAGATCGTAGTGGTAGGTTATGGAACGCAACGCAAGCGGGATGTCACCGGCAGTATCAGCAGCGTGAAGGGCGAGGATATCCAGAACCTGCCGGTAGGTAATGTGGCCAGCACTTTACAAGGCAGGGCCGCGGGTGTTGATATTGTCCGTAACGACGGAAGCCCGGGCAGCGTGCCTGATATACGGATCCGCGGAACGGGAACGATCAATGATGCCGGTCCGTTGGTGGTAGTCGATGGAGTACCTGCGGCGGCGATCAATGATGTGAACCCGAACGACATAGCTTCCATAGAAATATTGAAAGACGCCAGCGCCAGCGCTATCTATGGTTCGCGCGCGGCCAATGGGGTCCTGCTGATCACCACCAAAAAAGGAAATTTTGGTGATCCGGCAAAACTATCTGTCGGCGGCTATACGGGTTGGAACAAAGCCACGAAATACCTGGATATGTTAAAAGCGCCGGACCTTGTGGCCCTGAAACAGGAAGCATATACCAATGACGGTCTAACGGTGCCTGGTGTATGGAATAACTCTTATTATTCTACCAACCGGACGGACTGGCAGCGGGCCCTTCTTGGAACGGGTGTTGTACAGAATGCGGATGTAGCCGTAAGAGGTGGTAATGCCAGCTCGTCCTACAGTTTCTCAGGAAACTATTACAACGAGCGCGGTATGATCGTCAATTCTTTCTTCAAGCGATACAGTTTCCGCATCAACTCGGAGCATAAGATCGGCAGCCGGTTCAGGATAGGAGAGAACATCGTCTACTCCAACACCAATGGGTCTTCTCCCAACACAAAATCGACCCAGACGGGTCTGTTATGGAGCGCCATACGATTCAACCCTGCCATACCCGTAAAAAATGACGATGGCAGCTGGGGCACTTCGCAGGCAGACAATCAACTGGGAGATATCAACAATCCTCTTGCAACAGCCAATGAGATACAGAAGTATGACAAGATCGACAGGATATTAGGCAATGCTTTTGCAGAGCTGGAAATATTAAAGGGCCTGAAGCTGCGAGCCAATTATGGGTATGACTACAGCGCGGAGGAATACTATGAATTCGACAATGCCATGCCAAACCAGACGCGTGGTCCGTCCATCGCCTCGTTGCAGCAGAGTCTGGGCAAGGGCACTACTTTCCTGGAAGAATATTTTATCACGTATAACCATATATTCAACAAGGCGCATAACCTGACACTGACAGGCGGCTATTCGGCCCAGGCGTACGGAGGCAATTATTTTAAGGCCAGCAGGAACGGTTTTGCGGATACAAGCCTGGATCAGCGGGTGTTGAATCTCGGGAACAGCTCTTCTGCAGCAAATAATGGATATAACAATAATCCGTCCGGATTGCAGTCCTATTTTGCCCGGGCAAACTATGCGTACGAGGGCAAATATCTGTTGACGGCTACGATGCGGGCGGACGGTTCCAGCAAGTTTGCACCCGGCAAGCGTTGGGGATATTTCCCCGCCTTCTCCGCGGGCTGGCGTGTTTCGGATGAGAAGTTCTATGGCGGATGGAAGGACAAGATTAATACGTTGAAACTCACTGGCGGCTGGGGACAATTGGGGAACCAGAACGTGGGAGACTTCCAGTATCTGGGTATCATCGGCTATGGCGGCGGCGGCGGTACCGGTGGTGGTGGGTATAGCTATAACCTCGGAACGGGCACCGTGAATTACAATGGATCGTATGTCACCAGTCTGGCCAACCCCAATATTACATGGGAGCGGGCGGTGATGACAAATATCAGCGCCGAGCTCGGTTTCCTGAACAATCATCTGAATGCTACCATCACTTATTTTAATAAGAACACCTCGGACATGCTGGTGCCTTTCCAACTGGTGGAGACATTCGGGGCGCAGCGTAATCTGCCGGATGACGGAGGCAATATCACACTGCCGGACTACAACCTGGGCAGGCTGAACAACCATGGCGTGGAAATAGAGCTTACGTATAACAATACGGTGGGAAAATTGGGCTATTCACTGGGCGCCAATGCCTCTTTCCTTAGTAACAAGGTGACCCGTCTGTATGGCAATTCTACTTATATAGCTTCCACGCCTTATGGTCGTGAGAACACGGATATTTCCCGTACCTACGAAGGGCAGCCCATCGCCTCTTTCTATGGATTCAGGACGGGAGGGCTTTATCAAACCCAGGCAGACATCGACAGCGATCCAAATGTGGCGAACGATCCAAACAAGGGTAATATCAAACCCGGAGACGTGAAGTTCCTGGATGTCAGCGGTTCGGGTGGCAAGAAGGACGGGATCATCGATGACAAGGACAGGGTGAACCTGGGTGACCCCAATCCACGATTTGTCTTTGGGTTCCATGGCACGCTGACATATAAAGGTTTTGATCTGAACTACAATTTTGTCGGTGCAACGGGATTCAAGCTGTACAATGCGGACCGGCTGTCGGGACTGGACGCAACACAGGTATATAACTGGTATGCGGATCAGAAAGGCAGATGGCATGGGGCGAATACAAGCAACAGCATCCCCCGTCTGAGCATCGCCAACCTGAACAATAACTACAGGAGTTCCGATCTCTGGGTGCAGAACGGCTCTTATCTTTCCCTGAAGAGTCTCTCGCTGGGATATACTATTTCCAAGCAGCATGTCGGGGACTGGCTGCTGCCTGACGTTCGCGTCTATTTCAGCAGCTACAACCTGTTTACGCTGACGAAATACAAGGGATATACGCCGGAACTGGGGTATACCAATGGCAATCTCCAAAGAGGCGTGGATGTGGCGCAATATCCTTCGGCCAGGAACATGACCATCGGCGCGGCCATCAATTTTTAGTTTATTAAAAAGGCAAGTATGAAAATTCGAAATTACTGTATACTTTCTTTGATCACCACTACCGCAGCCGTTGTTATCTACGGCTGTGTCAAGAAGCCCCTGGAGCAGTCTCCTACGGGGCAATATACCACGAGCAACTATTGGCGTAACGAGAGCGATGTCATTGCCGGGGTGAACGGTATTTACAATGTGCTGTTTACGGAGGACTGGGTAGGGCATGATCTGTATGTGTTCGATGACCAGTCGGATGATATTTCCGTGAACGGGGACCACCCGGATTTTAAGGCCATCGAGCGATTCAATATCGACCCGACCCTACAGTTGATCTATATCACCTGGCCTTTTGCCTATGAGCAGATTGGCAGGGCCAACAATGCCATCATCTATATCCCCAAAGTTCCTGTCATTACGGACAGCATCCGCAGCCGCAGCCTGGGAGAGGCCTATTTTCTGCGGGCCCATGCCTATTTCGTGCTGAGCCAGATCTATGGGGATATACCGATGATCCTCGAGAGCAATGTCCTGAATGGGAATTACAATGTGGCCAAGTCATCTGTAGATACCATCCGTGCGCAGGTGGAGTCGGACCTGCTGAAGGCTGCCGATCTGCTGCCGGAGACCTATGGAGATGCGGACAAGGGGAGGGTAAGCAAGGGCGCCGCCTGGGGCATGTTGTGCAAGCTGTATATGTTCGAGGACAAGTTCGACAAGGCCATCGAGTATGGCTCGAAGGTCGTGAGCGATGGCAATTATGCGCTGGCGCCGAACTATGAGGACAATTTTTTGCTGGGGCGACAGGAAAGCAATACGGAGATATTGTTTGCGGTGTGGAATAAGAACCAGGAAATATCCAATGTGCCTGCTTCCGCTATCAGCACCTACTTCACTCCCAGGGCCTGGCAGGGCTGGGGTTTTCATCATCCTACCCAGAATTTCGCCGACGAATTTGAGACTACCGATACGATACGCAAGCGTGCTACACTTATCTCCGTGGGAGATACGATACCCTACCAGACCAATATGACGGACATCGGCAGCGGAGATGCTTACCAGATGTTCAGCGGTAGAGAGGGACAGTCCACCGGACGTATGCTGCCCAGCATGTCCAGCACAGGTTACGCTATCCGTAAGTATACGGCCTTTATGCCCAGCGGAGATGGGGGTGTGGATTATGACCTGAAACAGCCTATCCTGCGCAGCGCGGATGTGTATCTATTGGTGGCCGAGGCAAAGATCCGCTTGAATGGAGCGGGCAGCGGCGATGCGGAGATCAATGCCGTACGTTCAAGGGCCCATCTGCTGCCCGTGTCGGGAGCTGGTATGGGGCAGCTGATGCATGAGCGCAGGGTGGAGCTGGGTGGTGAGAATATCCGCTGGCAGGACCTGCTGCGGTGGGATAAGGATAAGGTCGTCAACCTGGATACCATCGTGGGCAAGCCCAAGACGGCGAGTCCTTTGGCTCCTTATAATGGCGCTACCGTCATACCGGCGCGTACATTTGTACGACCCAAACACTATTATATGCCTTTGCCGCAGGAGATCATCGACGAGAGCAAGGGGGTTATTTTACAGAATTCGAATTATTAAACAACTATGGACAGGCCAGGGGCGCCTTATCGGGCGCCCCTTTATTATTTAGGCCCGGGAAATTGTAATTTGCGAGATGAACTATAGTAAATGGCTCTTTTTGTTAGTGCTGGCAGTGTCCGGCAAGGGCGTATATGCCCAATTGGATAAACCATCGCTGGATGCCTTCTTACACAGGATCGTGAAAGACAAGGCCAGCCAGTTTGAAGTAGCGTATATAGCCCCCCGGGATGGAAAAGATGTCTTTGAGCTGGAGGGGAAGGGGGCGAAGATCGTGCTGCGTGGCAGTAATGGTCTCAGCGTAGCTTCTGCCCTCAACTATTATCTCAAGAACTATTGTCATCATCTGGTGACCTGGAATGGAGTGCCTCAGCCATTGCCGGCGGTACTGCCCGTGGTGAAGAAAAAGGTGTATCGCAGCACACCGTATCAATACCGGTATTACATCAATTATTGCACTTTCCAGTATTCTATGGCCTGGTGGGATTGGGAAAGATGGCAGCGGGAGATAGACTGGATGGCGTTGAATGGCATCAATATGCCCCTGGCGCTGACGGGCGAGGAGGCTGTCTGGCAGCAAGTGTACCGGGATATGGGTTTCCAGGATCAGGAACTGGACAGATTCTTTAGCGGACCTGCCTATTTCTCCTGGCTGTGGATGGGGAATATCGATGCATGGGGCGGGCCTTTGCCGGCGCATTGGAAAGAGAGCCATCTGACATTACAGAAGAAGATACTGGAGGCTGAGCGGGCGTTTGGGATGAAGCCTGTGCTGGGGTCCTTTACCGGCCATGTGCCACCATCCTTTAAAGACAGATTTCCTTTGGCAAAAGTAAAAAAGACGAATTGGGATGCCGGATTTGACGATGTATATATACTGGACCCATCCGACAGTCTTTTTGAGGTGGTAGGCAGAAAATTCATCGAAGCGCAAACCCGTGTCTTTGGGACGGATCATTTTTATTCAGCAGACACTTTTAACGAAAATGTACCTCCCACCAGCGATTCTTCTTACCTGGATGGGATGAGCAAAAAAGTATATGCTTCCATGGCGGGGGCAGATCCAAAGGCTGTCTGGGTGATGCAGGGATGGATGTTCCATTACAATGCGGCCTATTGGAAGCCTACACAGATACAGGCCTTGTTAAAGGCCGTACCGGATGATCATATGATCCTGCTGGACCTTTATAGCGAGAGCCATCCTGTGTGGAACAGGACGGAAGCTTACTATGGCAAACCCTGGATCTGGAATATGCTGCACAATTTTGGAGGAAATATCAGCTTATGGGGTCGGATGCGGAATGCTGCGGAAGATCCGTCGAAGGCGTTTCATGATCCTTCGGCCGGGAAGATGGTTGGGATCGGACTAACCCCGGAAGGTATAGAGCAGAATCCTGCGTTGTATCAGCTGATGCTGGAAAATGTGTGGAGGGACAGCGCGGTGGATCTTCGGGCATGGCTGGATGAATACACATTGCAACGGTATGGCGTATCCGATGGCGCTATAAAAATGGCCTGGCACTTGTTGGAGAGCAGTGTATATAATGGGGGGCTTACGGAAGGAGGACCTGAATCCATCATACAGGCAAGACCTACGCTGGATTCGGCTATCGACAGGGTGAATACGCATCTGAGCTATGATCCCGTGGTATTGCAGGGCGCCTGGACCCTTTTTGTCAACTCAGCGCCCAAATTAAAGAACAGCGACGGCTATCGTTATGACCTGGTGGATGTCACCCGGCAGGTGCTGGCCAACTATGCTTCCGTGGTGCAGCAACGATTTGTAAAGGCATGGAAGGAAAGAGATACGGCGGGATTCCGCAAGAGCAGCAGGCAGTTCCTGGAGCTGATGGATGATATGGACCGGCTGCTGGCGACGCGGAAGGATTTTCTTCTGGGCAAGTGGATCAAAGAGGCGAGGGCGTGTGGTGTGACCCCGGCCGAGTCCGACCTGTATGAGAAGAATGCACGGGACCTTGTGACATTGTGGGGGGATAAGGAAAGTGGATTGAGAGAGTATTCATGCCGGCAGTGGAGCGGTCTTATCAGGGGTTTTTATAAGCCCAGA
>Ga0207671_10002215_pt1 | contig 21093 bp, 17 predicted proteins | sample KBSC24metaG_FD_184352 | JGI IMG/M metagenome (GOLD analysis project Ga0207671, IMG submission 184352) | Corn rhizosphere microbial communities from Kellogg Biological Station, Michigan, USA - KBS C2-4 metaG (SPAdes) (version 2) | ecosystem: Host-associated > Plants > Roots > Rhizosphere > Soil... | reverse complement strand
TTCCTGTGGGCGGTGCGCTGCCACATGCACGTCATCGCCAACCGCGCCGAGGACCGGCTGACCTTCGACCTGCAGCGCGAGGTCGCCTTGCGGATGCGCTACAACGAGCGGCCCGGCCGCTCCGTGGTCGAGCGCTTCATGCAGCATTATTTCCTCACCGCGAAGATGGTGGGGACGCTGACCGGAGTGTTCCTCGCCCATCTCGACGAGACTTTCGCGCAGAAGGGCCGGCGCTTCGGCATGCCGACCTTCCGCGCGCGGCGGAAGCCCCGCAACCTCGACGGCTTCGTGATCGATCGCGGCCGCCTCGCGACCCCGCAGGACGGCTTCTTCGCCGCCGATCCGGTGCGGCTGATCGAGATCTTCACACTGGCGGACCGGCACGCGCTGGAAATCCACCCGGTCGCGATGCGCCAGGCCTCGCGCGACGCCAAGCTGGCCGACGGCGTGCGCGCCGACGCGCGGGCCAACGCGCTGTTCCTGGAGGTGCTGACCAGCCCGCGCACGCCCGGCATGGTGCTGCGCTGGATGAACGAGGCCGGCGTGTTCGGCCGCTTCATGCCCGATTTCGGCCGCGTCGTCGCGCAGATGCAGTTCGACATGTACCATCATTTCACGGTGGACGAGCACACCATCCACGCGATCGACCTGCTGAGCCGGATCGAAAGCGGGGACCTCGCCACCGAGCATCCCCTCGTCCACAAGCTGATGGGCCAGATCGTGATGCGCCGCGCGCTCTACGTCGCGGTGCTGCTCCACGACATCGCCAAGGGCCGCGGCGGCGATCATTCGGAACTGGGCGCGGAGGTGGCGCACCGGCTCTGCCCGCGGCTCGGCCTCACCCCGGCCGAGACCGAGATGGTGGCGTGGCTGGTGCGCTTCCACCTGCTGATGTCGCACACCGCGTTCAAGCGCGACCTCGCCGATTTCAAGACCATCCTCGATTTCGCCGAGGTGGTGCAGTCGCCCGAGCGCCTGCGCCTGCTGCTGGCGCTGACGGTGGTGGACATCCGCGCCGTCGGCCCCGGCGTGTGGAACGGCTGGAAGCGCCAGCTGCTCGGCGATCTCTATCTGGCCGCCGAGGAGGTGCTGCGGCGCGGCCACAAGCAGAAGGGCCGGCTGGAGCGGATCGAGGAGAAGCAGCGCCGGCTGCGCGAGACGCTGGGCTGGGACGAGGCGGACTTCGCGGCCTACGCGAAGCGGATGCCGGACAGCTATTGGGTGGGCGAAGGCGCCGACACGCTGCTGGCGAACGCCAATGCCATCGCCGAGGCCGATGCCGCCGGCCGCTCGCTGCTGATCGCCACCAGCCCGGACGAGGATCGCGAGGCGACGCTGGTGACGGTCTACGCCGCCGACCATCCCGGCCTGTTCTACCGCATCGCCGGCGCCATCCACGTGGCGGGCGGCAACATCATCGACGCGCGCATCCACACCACGCGGGACGGCATGGGCATCGACAATTTCCTGGTGCAGGATCCGTTCGGCCGCCCCTTCGACGATCCCGACCGGCTGACGCGGCTGCGCAACGCGGTCGAGGACGCGCTCGCCAACCGCAACAAGCTGGCCGACCGCCTGGCCGCCAAGCCGGCGCCGCGCATCCGCGCCGATGCCTTCGACATCGAGCCCAACGTGCTGATCGACAACAAGGCGTCGAATCGCTTCACCGTGATCGAGGTGAATGCGCGCGACCGGCCGGCGCTGCTGCACGCGCTGGCCCACGCGCTCTTCCAGTCCAAGGTGACGATCCATTCCAGCCACGTCGCCACCTATGGCGAGCGCGCCGTCGACACCTTCTACCTCACCGACCTGACCGGTGATAAGCTGACCGCCGCCCAGCGGCTGAAGGCGCTGGAACGGCGCCTGCTGGCGGCGGCGGCCGGGGAGCAGCTCGAGGAAGCCGCCTGAAGGGGAGACGGCACATGACGGTGACGGGAATCGGCGGACTCTTCTTCCGCAGCCGCGATCCGGAGGCGCGGGCGAAATGGTATCAGGAGCATCTCGGCATCGCCGCCGGGCATGACAAGATCTGGAACCAGCAGGCCGGCATGACTGTGTTCGCGCCGTTCAAGGCGGACAGCGACTATTTCGCGAAGGACCAGCCGTTCATGCTGAACCTGCGCGTCACCGATCTCGACGCGCTGGCCGCGAAGCTGGAGGCGGCCGGCATCGCCGTCGAGCGCCGGCCGGAATGGGAGGTCGATTTCGGCCGCTTCATGCGGATCCACGATCCGGAAGGCCTGCCGATCGAATTGTGGGAACAGGCCGGGTGAAGGCCGAGCGGGCCTGGCATGCGCTGGTGGCCCTGCTGGCGCTGGTGGGGCTCGGCATCGAATATCGCGTGACGGTCGCCGGCCATCCCGGCCAGATCGTCGGCCGCACGATCGTCTTCCTGAGCTTCTTCACCATCCTCACCAACGCGCTGGTGATGCTGGCGAGCCTCGGCGCGGCGTTCGGCGCGGGGCGGCTGCACCGCTGGACGGCCGGCCCGGCCATGTCGACCGCCATCTCCGTCCACATCACGGTGGTGGCGGTGATCTTCCAGCTGCTGCTGGCGAAGCTGGTCCACCTCTCGCCGCTCGGCTGGTGGGGCAACATGCTGGTCCACCAATTGGTGCCGGCTTTGTGGCTGGCCGGCTGGCTCGGCCTCGCGCCGCATGGCGGGATCGGCCGCTGGGCGCCGCTGCGCTGGCTGATCTACCCGCTGGCCTACACCGCCTGGATCCTGATCCACGGCGCGGCGACCGGCTGGTATCCCTATCCGTTCATGGACGTGGGCCAATACGGCATCGGCCCGACCGCGGCGAAGATGGCGGTGATCGCCCTGTTCTTCGCGGGGCTGGGCTATGCCTATCGCTGGATCGACGGGCGGCTGGCGACGCGACTCTCCCCTCCCTGAAAGGGAGGGGTCGGGGGTGGGTCTTGGGTCGCGATACGGAGGAACCGGGCGACAGGCTGGCGTCACGCGCGCCTCTACCCACCCCCAACCCCCTCCCTTCCAGGGAGGGGGCTTCGTCACCTCACTTCGGCGCGATCACCATCAGCATCTGGCGGCCTTCCATGCGCGGAAACTGCTCGACCTTGGCGATCTCCGCCACGTCGGCCTGCACCCGCTGGAGCACCTGCATGCCGAGCTGCCCGTGGGCGAGCTCGCGACCGCGGAAGCGGAGCGTGCACTTCACCTTGTCGCCCTCTTCGATGAACTCGAAGATCTTCTTCATCTTGGTCTGATAATCGTGGTCGTCGATGTTCGGACGCATCTTGATCTCCTTGATCTCCTGCGTCTTCTGCGACTTCCGGGCGAGATTGGCCTTTTTCTGCGCCTCGTACTTGAACTTGCCGACATCGAGGAACTTGCAGACGGGCGGATCGGCGTTGGGCGACACCTCGACGAGATTCAGCCCCAGCTCGTTGGCCTGCTCCATCGCCTCGCGCGTGTACATCACGCCGAGATTCTCGCCTGCCTCATCGATCACGCGGACCTTGGGGACGTTGATGAACTCGTCGAAACGCGGGCCGTTGAGGGGCATAGGGGGCGCGCCGAGCGGGCGGCGCATCATCGGGGGTCGTATAGCGGCTTCTCCTGTTGTCGCCTGAATTGGGCGCATATAGTGATTTGAACGCGTAAACGGAAGATGAGTCCGTGCAGAAGCACCGACTCATCCTCGTCACCCCGGCGAAAGCTGGCATCTCAGGTGGCGAGCGCAACGCCCGCCCCAGCGAGATCCCCGCTTTCGCTGGGGTGACGATCAGGCCGTATCGCCATTCAAAATCCTCCCCCGCCAGGGGGAGGTGGCGCGCGGAGCGTGACGGAGGGGGCGGGCGGCGGCGCGCTATAGAGAGACCACCGCCGTCCTCCCCCTCCGTCGGCTTCGCCGCCACCTCCCCCTGGCGGGGGAGGATTTCGGCTCGTTCGCCTCGCAATCAGCGCAGATCCGGCGCCAGCGCCTCCGCCTTCAGCCGCTCGATCAGCGCGTCGAGGCCGATCACCTCCTGCCGCGCGTCGCTGCCGAGCGGGCGGACGGCGACGGTGCGCTCGTCGGCCTCGCGCTTGCCCAGCACCAGCAGGTACGGGACTTTCGCCAGCGAATGCTCGCGCACCTTGTAGTTGATCTTCTCGTTGCGCAGGTCGGTCTCGACGCGGATGCCCGCCGCCGCCAGCGCCGCAGCGACCTCCTCCGCATAGCCGTCCGCATCCGAGACGATCGTCGCCACCACCGCCTGCACCGGCGCCAGCCAGAGCGGGAACCTGCCGGCATGATGCTCGATCAGGATGCCGATGAACCGCTCGTAGGAGCCGAGGATCGCGCGGTGGAGCATGATCGGGCGGTGCCGCTCGCCATCCTCCGCCACGTAGGAGGCGTCGAGCCGCTCGGGCAGCACCGTGTCGGTCTGGATCGTGCCGACCTGCCAGGTGCGGCCGATCGCGTCGGTCAGGTGGAATTCCAGCTTGGGCGCGTAGAAGGCGCCCTCGCCCGGCAATTCCTCCCAGCCCCATTCGGGCGTGTTGCGCCCCGTCACGGCGACCGCGTCGCGCATCGACTGCTCGGACCAGTCCCACATTTCATCACTGCCGAAGCGCTTGTCCGGGCGCAGCGCCAGCTTGATCGCGTAATCGGGGAAGCCGAGATCCTTGTAGACCGTGTCGAGCAGGTCGCAGAAGCGGCTGACCTCGTCGACGATCTGGTCCTCGCGGCAGAAGATGTGCGCGTCGTCCTGCGTGAACTGGCGCACGCGCATCAGGCCATGCAGCGCGCCGTGCGGCTCGTTGCGGTGGCAGCAGCCCATCTCGGCGAGGCGCAGCGGCAGGTCGCGATAGGATTTGATGCCCTGCCGGAAGATCAGCACGTGCGCCGGGCAGTTCATCGGCTTGAGCGCCATCCACTGCGCCTCGTTCGAGACGACCGGGCCCTCGTCCTCGGTGTTCGGCACCTCGTCGGGGATGACGAACATGTTCTCGCGATACTTGCCCCAGTGGCCGGATTGCTCCCACTGGCGCGCATCCATGATCTGCGGGGTCTTCACCTCCTGATAGCCCGCCGCATCGAGCCGGCGGCGCATATAAGCCTCCAGCACGCGCCAGATGATATAGCCCTTGGGGTGCCAGAAGACGCTGCCGTGCGCCTCGGCCTGGAGGTGGAACAGGTCCATCTCCTGCCCCAGCTTGCGATGGTCGCGCTTGGCGGCCTCCTCCAGGCGCATCAGATGCTGGTCGAGCTGCTTCCTGTTGAGCCAGCCCGTGCCGTAGATGCGCGACAGCATGGCGTTGTTCTGGTCGCCGCGCCAATAGGCGCCGGAGACGCGCGTCAGCTTGAAGGCCTGCGGATCGAGCTTGCCGGTGGAGGCGAGGTGCGGGCCGCGGCACATGTCCAGCCAGGCATCCTCGCCTTTGCCGGCGCGATACACCGTCAGCTCTTCGCCCTCGGGCAATTCGGCCGCCCATTCGGCCTTGAACGTCTCGCCCTCGCGCTGCCAGCGCGCGATCAGGTCGGCGCGGCTCCACACTTCGCGGATCAGCGGCTCGTCCCTGGCGATGATATTGCGCATCGCCTCCTCGATCGCGGGCAGGTCCTCCTCGGTGAAGGGCCGGTCCCGTCCATCGACTTTGGCGGGCGCGAAGTCGTAATAGAAGCCGTCGTCCGTGGACGGGCCGAAGGTGATCTGCGTGCCGGGGAAGAGGCCCTGCACCGCCTCCGCCAGCACGTGCGCAAAATCGTGCCGGACGAGTTCGAGCGCGTCCGCCTCGTCCTTCGCCGTCACCAGCGCGAGGTGCGTGTCGCCCTCCAGCGGGCGCATGATGTCGCGCAGCTCGCCATCCACGCGCGCGGCGATCGCCGCCTTGGCGAGGCCCGGCCCGATCGCGGCCGCGATGTCCGCCGGGGTAGTCCCCGGGGCCACCTCACGGACGGAACCGTCGGGCAGCGTGATCTTGAGCATCGCGGACATGGAGTGGGAACATCCTGGTGGGAGTGGAAAACGGGCGGGCTTATGCCCTGCCCTCGATATGGGACGCAACGGCTAAGAGGAAAGGGTGGGTGGCGGGTCGTAACGGCTGAAGTATGCGCCAATCCTCCCCCGCCAGGGGGAGGATTTAGGGGGATTCAGGCCACCGCCACCACGCCGGCGAACAGGAAATGCCCCGCCGCGTCGAAATCGTAGCCGATCACGATCGAGGCGCCCGGCGCGCAGGCGTGGCAGGTCGCGGTCGGCGTCGTCACCAGCACGCGCAGGTTGCCGGCCGGAGTCTTGTCCAGCGCGATGGTGCCGGGCGGCACCGGGATGGCATCGGGGCTGTCGGCCATCGCCGCCTTGTAGTCGGCGCGCAATTTGTCGCCGGGGGTGAGCTGATAGGCGTCGGCGTCGATCGGATCGCCCGCCACCGGCACCAGCCAGGTGCCTTCATTGGTGTTGGCGCGGAACGGATAGGCGACGGTGGCGATGCCCACCGGCCCGGCCTGCTTCCAGCCCGAGACATAGCCGGGATTGTCCGAAGCGATCAGCTTCTGGGTGAAGGCGATCGACGCGGCCGAGGCGCCGCTCTTGCGCATCTGGTCGATCAGGCAGGCGTCCACCGCCTTGGCGTCGCCCTTGCGGCAGGCATCGATGCCCTGCCCGGACCAGACCGCGCCGGGCCCCAGCGCCCCCGTCACCTTCTCCGGCGCGCGGCCGAGCGGCGGCGCGTAGGTGAAGCCGACGAACTTCTCGGTGCCGAGCAGGATGCCGCCGCGCGTGACGGTCAGCCCCGCCGCCTCGGCGCCGCGCGGCCGCTGGATGTAATAGACGTAGCCGCCATTGGCGAAGCGGAAGCCGGGCCGGGCGCCGACCACCTCCGATCCGCCGAGAAGGCGCAGGGTCGGCCGGTTGGTCCGCTGCACGCCGTCGGGATTCACGACGGGGCCGCGCGCCTGGAAGCCGAAGGCCTGGTAGACGAGGCCCTGCGGCGTCTCCGTCACCACCACGGTGCGCCGCGAATCGACGCCGATGAAGCGGGTGTGCGCGAGGAAGCGGCAATCGAGCTGCTTGTCGTCGAGCTTCACGCCGGTGACGGTCGGCACGGTGGCGCCGTCATCCTCGATCATGCCGGGATTCACGGCGTGGACGGCGCCGACCTCCTTGCCGCCCCGCGACAGCGACCAGACTATCTGCCCCGCGCCGGCATCGCCCTGCCCGACCTGATAGCTCTGCGTGTCGAAGCGGCCGGTGCGCCGGTCGAGCAGCGTGATCAGGCTCGCGCCCTTGTCGGCCTTGCCCGCGAACAGCGCATAAGGGCCGCTCACCGCGTCGCAGACGAACCAGCCGTCGCGCGCCGGGGCCGCGTTGATCCGCGTGACGCTGTCATCGGGGGACGCGGCCGGCGACGGCGCGGACACCAACAGGGCAAGGCACGCCAAGGCGGCACGTTTCATCGTCTTTCCCCCGGGCATCAGTGCCGCTCGCCTGCAATGCCGCATCGCGGTTTCGGTTCCAAGGCTTGACCGCGCCCACCGCCTCCCCTCTCTTGCGCGGCCACGAACCGATGGAGCATCTGTGGCGAAGCGCCTGACCCTGTTCATCCTGATCGGCATGGTGCTGGGCTTCGCCGCCGGGATCGCGATGCACGCCACGCTGGCCGGGCCGGCGCTCGACCAGTGGGCCGGCTACCTCACCATCTTCACCGATCTGTTCCTGCGCCTGATCAAGATGATCATCGCGCCCCTGGTCTTTTCCACGCTGGTGGTCGGCGTCGCGCACATGGGCGACACGTCGGCTCTGGGGCGGATCGGCGGGCGCACGCTCGGCTGGTTCGTGGGCGCGAGCCTGCTGTCGCTGACGCTCGGCCTGCTGCTGGTCAACCTGCTGGCGCCGGGCGCACAGAGCGGCCTCACCCTGCCGCCCGCCGCCGATAGCCTGGCTCTCGATACCAAGGCCTTCAACCTGCACGATTTCTTCGTCCATATCGTGCCCGCCTCGATGGTCGAGGCGATGGCGGACAACGACATCCTGCCGATCGTCGTCTTCTCGGTCTTCTTCGGCGTGGCGATCGTGGCGGTGGGCGAGGTGGCGAAGCCGCTGGTCGCCGGCATCGAGGGGCTGGTGGCGGTGATGCTCAGGATCACCGATTATGTGATGCGGGTGGCGCCGATCGCGGTGTTCGCCGCCATCGCCCACGCCGTCGCGATCAACGGCGCCGGCATCGTGATCACCTTCGGGCGCTTCGTCGGCAGCTTCTACCTCGCGCTCGCGGTGCTGTGGTCGGTGCTGATCGGGGTGGGCTTCCTGATGCTCGGCGGCCGCGCGCGGCGGCTGGTCGCGCTGATCCGCGAGCCGACCCTGCTGGCCTTCTCCACCGCCTCGTCGGAGGCCGCCTATCCGCGCCTGCTGGAGGCGCTGGAGGCGTTCGGCGTGCCGCGCCGCATCGCCAGCTTCGTGCTGCCGCTCGGCTACAGCTTCAACCTCGACGGCTCGATGATCTACATGACCTTCGCGACGCTCTTCATCGCGCAGGTCTACGGCATCGACATCCCCGTCGGGCAGCAGATCGTCATGGTGCTGATCCTCATGATCACCTCCAAGGGCATGGCCGGCGTGCCGCGCGCCAGCCTGGTGGTGATCGCCGCCGTGATGGGGCATTTCGGCATTCCCGAGGCCGGGCTGGTGCTGATCCTCGCGGTGGATCACTTCCTCGACATGGGCCGCTCGGCGACCAACGTCGTCGGCAACGCGGTCGCCGCGGCGGTGGTCGCGCGCTGGGAAGGCACGCTGGAGCCGCCGCGGGAAAGGCTGGACGAGCCCACCCCCGCATAGGATAAGGGCGCATCCCTGTCGGAAGGCGCGTCCATGTTGTCCAAGCTGTTCCTCGATCACCCGGCCGATGTCGGCGAGACCTATGCCGAGCATGCGCGCGAGGCCTCGTCCTACGGCTTCGCGATGATCGCGGCCGGCATCGCCTGCCTCGTCCACGCCGCCGTGCCGGCCGTCTTCAAGACGACGGGCAGCGAGACGATCCGGACGCTCAACGACCGCCTCGTCCGCAAGCGCGGCGCCAAGCGGGATGCCGCCACCGAGCTGCGCCACGGCGGATGGGTGATCTGAGCCCGGCGGACCCGCCGCATTTCCTCGACAAGGGCGACGGCACCCGCCTCGCTTTCCGGTACCGGCCCGGCCGGGGCCCCGCCCTGCTGTTCCTGCCCGGCTATGGCTCCGACATGGCGGGCAGCAAGGCCCTGGCGCTCGACCAATGGGCCGCCGCCAGCGGCCGCGCGATGCTGCGCTTCGATTATGCCGGCTGCGGCGAGAGCGACGGGCGGTTCGAGGACGGCACGCTGGCCAGCTGGCGCGACGACGCGCTGGCGATGGTGGATGCGAGCCAGGGCGATCTCGTGCTGGTCGGCTCCTCGATGGGCGGCTGGCTGATGCTGCTGGTGGCGCTGGCCCGGCCGGATCGCATCCGCGCGCTGGTCGGCATCGCGGCGGCGCCCGATTTCTCGGACTGGGGCTACGACCAGGACGAGAAGATGCGCATCCTGCAGGAGGGCCGCATCGAGCAGCCCTCCGCCTATGGCGCGCCGATGGTGACCACCCGCGCCTTCTGGCAGTCGGCGGAATCGCAGCGCCTGCTGCACACCCCGATCCCCTTCGACGGGCCCGTGCGGCTGCTCCACGGCGAGGCGGACCCGGAGGTGCCGACCTGGGTGTCGCAGCGCATCGCCGCGCTCGTCCGTTCAGCCGACGTGCAGACCATCCTCGTCAAGGACGGCGATCATCGCCTGTCGCGCCCGCAGGACATCGCCCTGCTGCTGCGCACCGTAGAGACGTTGCTGGAGAGCCTGTGATCCTGCCCCTGCTGCTCGCCGCCGCCGCCGCCGCGGCGCCCGGCCCCGCCGACGCCCGCAGCGTGCAGGCCCGCTTCGATGCCTGCGCGCGCCTGTCCGACATCAATCCCGCGGCGGCGGCCAAGGAGGCTGTCGACTGGGCGAAGACCGGCGGGGGCGTCGCCGCCGTCCAGTGCCTCGGCATCGCGCGCAGCGCGGCGGACGACTGGAAGGGCGCGCTCGACGCCTTCACCACCGGCGCCACGCTCGCCGGCCAGACGCATGACGATGTCGCCGCCGCGAACCTCTGGGTGTCGGCCGGCAATGCCGCGCTGGCCGGGGGCGATTTCGCGAGGGCGCGCGAGGCGCTGTCCACCGCGATCGCCTCGCCGGTGCTCTCCGATCCGCTGAAGGGCGAGGCCTATCTGGATCGCGCCCGTGCCGCCGTCGGCGCCGGCGACAGCCAGGCCGCGCGCGCCGATATCGATCAGGCGGTGAAGCTGGTCGCGGCCGATCCGATGGCCTGGCTGCTCTCCGCCACGCTGGCGCGGCGCATGGGCGACACGACCCGCGCCAAGGCCGACATCAACGAGGCGATGCTGCGCGCGCCCAACCAGTCCGACATCCTCTACGAGGCGGGCAACATCGCGGCGACCGACAACGACATGGCGACCGCGCGCGCGCAATGGACCCGCGCGGCGGCGGCCGAACCGGACAGCGACGCCGCCAAGCGCGCCAAGGCGGAGCTGGACGAGACCGGCTCGACGCCCGTGCCGGCCAGCAAGCCGAAGCCGCAGGGGCGCTGATCAATAATCCTCCCCCGCCAGGGGGAGGTGGCGCCGCAGGCGACGGAGGGGGAGGACGGCGGTGCCCTCCATGTAACGCACCGCCCGCCCGCCCCCTCCGTCAGGCTACGCCTGCCACCTCCCCCTGGCGGGGGAGGATCGAGTGGAGCGTGCGCGGCGCCGGGATCTGCGCTAAAGTGCGGGCATGGCGAGGAAAGCCAAGGCTTCGGCACCGCGGCTTCGTCCTCGTATCGTGGATCAGAAAGGATCTGCCATGCGTATCCTGATTGCTTCGGCTCTGCTGCTCGCCACCGGCACGGCGCAGGCGGCGCCGCGATCGCTCGACACCGTGCTCGCCGGGCGGACGCCGGGCAAGGCCGCCACCTGCATCCAGCAGAACTTCATCGACGACAGCGAGACCTTCGACGGCGCGATCCTGTATCGCATGAAGGGCGGGCCGGATTATCTCAACCGCCCGCCGCAATGCTCCCAGCTCCGCCCCGATCGCGGGCTGGTCAGCCGGACGCCGAGCACCTCGATCTGCGCGGGCGACATCGTCCAGATCGTCGATTTCACCAGCCACTTCAATTACGGCTCGTGCGGTCTGGGCGAGTTCGTCCCCTATCCGCGAGCGAAGAAGCGCTGAGGCGACCACCCTGTCCAACCCGTTCGTCCCGAGCGAAGTCGAGGGACCGCGCCGAGCGAAGCCGAGGCGCTTGCCACCCGCATCTCGGCTTCGCTCGATGCTAGACGGCCCCTCGACTTCGCTCGGGGCGAACGGATGTGGGGTGATACACCCTAATAGCCCGACGCCTTGTAGAGCGCGTCCAGCCGCGCGCCGTAGCGGTCGCGGATCACGTGGCGGCGGATCTTCATCGACGGGGTGAGCTCGGCATTCTCGATCGCGAAGGGCTCGTCGGCGACCAGCACGCGGCGCACCTTCTCGGTGGTGGAGAGATCGGCGTTCACCCGGTCCACCGCCGCCTGCAGCGCCCGCTGCAGCGCCGCCTCGCCGGCATCGGGCGCGGTCCTCGCCCAGTCCTCGCGCCATTCCGGATCGGGCACGACCAGCCCGACCAGATAGGGCCGCCGATCGCCCGAGACCATCGCCTGGAGAATTTCGGGCTGCAGGGTCAGCATCCCCTCCACCCTTTGGGGCGCGACATTGTCGCCCTTGTCGTTGACGATGATGTCCTTCTTGCGATCGGTGATGACCAGCCGGCCCTGCGCGTCGACATGGCCGATATCGCCGGTGGCGAGCCAGCCGTCGGCGGACAGCACCCGCGCGGTCTCCTCCGGATTCCGCCAATAGCCCTTCATCACCAGCTCGCCCTTCACCTGGATCTCGCCATCCTCGGCGATGCGGATCTCGGTGTCCGGAAGCGGCGGGCCGACCGTGTCGAGCTTGATCCCCGCCTTGGGCCGGTTGCAGCTGATCACCGGCGCCGCCTCGGTCTGGCCATAGCCCTGCAGCAGCATCAGGCCGAGCGAGGAGAAGAAGCGGCCGACCTCCGGATTGAGCGGCGCCCCGCCCGAGACCAGGGCCTTCATCCGCCCGCCGAACCGCCCCCGCACCTTCTTGCGGATGGTGGCGGAGAGCAGCAGGTCCATCGGCCGCTGCCACAGTTTCGGCCTGTCCGGCATCGCCTCGGCCCGCTCGAGCAGCCAGGCGGGCAGCGCGCCCTGCTTCTCGATCGCCTTGGCGATGCGGGTGCGCAGCACCTCGAACAGGCGCGGCACCACCACCATGATGGTGGGCCGCACCTCCTCGATATTGGCGGCCAGCTTGTCGAGCCCCTCGGCATAATAGATCTGCCCGCCGAGCCCGATCGGCAGGTGCTGCCCGCCGGTATGCTCGTAGGCGTGGCTGAGCGGCAGGAAGGAGAGGAACACCTCGTCCCCCCAGCCGAAATCCTCCGAGATGATGTGGCTGGCCCCCGCGACATTGTGGAGGATGGCGCCATGATGCTGCATCACGCCGCGCGGGGCGCCGCCGGTGCCCGACGTGTAGATGATGCAGGCGAGATCGTCGCGCCCGAAGGCCTTCGCCGCCTCCGCGCAGGCGCCGACATCGGACGGCGCGCCGGCCAGCGCGTCCCAGCCGCAGAATTCGAACGCGCCCTGCTGGCCGATCTTCATCGCCTCCATGCCGATGACCAGCTTCACCTGGCCCGCGCGCAGCACCGCCGGGATCAGCGCGGCCGCCAGCTTGGCGGTGGAGACGATCACCGCCCTGGCGCCGCTATTCTCGATCACATGGGCATGATCGCGGGTGGTGTTGCTGGTGTAGGCCGGCACCGTCACGCAGCCCGCCGCCATGATCGCGAAATCGGCGATGCACCATTCGGGCCGGTTCTCGGACACCAGCAGCACCCGATCGCCGGGCTGGAGGCCCTTCTGCCGCAGCGCCTGCGCCAGCGCCGCCACCTGCCGCGCCGCCTCGCGCCAGCTCGTCGGCGCCCAGGCGCCATCCTGCTTGCGCCAGAGCATCGGCGCATCGCCCTTCTGGGCGGCGCGCGCGAAGAACATGGTGACGAGGTTCGGGAAATGTTCGAGCTGGCGCATATCGATCATCCTCTCCGCCCGGGATCCGTTCGCACCCCGCGCCCCTACGGCAAGCGCGCGTCGTCGGCCCCTCCGGCCCTGCTTTGAAAGCCCGGCCCGGTCAGCGCAACCCCTGCGGAGATGGGTTGCGGAGTGCCACCGGCATGGACGACGGGGACAGGCGCGGTTATCGCTCGTGCCGGCGTAACACGGCAAGGAGTTCGGGCATGATCGGCATCAGGCGCTTGGTGGGCCATGGTCTGTCCGGAATCCTCGCTCTCGCGCTCGCCTCCTGCTCCACCCCCACCCGGCAGGCGGCCGTCGCGCCGTCTCCCGCTCCGTCCTCCGCACCCGCCGCGCCGGAGGCCGCGCCGCCGCGCATCTTCGTTGCCGCCGCCAATCCGCTGGCGGTGGAGACCGGCCTCGCCACGCTCCGTCGCGGCGGCAGCGCGATCGACGCGGCGATCGCGATGCAGGCGATGCTGGCGCTGGTCGAGCCGCAGAGCTCCAGCGTCGCGGGCGGCTCCTTCCTCACCTATCTCGATGCCGCGAGCGGCAGGATCACCGTCTATGACGGGCGCGAGATGGCGCCGGCCGGCGCCGATCCGGGCATGTTCCTGGGGCCGGACGGCAGACCGATGCCCTTCTCGCAGGCCGTGCTGAGCGGACGGGCGACCGGCGTGCCGGGCGTGCTCAAGATGCTGGCGCTGGCCCATGACGAGCATGGCACGCTGCCCTGGAAGGATCTGTTCGGCGACGCGACGCGCACCGCGACCGAGGGCTTCATCGTCTCGCCGCGCCTCGCCCGCATGATCCACGGCGACTTCACCGAAAACCATGCGCCCGACGTCATCCGCTATTTCTCCAAGCCCGACGGCACGCTGCTGAATGCCGGCGACCGGCTGGCCAACCTGCCTTATGCCGATTTCCTCCGCCGCCTCGCCGCGCAGGGGCCGGACGCGCTCTACACCGGGCCGACCGCCGCGAAGCTCGTCGCGCGCACCCATGACGGCCCGCTGGCCGGCACGATGACGCTGGCCGACCTCGCCGCCTATCGCCCCGTGGAGCGCGAGGCGATCTGCCGGCCCTACCGCGCCTATCGGGTCTGCGTGCCGCCGCCGCCGTCCAGCGGGGCGGCCCTGCTCGAGCTGCTCGGCATGCTCCAGCACACCGATATCGACAAACGCGGCCCCGGCGATCCGCAGGCCTGGTTCGAGTTCGCCGAGGCGAGCCGGCTGATGTATGCCGATCGCAACCGCTATTTCGGCGATCCCAAGTTCGTGTCGGTGCCGGTGGAGGGCCTGCTCGATCCGGCCTATGTCGCCGAGCGCGCGACGCATATCGGCGCGAGCGCGGCGGTGCCGCCGCCCGAGGCCGGCCATCCGGCCGGCGCGCAGGTGGCGGGGATCGACCATACGATCGATCCGATGGGCACCTCCCACCTGATCATCCGCGATGCCGCCGGCAATGTGGTGTCGATGACGACGACGGTGGAATCGATCTTCGGCACCGGCCGGATGGTCGACGGCTTCTTCCTCAACAACCAGCTCACCGATTTCGACTTCGCGCCGAAGGATGCGCAGGGGCGGCCGGTGGCCAATGCGGTGGCGCCGGGCAAGCGCCCGCGCTCGTCGATGACGCCGCTGATCCTGCTCGACAAGGACGGCCATTTCGCCGGCGCGCTGGGATCGGCCGGCGGCAGCGCGATCCTGGCCTATGTCGGCAAGTCGCTGGTCGGCGCGGTGGACTGGCACCTGCCCATGCAGGATGCGCTGGCCTTGCCCAATCTCGTCGCGATGGGGCCCTATTTCTTCGGCGAGGTGGACAAGTTCCCGGCGCAAGTGACCAGCGCGCTCGCCGCGAAGGGCGTGGCGCTGCGCCCCGGCCAGGGCGAGGATTCGGGCATCCAGGGCATGATCGTCCGCGACGGCCGCTTCGACGGCGGCTACGATCCCCGCCGCGAGGGGCGGGCGATCACGGAAACGGTGGCGGCGCACTAACCCCACCGTTCGCCCTGAGCCTGTCGAAGCCTGTCCTGAGCGGCCGGCCTCGCCGGCTGGCCGAAGGGGGCTGTCCTTCTTCTCGGACCACGCGGAAGGGAAGGACAGGGCTTCGACAAGCTCAGCCCGAACGGGTTTTGAGGGCTAATCCTCCCCTGCAAGGGGAGGGGGACCGCCGGCGAAGCCGGTGGTGGAGGGGTGGAGGCGGACGCCGCGCCCGCCCCAAGCGGTGATACCCCTCCACCACCCGCTTCGCGGGCGGTCCCCCTCCCCCTATGGGGGAGGATTTCAGGCGCCCACCGCCTCCGCCAGCGTCCCGAACCCGTCCCGCTCCAGCAGCGGCACCAGCCCCTTCGCGATCCGCTTCGCGAGCCCCGGCCCCTCATAGACCAAGGCCGAATAGAGCTGAACGAGGCTCGCCCCGGCGCGGATCCGGGCATAAGCGTCCGCCGCCGAGGCGATGCCGCCGGCGGCGACCAGCGGCACCCGCCCGCCCGTCGCCTGGCGGAACGCCCGCAGCTTGGCGAGCGCCAGCGGGCGCAACGGCTCGCCCGACAGGCCGCCCTGCTCGTCCGCGAATCTGGACGAGAGCGGCGGGCGGGCGATCGTGGTGTTGGAGACGATCAGCGCATCCACCTTGCGATCGATCACCACGCGGGCGATCGCGTCGATGTCGGCGGATTCGAGATCGGGCGCGACCTTGAGGAACACCGGCGGCCCCGCCTCGCCCCGCGCGTCCATCACGCCGGCCAGCAGCTCGTCGAGCGCGGCGGCCTCCTGCAGCGCGCGCAGGCCCGGCGTGTTGGGCGACGAGATGTTGATCGTCAGATAGTCCGCCACCGGCGCCATCCTGCGCACGCCCGCCACATAATCGGCGATGCGATCGGCGGCATCCTTGTTGGCGCCGACGTTGACGCCGACGATGCCTGTCCTGAGCGATGTTGAAGGGCCGTGGCGCCGGCGTGCCGCCAGCCGCGCGAAGGCGGCGTCCTGCCCGCCATTGTTGAAGCCCATGCGGTTGATGACGGCGCGATCCTCGACCAGCCGGAACAGCCGCGGCTGCGGGTTGCCGGCCTGCGGCCGCGGCGTCAGCGTCCCCACCTCGACGAATCCGAAGCCGAGGCCCAGCATCGCGTCCGGCACCCGCGCATCCTTGTCGTAGCCCGCCGCGAGGCCGACCGGCGAGGGGAAGCGCAGCCCCGCCACGTCGATCGCGAGCCGCGGATCGAAGGCGGGCGCCCGGCGCCGGGGCGCCTTCTCCAGCGCGGCGAGCGAGAGCAGGTGCGCGCGCTCCGCCTCGAAGCGGAAGACCAGGGGGCGGAGCAGGGGGTAGAGCATGGCCTGCGGCTACACGCGATCGGGCGGGGCGAAAAGCCTCTCCCCTCCCTCATAGGGACGGGCCGGGGTGGGTGGAGGCACGCGATACGGTTGAGTCGCGCGCCGGGCTTCCGTATCGCGCGCCAACACCCACCCCACCCCCTCTCCATGAGGGAGGGGCTTTCTGGGCCTTGACCCCGCCCCCTCGCTCCACCACATGGCAATTCGGATCGAATCAGTCTGAATTGAGAACGGATCGCAACTGGCCATGCGCCTTTCGAGCCTCGCCGATTATGCCGTCGTCATGATGGCCGCCGCCGCCCGCCACGGCGCGGGCGCGCGGCTGTCGGCGACCATCCTCGCCGCCGAGACTGGCGTGCCGCTGCCGACCGCGCAGAAGCTGGCCGGCAAGCTCGCCGCCGCCGGCCTGCTGGAGACGCAGCGGGGGGCCGCCGGCGGCTTCGTGCTGGCCAAGTCGTGCGAGACGATCACCCTGGCCGACATCGTCGAGGCGGTGGAGGGGCCGATCGCGCTCACCTCCTGCGTCGAGGAGGCCAAGCACGATTGCGCGCTCGAAAGCGCGTGCAAGGTCCGCCCGCACTGGGGCGTGGTCAACGAGGCGGTGCGCGGCGCGTTCGCCAATGTCTCGCTCGCCTCTCTTTCCACCGTTCGCCCTGAGCCTGTCGAAGGGCTGTCCTTTTCCTCGAAGGGGAAGGACAGGGCTTCGACAGGCTCAGCCCGAACGGATTTTGACTCTGTGAGCATCGCCTAATGGCCACCAAGAATCTCGAAGCCCTCGCCGCCGCCGAGAAGCTCTCCACCTACGAATGGGGCTTCAACACGGAGATCGAGCAGGAGTTCGCGCCCAAGGGCCTGAACGAGGACACCGTCCGCTTCATCTCGGCGAAGAAGAACGAGCCCGCATGGATGCTCGACTGGCGGCTGAAGGCCTTCCGCCTGTGGCAGACGATGACGCCGCCGGACTGGGCGAAGCTCAACGTGCCGCCGATCGACTATCAGGACGCTTATTATTACGCGGCGCCCAAGAAGAAGCCGACGCTCGCCTCGCTCGACGAGGTCGATCCCGAGATCCTGCGCACCTACGAGAAGCTCGGCATCCCGATCGCCGAGCAGAAGCTGCTGGCCGGCGTGGTCGAGGCGCCGGACCCGAACGCGCCGCCCGCGCGCAAGATCGCGGTGGACGCGGTGTTCGACAGCGTCTCCGTCGCCACCACCTTCCGCGAGGAGCTGAAGAAGGCCGGCGTCATCTTCCTGTCGATCAGCGAGGCGATCCGCGAATATCCCGAGCTGGTGAAGAAGTGGCTCGGCAAGGTCGTGCCCACGCACGACAATTATTTCGCCACGCTCAACTGCGCGGTCTTCTCGGACGGCACCTTCGTCTACGTGCCGGAGGGCGTGCGCTGCCCGATGGAGCTCAGCACCTATTTCCGCATCAACGCGGAAAATACCGGCCAGTTCGAGCGCACGCTCATCGTCGCCGACAAGGGCGCCTACGTCTCCTACCTGGAGGGCTGCACCGCGCCCCAGCGCGACGAGAACCAGCTCCACGCCGCCGTGGTCGAGCTGGTCGCGCTCGACGATGCCGAGATCAAGTACAGCACCGTGCAGAACTGGTATCCCGGCGATGCCGAGGGCAAGGGCGGCATCTACAATTTCGTCACCAAGCGCGCGCTCTGCCAGGGCCGCAACAGCAAGGTGAGCTGGACGCAGGTGGAGACGGGCTCCGCCATCACCTGGAAATATCCGAGCTGCGTGCTGGCGGGCGAGAACAGCGTCGGCGAATTCTATTCGGTGGCCGTCACCACCAACCGCCAGCAGGCCGACACCGGCACCAAGATGATCCACCTCGGCAAGGGATCGCGCTCGACCATCGTGTCGAAGGGCATTTCGGCGGGGCGCAGCGACAACACCTATCGCGGCCTCGTCCGCGTCGGGCCGACCGCCGAGGGCGTGCGCAACTTCACCCAGTGCGATTCGCTGCTGCTCGGCGACCAGTGCGGCGCGCACACCGTGCCGTACATCGAGGTGCGCAACCCGTCGGCCCAGATCGAGCATGAGGCGACCACCTCCAAGATCAGCGACGACCAGCTCTTCTACGCGATGCAGCGCGGCCTCGACCAGGAGGCGGCGGTGGCGCTGATCGTCAACGGCTTCGCGCGCGAGGTGCTGCAGCAGCTGCCGATGGAGTTCGCGGTGGAGGCGCAGAAGCTGCTGGGGATCAGCCTCGAAGGCTCCGTGGGATGAACCGCCCCCGCCCCATCTTCGTCATGCCGGACTTGATCCGGCATCCCGCTTCTTCTTTCGAGGCCGGTGAAGGCAGCGGGACCCCGGATCAAGTCCGGGGTGACGGGACGATCTCGTCGAAGGGACCGGTGGGATGACCGCCCCCCGCTACCACCTGATGGACGCCACCGGCCCGCGCCTCGCCCGCGAGGGCGACGCCAACGACTTCCTCTCGGCCGCCTGGGCGCATGACGCGAAGTGGCTGGCGGTGCCGCGCGCCCGGCTGTCGGAGGATTTCTTCCGCCTGTCCACCGGCCTGCTCGGCGCGGTGGCGCAGAAATTCCAGAATTACGGCGTCGGCCTCGCGGTGCTGGGCGATGTCGAGGGCGAGAAGGCCGGGAGCACCGCCTTCCGCGATTTCGTCCGCGAGACCAACCAGCGCCGGGCCCTCTGGTTCGTCGCCGATGAATCCGCTTTCCGGGAAAAACTTGATGTTGCGCATTGAAAACCTGCACGCCGAAATCGACGGCAAGGCCATCCTCAAGGGCATCACGCTCCAGATCAATCCGGGCGAGGTCCACGCGATCATGGGGCCGAACGGCGCCGGCAAGTCGACCACGGCCTATGTGCTGGGCGGGCGGCCCGGCTATGAGGTGACCGAGGGCTCGGTGCGGTTCCGGCCCAATCCCGTTCGTGCTGAGCCTGTCGAAGCACCGTCCTCTTCTTCGTCCGCCGGAGAAGGGAAGGACAGCCCTTCGACAGGCTCAGGGCGAACGGAAGAGGCGTGGGTGGACCTCCTCGCCATGGAGCCGCACGAGCGGGCCGCCGCCGGCCTGTTCCTCGGCTTCCAGTATCCGGTGGAGATTCCCGGCGTCTCCAACCTCCAGTTCCTGCGCGAGGCGCTGAACGCGCAGCGCAAGGCGCGGGGCGAGGCGCCGCTCAGCGGCGGCGAGTTCATCAAGCTGGCGCGCGCGCAGGCCGATGCGCTGGGCCTCGATCCCGAGATGCTCAAGCGGCCGGTGAATGTCGGCTTCTCGGGCGGCGAGAAGAAGCGCAACGAGATGGTGCAGATGGGCATCATCGGCCCCAGGCTCGCCATCCTCGACGAGACCGACAGCGGCCTCGACATCGATGCGCTGAAGGCGGTGGGCCACGGCATCAACACGATCATGCGCCGGCCGGACCGCGCCGTGCTGCTGATCACCCATTATCAGCGGCTGCTCGATTACGTGAAGCCGGACTTCGTGCACGTGCTGGCCAACGGCCGCATCGTCCGCTCGGGCGGGGCGGAGCTGGCCCACGAGCTGGAGCGCGAAGGCTATGCGCAGGTGGCGGCGTGAGGCAACCGGCCCCCATCGTCCGTCATGCTGACGAAGGTCAGCATCCATTCGCGCTTCATCCGATGGAGCGCGAATGGACCCTGAACCAAGTTCAGGGTGACGAAGAAGGGTCTGCGGCATGAGCGCCCTCACCCTCCCCACCACCCGCGACGAGGCGTGGCGCTGGTCGGACCTCACCGCGCTGCCGGCTCTCGCCGAGGCGCAACCCACCGCCCGGCCCCGTGCCATCGACGATCTCTGGATCGACGTGCCCGGCCCGCGCCTGCTGTTCGTCGACGGCGCCTATGACGCCGGTCGCTCGAACCCCGGCCCCGTGCAGATCGGTGCCGCCGACGCCAGGGCCTCGCAGCACGCGCTCGGCAGCCTCGCCGGCCATGCCGGCTGGTCGCTCGCGCTCGGCCGCGATGGCGCCAGCGATCCCGTCCAGATCGTCCATGTCTCGACCGGCGGCGCCAACCACGCCGCGTCGGCGATCACGCTCGACGCCGACTCCACCGTCACGCTGGTCGAGAGCTTCGCGGGCGAAGGCTGGGTCAATCGCGCGGCCAGCTTCACCCTCGCCCGCTCGGCGCGGCTGATGGTGGCGCGGCGCTTCCTGCACGAGGCCGGCTTCCAGTCCGCCGCCGACACGGTGGAGATCGGCCAGGGCGCGAGCTTCGCCGCCACCGCGCTGGTCGCCGGCGCCGCCGACAGCCGCCTCGACGGCCATCTCACCCTCACCGGCGAGGAGGCCTTCGCCGAGGCCGGCGGCGCGCTGCTCGGCCGCGCGAAGCAGCGCCACGACGCCGCCTTCGTCGTCCGCCACGCCGCCGCGCACGGCCAGTCCCGCCAGATCTGGCGCGCCGTCGCCGACGAACAGGCGGTCTGCTCCGCCGCCGCCCGCGTCGAGGTCGCCCGCCACGCCCAGAAGACCGACGGCGAGCAATCGCTGCGCGGCCTGCTGATCGCGCGCACCGCGACGGTGAACCTCAAGCCCGAGCTGGAGATCTTCGCCGACGACGTGAAGTGCGGCCACGGCGCCACGGTGGGCGAGCTGGACAGGAACAGCCTCTTCTACCTCGCCTCGCGCGGC
>Ga0207671_10002213_pt1 | contig 21097 bp, 14 predicted proteins | sample KBSC24metaG_FD_184352 | JGI IMG/M metagenome (GOLD analysis project Ga0207671, IMG submission 184352) | Corn rhizosphere microbial communities from Kellogg Biological Station, Michigan, USA - KBS C2-4 metaG (SPAdes) (version 2) | ecosystem: Host-associated > Plants > Roots > Rhizosphere > Soil... | reverse complement strand
CGCCACGTCGAAACGGCCATGACGCACAAGACTCGGCGCACACAGTCGCCGGTGCACCTGCGCCGCTTCGAAGATCGCAGTGTTTAGTTCGGCGTAATCTCGCTGGAGTGTTTCGAACCTGGCGTCAAAAGAGACACCTAAATCATCGTCGAGCTTTACCGCTGGGAGAGCCATAACGACAAAACCTCATCCGACAAACTTGTAGCCGGTACCGTGGACTGTAAGAATAAAACGTGGTTCTTCGGGATTTGGTTCGAGTTTCTGTCTGAGATGAACGATGTGGGTATCGACCGTACGCGTCGTCGGATAATTCTCATATCCCCACACGGCGTCGAGCAATCGATCGCGACTCAATGTTTCGACGGGATGTGCAATGAAGTACGTGAGCAGCGCAAACTCTTTCGCCGAAAGATCGATGACGTTGCCACCGCGCCGCACTTCGTTGCTGCGAACGTTGACCTCCACATCGCTGAAGCGATACACCTCAGCCACCGCCGCGGAAGTCGACACTCGCCGCAGCACCGCTTTGACGCGCGCCATCAATTCGCGAATCGAGAATGGCTTCGTAACGTAATCGTCAGCTCCTAGTTCGAGGCCAACAACCTTGTCGATCTCCTGCCCGCGCGCGGTGAGCATGATGATCGGCACTGACGGGCGCTTCGCTTTCAACTGCTTGCAAACATCCAGTCCGCTCATGCGCGGCATCATCACGTCCAACACGACGAGGTCGGGGTTGTCAGACAGAGCGCGCTCGAGGCCGCTGACGCCGTCTTCGGCGCTGATCACTTCGTAGCCTTCGTATTCGAAGTTATCGCGCAGGCCCGCGACCATCGCGGGTTCATCTTCAACGATCAGAATTTTGCTTTTCATGACTTCCCTATTCTCAATCCGTACATCTGTGGAACTTGTGGACTACGAAGCGGCCTATGTTTGCACGAGAGGCAGCGACATAGTGAACTTGCTTCCGCGGCCCGGCGCGCTTTCAACCTCGACCTGCCCACCATGCGCGTGAGTAATGTGACGCACTAACGACAAACCAAGTCCGCTCCCCTTCGTGTTGTGCACCAGCGGATCGCACGTGCGATAGAACTTCTCGAAAATTCGCGTCTGCTCGTGCCGCTCGATCCCGATACCGCGATCGCTGACTTCGAGCTTGAGAACCGCGTTCTCGCGATAAAGCCTGACGCCCAGAAACTTCTCGCTGTCGGAATATTTCAGTGCATTGTTAACCAGGTTGACAAGTGCCCGCGCGATGGCTTCACGATCGACACGCACACGAGGGATACCGGGATCGATCTGTTCCTCGAGCGCAAAGCCTTGCTGCTCGATCTGAAAGCGATACGAATCGAGCGTATTGCGAACGAGCTCGGCGATGTCAGTCTCGCGGAAGTCGTACTCTTTTGCACCTGCTTCGATGCGCGAGAAATCAAGAATGTTATTGATTAGAGCGGTCAGCCGTTCACTCTCTTTGCGAATGATGGCGTAGTACTCGCTCTTCTTCTCGTCCCTGGTGATTCGTCCGAGCTCGAGCGTCTCAGCGTAAAGTCGAATCAAAGCCAGCGGTGTTCTCAACTCGTGCGACACATTGGAAACAAAGTCAGATTTCAAACGCGCAAGCGCGACCTGCTTGTTGACGCTGCGATAGGTCAACACCAATCCGCCGATCATCAATACCGACAATACAGCGAGAATCAGAAGACTCTGAAACACCCACCTGTCGCCGATTGCTTTCGCGGTTGTACCCTGAAACTTAATTCCCAATCTCAAACCACGAAAAACATCGTCGAGGTTGCGGTAAACTTCCGGCTCCCCGCCACTCCAACCCGGCGACAAAGCGAGCGGACGATCGACTTTTGCACTGGTGGCGTCGCCTGGATAAATCATCATCGCCAGTCTTTGATCTTTATGCCCGCCCGCCTCTGCGGGCTTCAGCTCGGCCAACATTCCCGGAAAGAGTCCTTTTTCATCGCTATTGATTTGTTTGGATATCAAGTCGTCGAGGATCTCCGGAAAGAAAGTCTGCTTGAGATAGTTAGTGTCGAAAACAGCGCCGCCCAATACCACTCGGTCTTTAGGAACATATGAAAACGTAAAAAAGGAGGTGGTGCTGTAATGCATGTCCCCGTCCACTCCTTTGTATTCGGAGCCGTACCAGCTGATTGGTTTTGGTCTCTTGTGCAACTGCTCCATGATCATCTTGCCTTCTGTACCAAACCAACCGCTGAAAATCTTCTTTAAGCGCTCATTCTCGGCGCGAACAACCGGATCGTTACAGGCCGCCGGTTGTGCTCTGAGGACGATCTCCTTCTCGCCATCAAAGATGAACATGTGTGAGAACCAGGGGTTCTTTTTCAAGAGCTCGTCAATGCGTTTATCTTTTTCTTCGACGGGCGCGTCGACATTAGGGAACCCCGCTCTCGCTTGTTCGGCGAGTTTGTAAGACTTCTCGTTGAGCTGTTTTTCCGAGATGGCAAGTATGTAATCAAAGTCGCGATGGATCAGTGCCTCGACCTTCTTATCGCGTTTGATTGCTTTGACGTGTTGGAAGTTGACGTAGATGAGTGTCAACGCGGGCAACACCACGGCTAAACCGAGGGTAAGGATGAGTCGGAACCGCGTGTTTCCTTCTCGTCGTTTGGATTTCATTCCAGCCTCCGCAGGTGGTTGCACAGCGGGGCAGAGCATACGCCGCACAAAGCCGGCCTGTGTCAAGGGTAAGTAAAAATTTGTTAAGAGTTGTGAACTAAGCCACGGATTACACGGATCTGCGGCTACTTTAACCCTAATTTCTTCATGCGGTTGCGCAGGGTCGAGGTCGGGAGTCCGAGGATCTCGGCCGCGCCACCTTTGCCTCCAATCACTCCGCGGGTCTGCTCCAGAGTTTCCTGGATGTGCCGGCGCTCGACGTCTTCGAGCGAGCGGGGGCCGGGTGCTGGTGCGGAAACCGGAATTGTTGTTGTAGTGGCGCTGCTTTTCAACTCGCCCAACGGCGCCTGCAACTCAGCACCGCTCGAAAGAATCACCGAACGCTCCATGAAGTTTTCCAGCTCGCGCACATTGCCGGGCCACGGATAACCACACAGCGCATCAACTGTATCTTTCGGAATTTTATCGACGCGCTTATTCATTCGCAGCGCGTGCTTCTGCGTGAAGTAACCAATCAATAACGGAATATCGTCGACACGATCTCTCAGCGGCGGAATCGTGATCGGAAAAACATTTAGACGATAAAACAGATCGCTTCTGAACTTCTTCTCCGCAACCATCTGCGGCAAGTCAACATTCGTCGCCGCGATCATTCGCGCATCGGTCTTGATCGTTCGCGAACTCCCCAGACGTTCGAATTCATGTTCCTGCAGCACACGCAATAGCTTCGGCTGCAAGTCGAGGGGAATCTCTCCGACCTCGTCGAGCAGCAGCGTCCCCTTGTTTGCGAGCTCGAAACGGCCAATGCGCTGCGCGATCGCTCCTGTGAACGCACCCTTCTCGTGTCCGAACAACTCGCTTTCCAACAACCCTGTCGGAATCGCGGCGCAGTTGAGCTTCACGAGCGTGCGCTCGCGCCGGTTGCTCAAGCTATGTATCGCGCGCGCGATCAACTCCTTGCCCGTGCCCGTCTCGCCACAAAGCAACACAGCCGAATCCGTCGGCGCGACCGTCTTCACCTGTTGCAGGATCTTTTTGAGACTTGCGCTCTGCCCGATGATCTCTTCGAAGTTGTACTCAGTTTGAATCTCTTCTTCGAGATAGAGCTTCTCGCTCGCGAGTTTATTTTTCAGTGCGGCCAGTTCACGAAACGCGAGTGAATTCTCAACCGCGATCGCGAGTTGGCCCGCGATGTGAGTCAAGAGCTTCACGTCCGACTGACGAAAAGCAGACTCCTGGCGGCTCGCAACTGCAACGACGCCGAGCAGTCGATCGTGTGAGACCAGCGGCACGTTGCAGCTCGAACGGAAGCCGGCGTCGTATGCTCTCGTCACAATCGGCGATGGATATTCCGCCGGATCGAGTCTGTTAATAACGACGGGCTGCCGTGTTGTGGCCGCTTTGCCCGCCGGACTGTTTTCCAACGTAATTACAAATCCTTCGTCGACGTGGGCCTCACTCCAGGGCGCATTTAACGTATGGACACGAAGCACTTTTGCGTCGTCGTCGTAAAGCGCCAAAGCCGCGAGGTCATGCGGGATCACGCGCTTCACGCAAGCTGAAGTCGCGCCGAGCAGCTCGCGAATGTCGAGATGAGAAGTGACTGCGTTGCTCACGTCAAGCAATAGTTGATTGTGATCGCGTTCGCGTTCGGCACGTTGGAAGTTGAGGGCGTTCTCGACCGCGATGGCCACCTGGTCTGCGATCTGTTCGAGCAGTTCTGCATCTCGCCTGGTAAATGCAGCTTCATTCATACTACCGACGTTGATAGTGCCGAGCACTTGATCGTGCGAGATCAATGGAACCGAGCAGCCACTGCGCAAACCTGCGTTATAGGCTTCGCGAATGGTTGGTGAATAGAACTCTTTGAAGTCAATGCGGTCACGCATCACTGTTTGGCGGGTCGCCATCGCGATGCCTGGAGGTGTCCCTTCAAGCGGAAGGATCGAGCCTTCCGCCAGCACGCCACCGGGCACGGGTGCATTGAGCGCGTGCACGCGTAACTGTCCCGACTCTTCATCCCTGATCACCATGCTCGCGAAGTCGTGCGCAAAAAATTTGCGCAACCAACCCGACACCGCCACCAGCAGTTCTCTTAAGCTGAGGTTTGAAACCACCGCGTTGCTGACTTCCAACAACAGTTGGCGCCGATCGCGCTCGTGTTGTGCACGTTGGAAGTTGAGCGCGTTGTCTACTGCGATAGCGAGTTGTCCGGCGATCTGTTCCAGCAGGCGCGCATGTTCTTCAGAGAATGCTGCTTCCCTGTTGCCGCAAAGTACCAGTGCTCCAAGGACTCGCTCCTGGAGTATCAGCGGCACAGCGCACGCGGATCGAAGTCCATTATTTTCGTAGCCCTGGCGGATGATGGGTGCGTGAAATTCTTCGAGATCGATGTGGTGCCGCAACACGGTCTGTCGCGTCGAAATCGCGATGCCGCCGAAGGTCCCGTCCATTGCTAATGGGGTTCCCTCGGCTATAACTCTGCGCTGCTCGCCGGTGTCAGTAGCATGTACTCGTAATTCTTTGGTTTCTTCGTCGTAGACTGAGAGACCGGTGAAGTCGTGCGGAACGACGTCCCGCAGTACCTCGGAGATGGTATGCATCAACTCGTGGAGGTCGAGCGTGGTTACGACGGCATTGTTGATGTCGAGCAGAAGACGGAGGCGCTCGTACGACAGTTCTGTCTGGGTTTGGGGAAGCATCTGTGGTTAAAATGACTTGAAAAAGCTCCAGATTATTACGTATTTACTCCTGACTGCCAACCTCGGTTATATTACCGCGTTCTAATTCGCCCCATGGAGACTACCGTGAAACACCTGACGATGGAGGAACTCGAGGCCGCGCTGGACCACCTGCGACAGGCGCCGAAAGACAACGGCGTGTTGCAGCTAATCGTGCGACGTCCTCGAACTGACGAGCGTGAAGTTCTCGAAGAAGCTGAGCTCGATCCGGTTTTAGGTCTGATCGGCGACGACTGGCACCTCCGTGGCAGCCGGCGAACTCCTGACGGCTCCCCACATCCGGACATGCAGATCAACATCATGAACTCGCGCGTCACCGCGCTCGTCGCTCAAGACAAAGATCGCTGGCCACTCGCCGGCGATCAGCTCTACATCGACATGGATTTGAGCAAAGAAAATCTTCCCGCTGGATCGCGAATCGCGGTCGGTTCAGCCGTGCTCGAAGTCAGTCCATTCCCACACACCGGCTGTTATAAGTTCGTCTCGCGCTTCGGTGTTGATGCGATGAAGTTTGTCAATTCAGACGTAGGCAAGGAACTCTGCCTGCGCGGTATCAACGCCAAAGTTGTTGAAGGCGGTCTCGTTAAGGTAGGTCACACAGCTAAAAAGCTCTATTAAATTCAGCAGGCAGGAGCAGGAAGCTCGGAGGTGTGCTGCTCCTGCTCCCTGCTCCTGCCTCTGTCACGCGGCTCTCCGCCGCGAATACCGACTTTGGGCGAACTCCTCGATCATCTTCCTATTGAACGCGGGTATATCGGCAGGCTTCCGACTGGTTATTAAGCCGTTATCAACTACCACATCCCTATCGACCCAACGCGCACCAGCATTGATCAGATCGCTCTTCAGCGATGGCCACGAGGTGATCGTTCTCCCCTTCACTTTTTCCGAATCAATCAACGTCCATGGCGCATGGCAGATCGCTGCGACCGGTTTCCCCGTTGCGAAGAAACCATCGATAAACTCGACTGCTCTCATCAGCATTCTCAATTGATCGGGATTTCTTACACCGCCCGGCAGTAATAATGCGTCGTAATCATCCGAGCGTGCCAGGCTCAAGGGCATATCAACACCAAATAAGTCCGCTTTTTCGTCATGATTCCAGCCTTGCACCTGGTTCTCAGCAGGAGAAACGATCTCGGTGATCGCGCCGGCGTCTTCCAAAGCCCTCTTTGGTTCCGTCAGTTCCACCTGCTCAAATCCATCAGCGACCAGAATCGCTACCTTCTTCCCGTTTAACTTTTTCTCCATGCAATGTTCTTCCTCCTTGTTCTACCAAACTAGCCGTGAGCTATTGGAAGCTGCAATGAAGTGCGGCAACTTGACGCCGCTCTAGTCGGCGGGATCCGAAGCTTTGGGCAAGTCACCGCACCTCATCCGTGCCCTGCTCTATCTGGCGACAATCCTTATAAGCAACGAAGGTGCCGCCAGATACGAATCGCAAAACCTCAATGTATTGAAGCGTACAGAAGACGGAAGGCCTCAAAACGGATGGAAAACGTAACAAAGTCCAACAGGGGTGTGCGTACTTACTACTCAAAAGCATGCACTAGACAACCCTGTGCTTCCAGCGACCCCGCCGGAACACGGCCGCACTCACCACCGCGAGCGTAGAAAACGCGACCGTCATCGCGATAAAAACGCCTCGGGGTCCGAATCCCATAACTACGCCGAGTACGTAGGCCAACGGAATCTCCCACAACCAAAACACAAAGAGGTTGATTATTGTGGGCGTCCAGGTGTCGCCGGCACCATTGAACGACTGCCCGAGCACCATGCCGTATGCGTAGAACAGGAAGCCGTACGCGACGATGCGAAGGCAGTCAACACCGTAGTGCGCGACGTCGGGAATATCTGTGTACAACCAGATGATCTGCGGAGCAAACAGGATGAAGATCAGCCCGACGATTCCGAGAAAGATCATGTTGTAGAAACCGGCTTTCCACACCGCTCGCTCTGCACGGTCTGGATCGCGCGCGCCCAGCGCCTGCCCTACCATCGTCGCGGCTGCGTTCGCCATTCCCCACGACGGCAGCAGCGCAAAAAGAATCACGCGAATGCCGAACGTATAACCCGCAACAGCATTGCTGCCGAAACTCGAAATGATACGCACGAGTCCAATCCAGCTCGCCATGCCGATGAAGACCTGGAATGTTCCGGTGGCCGACAGTTTGATGAGCCTGCCGATGATGGACGGGTCTATTCGCAGGTGACGGCGTTCGATGTTGAACCGTCCGCCTTCACGAATGAGTTTGCTGATCGCGAAGAGTGCGCCGGTTCCCCTGCCGATGTTTGTGGCGATGGCGGCCCCGACGATTCCCAGCTTCGGAAAAGGTCCGAGTCCAAAGATCAAACACGGACCCAGCAGGATGTTGATCCAGTTTGCCAGCCATAAGGTTCGCATCGCGATCGCGGCATCGCCTGCGCCGCGGAAGATCGCATTGATCATGAACAGCATCACGACCGTTGCGTTTCCCGCCAGCATCACTCGCGTGAATGCCGAGCCGTGCTCAATCACCCATGGCGAGCCACCCATCAGTTTCAGTAACGTTGGTGCGAGTGGAGCGCCGATGGCGCCGATCACGATCGAAACAGTCAGTGCGAGTGCAAGTGCCTGAACAGCCGCGCGCGCCGCGCCTTCGGGATTCTGTTCGCCGATGCGACGCGCAACCATCGCCATCGCGCCAATGCTCAAGCCAATCGCCAGCGCGTAGATCAAAGTGAGTAAGGATTCGGTGAGACCGACAGTAGCAGCGGCGTCAGTTCCGAGATGCGACACCCAAAAGATGTCGACTACCGCGAAGATGCTTTCCATGATCATCTCGAGGACCATGGGTACCGCGAGCAGCAGAATCGCGCGGCCAATCGGACCAGTCGTGTAGTTGCGGTGCGAGCCGCGAATCGACTCCTTTACGGCAGACCAAAGGCTTTGTTGTTCTTCTTCATGAGGCTTCGCGGGGAGCTCGTTAACCGTTGACATGGTTTTTTGCGAAAGTCACTTTTACAGGATTGACAGGATTAGGAAAGGATTTACATGTTAATCCTGAGAAATCATGTAAATCCTGTGAAGCTCAACCTGTTCTGCCATAGTCGTCCTCGAGCCGAACGATGTCGTCTTCGCCCAGATAGCTTCCTCTTTGCACTTCGATAAAGATCAGATCATCGTCCCCTGGGTTCTCAACGCGATGTGCGGATCCAATCGGAATGTCGATGGCTTCGCCGGTGCGAACTATGATCTCACTACCATCGAGAGTGACTCTTGCAGTTCCTGCAACCACGAACCAGTGTTCTGCTCGTTGTGAGTGTTTCTGGTAGCTGAGTCTCTTGCCGGGCAGAACCTCGATACGTTTGACCTTGAAGTTCGGCGCTTCCTCGAGCACTGTGTAAGTTCCCCACGGCCTACGATCAAACTCTCGCATTACTTCCTCCTCAAAAGGTGGAACGTACATTAGGTCACAAAAAAACACAAAGGTTTGAAATCAACCTTTGTGTCTTTTTTTGTGCCTCTTTGTGGCCGCGAATTACGAACCGGGTTTCAACGTCAGATACGTCACGTTGTTGCGTCGCTTGATCAGGACGAGTGCGGGTTTCGTTCCGGACTGTCCGATCGCGGCGTTGAACTCCGCAAACGTTTTGACCGGCTGCCGGTTGACTTCCTGAATCAAGTCGCCCTGACGGATACCTTCACCGGCGGCATTGCTCGCCGGATCCACTCTCGTCACGAGCAATCCCTGATCGTCGGCATCGAGACCATAACGAGACGCCATTTCCGGAGTGAGCGGCTGGAGAGTCAATCCAAACTTCTCATTTCCGGTTGCACCGCCAGTGCTGGTGGTCTCTTCGCCGCTTTCCGGTTCTTCTCGTACGGGCAACTCCGCCAGCGCGACCTGGAAGTTCTGATCGCGCCCGTTGCGCAGCGCGCTCACTTCTACGTTCGAGCCTGGCGACATCTTCGCGACGAGATTGCGCAGACCGTTGTTATCCAACACCGGCTGTTTGTTGACGGCAGTGATCACGTCGCCGCGTTTGATACCAGCCTTGTCAGCGGGACCGCCGGCCGCGACCGACGTGACGATCGCGCCTCTCGCAGCCGGAAGATTCAAGCTCGAAGCCATATCCGAATCGATTGATTGGATCGTAACTCCAAGCATTCCGCGTCGAACCTTACCGTTCTTCAGCAACTGTTCCATCACGGCCTTCGCCATGTTCGAAGGAATGGCAAAGCCGATTCCGATGCTGCCGCCGGACGGTGAAAGAATCTGTGAGTTGATACCGATCAGCTCACCCGTGGTGTTCACCAGGGCGCCGCCGGAATTTCCTCGATTGATAGCCGCGTCCGTTTGAAGGAAGTCTTCAAAACTTCCATCGCTCAGACCGGTTGTTCTTCCTTTTGCGCTCACGATGCCGGAGGTAACGGTTTGTCCGATGCCCAACGGATTTCCGACAGCTAAAACCGCGTCGCCGACTCTTACTTTGTCAGAGTCGCCAAGCGCTAGTGTCGGTAGGGCCTTGGCATCGTCAATCTTCAACACAGCCAGATCGCTCGGCGGATCCGAGCCAACCAGCTTCGCGGTGAACGTGCGGTTGTCAGTCAATTCGACTTTGATCTCGAGCGCACCGTCGACGACGTGATGGTTAGTTAGAATGTAACCGTCAGCGCTGACGATCACGCCCGAACCGACTCCCTGCACTCTCCTCGGCGTTTGTTGCTGCTGCGGAACCCGGTCGCCGAAAAACTCGCGGAACTGCGGGTCGTCCATGAACGGGAACTGTTGCGATTGCCGGGCACGCTCCGTCGAGCGGATCGTCACGACCGCGGGTGCGACCCTGCTTACGAGATCCGCATAAGACGTCTGTGCGCTGGCAACTGCAAAAGAAAATAAAACGAAAACGAAACTCAAAAAGATGTTTACCTGTGCTCCTTTGTGCTGTCCAAAGCTTTTCATCCAAATATCTCCGATAGTAATAATGTGTGGCTTTGATTCTAACCATCGCCTTTCCGTTTACCGCCACAAAAAGGCACAAAAGTCACATACCATGTTATACTGCGCCGGTTTAACAACGCCTGGTAAATCCTTGGGATCTTAGTCGAATTTTTAGTTCTATACCGTATCGCCCCGGTTTTTCCTAAAAAAATACGATGCTATTTGAGGTATAGCCCCTGGTGCACGGGTTTGAGATTTCCAACGGCCACGAGGACAACTCAGTCCTAATCGTCAACGACGAGCCCGATCAGTTAACCCTGATGGGTAGTCTGTTGCACAAGGCGGGTTACACGATATTTACCGCCGAAGACGGTCTTGAAGGTCTTACTCTCGCTCGCCGGGAACGCCCCGACATCGTAATCAGCGACGTCTCGATGCCGCGAATGGACGGTCTGGAGTTTTGCCGCCAGATGCGCGCCGACTCTAAACTGAAAACCGTTCCGATCCTCCTCATGAGTGCTTTACAGAGAGACACGGAGAGCGTGGTGGCAGGACTCCGCGCGGGTGCTGACGACTACCTCGAAATACCATTTGACGCCGCCCGTCTCGTGGCGAAAGTCTCGCGCCTGCTTGAACGTTCGCGGCTGGAAGCGAGTTATCGCGACCTGGTCGAACAGGCCTCCGACCTCATCTTTACTCAGGATCTCACCGGCCGTCTGACCAGCATCAACCTTGCTGGACAGAAGTTCCTGGGACGAAAACCGGAAGACATCATCGGCAACTCGTTCTTCTCAGTCTTCGGCATCATTCCCGAGAGCAATGGATTCGCGGGTAGCCTCAACCCGCCTCAGCAGGCACGCGAATTCCGCCACCAGTTCGTGGCGCACTCCGCCGGTGAAGACCGCTGGCTGGACATGATCATTTCTCCCATCAAGGACAAACTGAACGAGACGATCGGCTTCCGCGGACTCGCCCGCGACATCACTGAGCGAAAACGGTTCGAAGAGGCTTTGCGCGACTCGGAAGAACGCTACCGCCTGCTCTTTGAATCTACACCGCAGCCGATCTGGGTCTACAACGAGGACACACTCGCGTTTTTAGCCGTCAACGAAGCCGCCACGCGCACTTACGGATTCACACGCGACGAGTTCCTCTCGATGACGGTCCACGAAATTCGTCCGAGTGAGGACAGTCCGACCCTGTTGATCAAAAACGCCGCCGATCCAAACGAACTCGTACTCTCGAGCCCCTGGCGGCACAAGACCAAGGACGGCAAAACCATCTACGTCGAGATGAGCTCGCATCCGGTCGTTTTTGACGGTAAGAACAGCAAACTCGTGATCGTCAACGACGTCACTGAGCGAAAGCTTCTCGACGAGCAACAGCAGCGTCTTCACGCTTCGCTACAGCAGTCTGCGATGGAATGGCGGCAGACGTTCAACGCGATCGATTTCCCGGTTTTTATCGTCGATCTCGCGGGCACGATCAAACGCTCGAATGCGGCCGCAGAACAGGCTTTGGGTATTGAAGCAGAAAAGATTGTGGGCACGACTATCGGTGAACTTGGTAGCGAACATGGCGGCGGCCAGCCGTGGAAAAAAGCCGCCGAGATGATCGACGGTCTTCGTTCCCATCTGACGCCGGTGGCTGAAGAAATCAACGACGAAGTCAGCGGTAACACGTGGGCGATCACGCTCTATCAAATTAACGAATTTGGCTCCGGGGGCGAGCGCGCGATTCTGATCGCGCAGGACATCACGAAGAGAGTCGAGCTCGAAGCGTCGCTGAGACAAAGCGAGATGATGTCGCTGCTGGGCTCGCTGGTCGCAGGTGTGGCGCACGAAGTCAGAAATCCTCTCTTCGGGATCTCGTCAATACTCGACGCGTTTGAAACGAGATTCAGCGACCGCACCGAGTACCTGCGCTATACAAATGTCTTGCGTGACGAGATTGGACGCCTAACAATTTTGATGGAAGAGTTGTTAGAGTACGGCAAGCCGTTTCGCGGCGACCTGTACCTGGTTTCGATTGACGAGATGGTCGCGCGCTCGGTGCGTGCTTGTTTGCCGGGCGCGGATGTAGCGAAGGTAAAGCTCGAGAGCACGGTCGAAGAGTCGTTACCAAAGATCAAGATCGATCGCCGCAGGCTATCGAAAGTCTTTGTTAACTTGATAGAAAATGCTATTCAACATTCAAAGCCGAATTCTTTAGTCAGGATCGAAGCAGCTAAAGTCATAGACGGAAATCACGAGTGGGTGCAGTGCGCGATCAGGGATTCCGGGGCTGGTATCCTCGCGGAGGATCTGCCGAAGATCTTCGAACCATTCTTTTCCAAACGACGTGGCGGCACCGGACTCGGCCTGGCAATCGCGCAACGCATCATGCAGGAACACGGAGGAAAATTGATCGCCGGCAACAATCCCGAGGGCGGAGCCTGTATGATAGCCAGGTTCCCAATACCTGCTGAGGGAGAGTCGTAATGTCCAGGAATAAGGTATTGGTCGTTGACGACGAATCCGGAGTCAGGTTTGGTATACGCGACTTCCTGGAACAGTACGGCTACGAGATTGAAGAAGCCGAAAGCTGCGAGGATGCGCAGCATCTGTTTCGCACCTCCAGACCAGACATCGTCATCGCTGATTACATGCTCCAGGACGGCACTGCGCTCGATCTCCTCCCAAGACTGAGAGAGATTGACGCCGGCATTCCCCTGCTCGTCCTGACTGCGCACGGGTCAATTGATTTAGCTGTTCGGGCAATAAAAGAAGGCGCTGAACAGTTTCTCACCAAGCCTCTCGAACTTCCGACACTGCTGGTGATTCTGCAACGTCTACTTCAGAAACAGCGCAACTATCACAAACAACTCGCGAGCAAATCGCGGCAGGTACGGCAGGCAGTCGATCCGTTCATCGGCACGAGCCCTGCGATTCGTGCGCTCGCCGATCAAGCCAGAAAGATTCTCTCGACCGAGAGTCCGGTTTTGATTCTTGGCGAAACCGGAACCGGAAAAGGCGTTCTCGCTCGCTGGCTGCATGAAAAAAGCCCGCGCGCTGAAGAGGCGTTTGTAGATCTCAACTGTGCGGGACTAACTCGCGAGCTGCTCGAGACGGAACTGTTTGGTCACGAAAAAGGAGCGTTTACAAGTGCCACCGCTTCCAAACAAGGACTGTTCGAGGTCGCCCACCGAGGATCGATTTTCCTCGACGAAGTGGGCGATGTCGATCTACAGATCCAACCCAAACTGCTGAAGGTGCTGGAAGAGAAAAGGTTCAGACGGCTCGGCGACGTGAGAGATCGTCAGGTGGATGTAAGACTGATCGCCGCGACACACCAGGATATCGGACAACTCGTACGAGAAAAGAGATTTCGCGACGATCTCTATTTCCGGATCAGCACGATTCCGCTTTCGTTCCCGTCTCTTCGCGAAAGAATTGAAGACATTCCGACGTTAGCACAATACCTGTTGGACAAAGTCTCGGCAGATCTGGGCCGTGGCGAGCTGCGGTTGGACCAGGGATGCATTCAGGCGTTGCAAGCGTATTCCTGGCCCGGCAATATTCGTGAACTGCGTAACGTAATCGAACGTGCGGTGCTGCTCAGTGACCAGAAAAACATCACTTTAAATGACCTTCACTTCGACGGCCACGCCCAGCTCGGCACACCTTTTCTCGACTCGAGCCTGACTCTTCTGGAACTCGAAAAGCAACACATCGAGAGGGTTCTTCAGGAGGAGCACGGTCGGGTTGAGAAAGCTGCCAAGCGTCTCGGCATTCCGCGAAGCTCACTTTACCAGAAAATCAAGAAGCATCAGATCTCCTCGTCCAGAGTCTAGACGCAAGTCTGAATGCTGGACAGCCCCCTTTTGGACCATCGGACCGATCCTTCGTAACGCCCTGAAAATGTAGTGATTTAAACCCGCCCGAGGGCCTTTGATTCATGGCCCACTCTTTGCTAGAGTTTCCGGCACGTGCCAAGTGTAATCTGCTCTCTCGCCCCGACCGAGAGCTCATCTGGCTGGTATGTTTTGGAGCAGGCATTGCCCGCTTTGCTTTAATAGATACCAGGCCTCCCACAAGATCTATCAAAGGCTTCCCTTCTTGCGGGAGTCAACTATCAAGGAGCGTTTGAAATGTCCCGATATGGGTTTATCAAGGGGAATGTACTTGCGTTGGCGATCTTCGCGATCGTCGGCCTGGCCGCAGGTACAGCAAAAGCGGACATTGTAGTTGTCACAGGAGTTAACAATCAGGGTACCGACAATGTCTTGCTTAACCCGGCGACTGATGTATCAACCGTAACGGGTACTGTTGGCGCGAACAATCTCGTGGTCAACTTTACCTCATCCAGTGGAAGTGGTTTGCTCAGTGCTGATCCGTCTGGCCAGGCGACTGTCAGCGGAGGTACGGGCAACATCGCTTTCACACAACTTACTTTTGGCCTGGCGAACAATGACACCTTTACACGTGCCGTATTCAATATCAATGCGGCAGGTAATGGGACAGTCACAATCCACGTCGAAGGTATTAATATCACTGGTGGCTCTTTTGAAGATGATTTCACCGTCGATGCGAACGGCCAGAACTTCTTCACGGTGACAGCCATCAACGGTCAATTGATTACGTCCATCAGTCTGTCGACAACCGATACATCTTTCGAGGATGTACGACAGGTTCGTCTCGGTGGTAGCGAGATTCAGTCGGTTCCAGAGCCGGCCAGCATGCTACTCCTGGGAACGGGTCTCCTCGGAATCGCTGCCGGTGTTCGTAAGCGGCTTGGAAAGAAATAGTCTGGAAGCGGCCTTGCTTTCATAGTATTTCACCCATACCGCGACAAATATGTTTTCACAGCCGCGTTTGCCCCGCGGCTGTAAAAGCATTCAAATTCAACCGGGTGTCCATAGCCAAGCGATATGCGTTCCCTCAATGAGGGAAGTGCGGACGTACGATCGAGGGGATGGTGTATAGGAATGTCCGCACAACCGACGATTTTTCCGCTGGATAAAAGCGGCCAGATTTATGCCCTGCAAGATGAAAAGGGCAACACGATAGGAACCGGAACGCGCGAAGTATGTGAGGTGTTGCTTTACATAATCACGAAGCCTGCCTCGCCGACTTCAAGCAAAATGAGTCCGCAACGGCCTAATGTCCGATCTGCAATAGCTGTGTAGCTTTAGGGTCGAGGGCAGCACTTCTGAAACTGTTGCCATCACCTCATCGTTACGTGTGCGGAGTGAACGATGAGTTTTACGGCGGCTGAAAGATCGAGCAAGGGATTCCCTGCAAACGACAGTGATTCTTCGCTGTTGAGTATTAGTGTTCGTAGTTTTAACTCCTCGCAAGATTCCAATCAAAGTTGTATTTGAAAGTGCGTTTGTCGTGGTGTGCCTGTGAAGCAAAGTCGATTCGGAGCCCTCAAGAGAGTCTCGGGCAGGTTAAAACAAATCTGGCTCGGGCGAGACGAGCAGTCACAACCGCGTCCCATGCCGCGCCTCCTCGTCGTCGACGATGAAGAGTCGATCTGTTTCTCGATGAGCGAGTACTTCTCGTTGCAGGGATTCAGGGTGGATACGGCGTCTGAGTTGGAAGAAGCAGAAAAGCTGCTGGGGGTCACGAACTACAAAGTCGTCATTCAGGATCTGCGCCTCACGATGACGACCAACCAGGACGGCCTCGACATGATCAAGCTGATCAGGCAGCAGAACCCACAAACGCGAATAGTCGTGTTGACTGCTTACGGTACCGCTGAAATTGAAGACGAAGCGAGACGTTGTGGCGCCGATGCATTTCTCAGAAAGCCCAAGCCGCTTTCGCAGGTGGCCCAGGTAGTCCAGGGCCTGATCGAATCTCCTCCCCGCCAAGCCGCCCGTCCGGCATAGAGCCACAAAAAGGCACAAAGGAAGACACAAAATAAATTTTTATTGAGCTGTCCAGCTTCCTTCTGGTTTTATGTTTTTGTGTCTTTTGTGCCTTTTTGTGGCTCAATGAAAGTCGTGGGAGGGCGCGGCTGCGATGGTTAACGAGAGCGGCTGCACGTGGCTCGCTTTCACTGAGACGACGTTATCCTGATTCTGCAACGCCCCTTCGATTAGCAGAAACGGATGTCCGACCAGCTCGAGCCGATACTGATCAAAGAGTTGAGGCGTGACGATGATGTTGCTGACACCCGTCTCATCCTCCAGACTCAGAAACATAAACCCTTTTGCCGTCCCGGGACGCTGGCGAACGATGACCCATCCCGCGACGCGCACAAATGTCCCATCGCGCAGCATACGAATATCAGCCGCTCGTAATGCTTTGAGTTTTTTCAGCTCTCCACGGTGATACGCGACCGGATGTTTTCCGATCGTCAATCCAGTCCCACGAAAATCCGCATCCACTCGCTCCGTCAGAGTCATTTGCTGCAACGGTGAATTGCCATCCTGCTCGAGCAACGCACGGTACAGTTCTCCCGGAGACCGCGTGACACGTTCAACCTGCCACAGTGCATCGCGACGATTGACCTGGTTTGCGACGTGCGTCTGAATAAAATTCAACGCCCCAACGCCGGCCAACTTTCTCAATTCATCTTTGCGCAGTTCAGGCACGCGATTGCGCAAGTCGTCGATGCCGGCGAACGGACGCACCGCTCTCTCTCTGACGATCGCGTGTCCTGACTGCCGGCTCAGCCCTCTGACGTATCGCAATCCGAGACGAAGTGCGAGCTCAGCATGACGCGGAGACAGGGAGACACGGGGACGCGGGGACACGGTGTTCTCCCCGCTCCGTATCCCCACGTCAACGCGTCGCCGCGTCTCCGTGTCCCCGTGTCTCCGCGTCTCCGCGTCGTCTGCCTCCTCGAGCGTGCACAACCAATCCGAGCACGTGATATCGATGGGCAAAATCTTCAATCCATGACGTTGCGCGTCTTTAATGATCGTGAAGGGCTGGTAAAACCCCATCGGCTGGTTGTTGAGGATCGCCGCCGTGAATGCCGCCAGGTAATTACATTTCAGCCACGCACTCGCATAAGCGATCAGAGCAAAACTCGCCGCATGCGATTCCGGAAAACCGTAAAGCGCAAACGAAGTGATCGCCAGCACGATGTCGTCCTGCGTCTTACCGGTGATGCCATTGTCCTGAAGACCTTGCCGCAGTTTCAGCTCGATCGCTTTCATCCGGGCTTCTGAGCGTTTGAATCCAAACGCGCGGCGCAGCTCTTCCGCCTCACCACCGGAAAAGTTTGCGCAGAGCATGGCCATTTTCAGCAGTTGCTCCTGAAACAGAGGCACTCCCAGCGTGCGACTCAACACCGGCTCCAGTAATGGATGCGCGTAAGTAACAGGCTCTCTGCCCTGCCGGCGCTTGAGATAGGGGTGGACCATGTTTCCGACGATGGGGCCGGGCCGGATAATCGCTACCTGGACCACGATGTCGTAAAAATTCGCTGGCCGCAGTCGCGGCAGGCACGACATCTGGGCGCGACTCTCGACCTGGAACATTCCGATCGTGTCGGCGTTTTGCAGCGCTTCATAAACGCCCCTGTCGTTCTGCGGAAGATGTGCGAGATCGACGTCGTCGTGGTAGCAATCGCGAATCAAGTTGAGCGATTCTTCGACGACGGCCAGCATACCGAGTCCCAGCAGATCCACTTTGATCAGGCCGAGGTCTGCGCAGTCTTCTTTGTCCCATTGGACCACCACGCGGCCGGGCATCGCAGCGGGTTCGAGCGGCACGATGGAATCGAGCTGTCCCTGGCAAATCACCATGCCTCCCGAATGCTGGCCGAGGTGACGCGGCAGGTCCTGTACCATCTGATAAAGCTCGAAGAACTTCCTGATTCGCGGGTTTTGTAAATCCAGACCCGCGTTACGAAACTGGCGCTCGCTCGAATCTTTCGGATCTTTCCATTCCCACGTATGGACCAGGCCGGCAAGACGTCCGAGTGTTTCTTCATCAAAATCCAGCGCCTTGCCGACTTCGCGTGCTGCCGAACGTCCGCGATATGTGATGACGTTCGCCGTCATCGCCGCGCCGAGTTTTCCGTAGCGCGTGTAAACGTATTGAATTGCCTTTTCGCGTTTTTCTCCGCTCGGCAGATCGAGATCGATGTCGGGCCATTCGCCTCGCTCTTCTGAAAGAAAACGCTCGAACAACAACTCCATGCCGATGGGGTCGACGGCGGTGATTCCCAGTGAATAACAGACGGCGCTATTTGCGGCCGACCCGCGTCCCTGGACCAGGATGCCTTGTTCGCGACAAAACTTAACGATGTCCCAAACAATCAGAAAATAACCCTCGAGCTTGAGCTTTTCGATCAGCTTCAACTCGCGTTCGATTTGCGGGAGCGCTCTTTCGTAAGTGGGTGCGCCGTGCAAACCCGTGTAGCGCCAGCGCGCGCCTTCTTCCGTGCGTTTGCGCAGGAAGGAGGTCATGGTTTCGCCGGCGGGCACAGGATATTTGGGAAATTCGTACCCGAGATCTTCCAGCGTGAACTTCAGTCGCGATGAAAGCTCAGCGGTGTTCGCGATCGCTTCCGGGAGATCCGCAAAGAGCCCGCGCATCGTGTCGCTTGATTTCAAATATCTTTCGGAGTTTTGAGCCAGCAGGCGCCCGGCCGTTTCGAGTCGCACGTGATTGCGAATGCACGTGAAGACGTCTGACACTTCGCGGCGCGCGGGTATCGCATGACAGACGCCGTTGGTAGCGAGTAGTGGCAAACGATTGCGCCTGGCAAGCTCGATCACCAGATGATTGCGGGCTTCTTCGTCGCGATCAAAATGGCGTTGCAGCTCCGCGTACACGTTCTTTTTCCCAAACACTTCTATCAGCCATTCGACAGCTCGCTGCGCGTTGTTTATGGCTTTCGCGATTGGCCCATCAAATCCACCAGTCAAACAGACGAGTCCCGGCGCATGTGCTGCCAGCTCTTCAGATGTAACTACACACTCGCCCGGCTTTGCGTGTTTTGGCACACGCAACTTCATCAGCGAGATCAGGCGACAGAGATTTTGGTAACCCTGTCGAGTTTTAACGAGAACAGGTACCGAGCCGACGTCTTGAACACTTATCTCCGCCCCGATATGGGCCTTGATCCCATTCTTCTTCGCAGACAGGTGAAACCTTGGCGCGCCGTAAACACCATCGCGGTCCAGCAACGCCATCGCCGGCATCTCCAACGCGAGCCCCGCAGCGATCAACTCTTCCGGCACAGAAGCACCCTCAAGGAAACTGAACGCCGACCGCGCATGTAACTCCACATATGACACTTTTTGTGTTCCTCTTTGTGCCTCTTTGTGGCCCTAATCGTAATTCCCTTCTACAAACCAATTCTTCGAATTCAGTTCGCGATAAATCCGATACAGAGACTGCTTACTGCCTGACTCGATCGTCACGTCCCATTCATCGCGCGCCCAGCGGTCGTCACGCCACCAGTCACCCGTAGTCCTCCACGGTCCCGCCACGTTAACCACTTTTCCATAAACACTTCGCTGCTTACTCCACGCGCTGACCTGCGTGGGCCAACCCTGATTAGCCTCGACTATCGCTCGCAGTGGCGGCCGAAACATGCGAAAGCCAAGAGTTAAATTCGAATCTCGCATTTCGCATTTCGCATTTTTCTCTTTGCGACGCTTAAGCTCGGTAAGCGTGAACCGTTTAACGCTGAACGCATCGGGCCGGTGAGCGTCGAGCAACACCGGCGAACCGATGTTTTCCTCGCCGACGAGTTTTGCGAGTCGCGCGAGCGTGAGCTCGAGTTTGTCTGGCGCCGGCGCCAACGGCACAAACAATCCGTTCTGCAATACACGCGGCTTCACCGGTTCACACGCCATTGAAATCGCTCTGACGGCTGTCTGCGGCGGATGCATCTCCGTGTCGAGCAATAACAATTTCAAAAACACTTTGTGATCGCGCATCGGGTGAGGCAGAGACAATTTGCGCTCGTGCGTCGTCTGATCTACCAGTTGCATCACGATCGACAGCTCGTTCGTCGCCAGCGCATAAGCGTCCAAAGCCGCGCAGAGCTGATGGAGGAGCCGCGCGAAAATAAATGAGAGTGGTTCGAGTTCTGAAAGCGCGTGTTCGAGCTCGATCGAATTTGCGAAGACAGGCTCAGGCTGTTTGACTCTCAACTGTCGCTCGGTTTTTCCGGCGGCGAGTTGTTGCAGTTTGAGCCCTTCCTGCCCCAGACGCTCCGAAACACCCGCCGCCGGAAGCGATGCGAGATCGGCAAACGTGCGAATACCCCAGAGCTTTAGTGTTTCCAGGATCTCGCCGGCAACTTTTTTCTCGATGTTGACGAGCGAGTAATCGAGATGATCGACCGGAAACTCTCCGAGGCACGTAAGTTCTTCACCAGTTGAAACGAACGTTATGCCCTGCAAACGAGTGGCAGCGTGTATCGCCGCATCCGGATTCGCTGCTACGGCTACGTTGACCGCCGTTTCCAGACCGCCGTGTGCGCGAGACTGTTTCGCTCGCACAGCTACTTCACTCGCGAGTTCATACGCAGAGCCAAACAACAGCTCACAACCGTCGACGTCGATCGCGACAGTGTCGCGGCGAGTCTCTTCAATGATTGGCGAGAAGCTGTAGGCAAACTCCCGCAGAGAGAGATCGGGCGAAAGGCCTGGCGCATGGATACAGGCAAACATGGGTTGCGAAGATTAGCGAAAATTTACGAACATTGTCAACGCCTATGCATGGGCCCTGAACTGGCTCTCGTTCACCCACGGAGAGATAGGACGCTGGCGATTTACCTGTATCGAGTTGAAGTGCAAAAGATTTCCATGCGTGACCGATGGGATTTACG
>Ga0207671_10002207_pt1 | contig 21131 bp, 16 predicted proteins | sample KBSC24metaG_FD_184352 | JGI IMG/M metagenome (GOLD analysis project Ga0207671, IMG submission 184352) | Corn rhizosphere microbial communities from Kellogg Biological Station, Michigan, USA - KBS C2-4 metaG (SPAdes) (version 2) | ecosystem: Host-associated > Plants > Roots > Rhizosphere > Soil... | reverse complement strand
CTCGGCGGGCACCGCATTAGCCGGCGATCCCAACAGCACGGCCAACCAGCAGAGCTTCCTGTCGTCGCTCGGCCAGACGGCGACGGCGTTCAACACCACCGCCACCGCGCTCGCCAGCGTGTCGAGCGGGATCGCCACCGACGCCACCACGACGGTGCAGAGCGTCAATTCCACGCTGGACCAGATCGACAAGATCAACCTGCAGCTGAAATCGACCCAGCCCGGCTCGTCCCAGGCGGCGGACCTGATGGACCAGCGCGACGGCCTGCTCGATTCGCTGTCGAGCAATGTCGGCATCAACGTCTCGCTGGACAGCAACGGCGCCGCGACGGTGACGCTGGCCGGCACCAACCAGCAGCTCACCGCATCGCCCGGCAGCACCGGCACGCGCTTCGCGATCACGTCGGGCGCCAATGGCGCGCTGGCGCTGCAGGCGATCCAGAACGGCCAGTCGACCTCGGTGACCAGCCCCGGCGGCAAGCTCGGCGGCCTGATCCAGAGCGCCACCACCGTCGCCGGCCGCCGCACCCAGCTCGACAAGATGGCGTCCGACTTCACCGCCGCCGTCAACGCGTGGCAGGCGCAGGGGCAGACCGCGTCCGGCGCGGCCGGCGGCGCCCTGCTCTCCGGCACGACCGCCGCGACGATCACGATCACGACCAGCGACACCAGCGCCATCGCCGGCGCCTCGTCGAGCGCGGCGAACGGCAACCTGCTCACCCTGTCCGGCCTGCGCGGCGCGGCCGGGATCGAGCAGAGCTGGAGCAGCATGGTGACGGAGCAGGGCCAGGCGGTCGCCTCGGCCAAGGCGGCCGACACCGCCGCCGGCTCGGTCGCCTCCTCGACGATGGATGCGCGCAACGCGACCAGCGGGGTCGACCTCAACACCGAGGCGGCCGAGCTCATCCGCTACCAGCAGGCCTATAGTGGCGCCGCCAAGGTCATCCAGACCGCGCAGACCACGATGCAGGCCATCCTCGATCTGTTCTGAGGCCAGGGACCATGATCAGCTCCACGTATTCGATCAGCTCGCAGATCAAGAACCAGCAGGCGCTGGAGAACCAGATCTCGGACCTGAACTACGACATCTCGTCGACGGTGAAGATCCACGTCGCGTCGGACGATCCGGCGGCGCAGGCGCAGATCGCGCAGCTCGGGCGCCAGCAGTCCAGCAACGCCGTCTATGCGAGCAACGTCACCAACGCGCAGGCGACGACCTCGCTGGTCGACACCAGCCTGGCCAGCATCCAGACCCAGGTGCAGCGCGCCAAGGAGCTGATGCTGAGCGCGTCGAACGGCACCATGTCGGCCGACGACCGCACCGCGGCGATCACCGAGCTCAAGGGCATCCAGCAGAGCCTGCAGACCGCCGCGCAGGCGACCGACTCGTCGGGCAACCCGCTCTACGCGAAAGGGGCGCCCACCCAGATCCCGATCAGCGACGGCGTCACCATCGCGGCGGGCGAGAGCTATGACGACGTGTTCGGCACCGTCTCGCTCACCGCCGGCGGCACGAGCAGCCTCGACACGATCCTGGGCAATGCGATCAGCTCGCTCCAGGGCGACAGCACGGGGACCCTGGACCAGACCGCGGTGAACAGCGGGAGGGCGGCGCTGGGCGACGCCTCGACCCACATTTCCAGCGCCCAGTCGGACCTCGGCGTGCGCGAGACCCGGCTGAACAACGCCGCCGACGATCTCGCCAACGACAAGACCAACCTCGCCACCTCGCGCTCGGCGCTGGAGAGCACGGACGTCACCGAGGCCTATACCGAGATGTCGCAGAAGATGACGATCCTCAACGCCGCGCAGGCGATGCTGGCGCAGATCAGCAAGACCTCGCTGTTCGACAAATTGAACTGACGTCCTGATCCTCCCCCGCCAGGGGGAGGTGGCGCCGAAGGCGACGGAGGGGGAGGACGGCGGTGATCCCCCCGCAAGGCACCGCCGTCCGCCCCCTCCGTCAGGCTGCGCCTGCCACCTCCCCCTGGCGGGGGAGGATTTTCCTTGGCCACGCCTGAAAACGGATCGCCCCCTCCCCACCTCCCCATGAAAAATCACGGTTACGACGCCGCTAACTTCACCATTCGTTTGCACCTTGGCGGCTAAGACGGGGGCAACCGCCCAGGCGTCTTCAACAGGGGTTCACCAGGAAATGTTCGCAGCGATCGGCCTCGTGGTCCTTCTCGGCATGGTGTTCGGCGGCTTCGCCTTCACCGGCGGCGACCTGCACCCCATCATGGAATCGATCCCGCACGAGATGATCATCATCGGCGGCGCCGCGATCGGCGCCATCGTCGCGGGCAACTCGATGAAGGAGCTCAAGCAGTTCGGCGGCGGATTCGCCAAGATCTTCAAGGGCCCGAAGTACAAGAAGCAGGATTTCCTCGACACCATCTTCCTCACCTCGTCGCTGATGAAGATGCTGCGCACCGACGGGCCCGTGGCGGTCGAGCCGCATATCGAGGATCCGAACAGCTCGACGGTCTTCGCCAACTATCCCAAGCTGCTGAAGGACAAGACGCTCGTCCACCTGATCTGCGACACGCTGCGCCTCGTCGTGGTGTCGTCGGGCACGCTCGATCCCCACGCGGTCGAGGAGGTGATGGACAACAGCCTCAAGACCCACCACCATGACGACATCCGCCCCGCCGACATGCTGCAGAGCCTGGCCGACGCGCTGCCGGCGCTCGGCATCGTGGCCGCCGTGCTCGGCGTGGTGAAGACGATGGGCTCGATCGACAAGCCGCCGGCCATCCTCGGCGCGATGATCGGCTCGGCGCTGGTCGGCACCTTCATGGGCGTGCTGCTCGCCTACGGCATCGTCGCGCCGTTCGGCAATCGCTGCCGCCAGGTGATCGAGAGCGACGCCGCCATCTATCATGTGGTGAAGCAGATCATCATCGCCTCGCTCCACGGCCATCCGCTGCCGCTGGTTATCGAGGCGGCGCGCTCCTCCATCTCGCACTCGAACCAGCCGGCCTTCGCCGACGTGTTCGACGGCATGCGCGGCCGCTAAGCATGTTTGTTTGCGCTGACGCGGCCGCACGGAGTGCGGTCTAATGGCCACCGCCGCCAAGCGCGGCCGGAACGAACCGGCCGAGCCGCCCAAGATCGTCATCGTCAAGAAGATCGTCGGCGATGGCCATGGCGGCCATCACGGCGGCGCCTGGAAGGTCGCCTATGCCGACTTCGTGACGGCGATGATGGCCTTCTTCCTGCTGCTGTGGATCCTCGGCGCCACCACCGAGAAGCAGCGCAAGGGCATCGCCGACTATTTCAGCCCGACGCTTGTCGAGATGCGCGAGAAGTCGGCCGGCTCGAACGGGGCGTTCGGCGGCGATTCGATCATCTCGAAGGACCATTACGCGCACCGCGCCTCGCAGACCGGATCGAAGTCGATCACCATTCCCAAGGATGCCAGCGGCGGCTCGAAGGAGGGCGCGGCCGCGATCCGCTCGCGTGATCGCATCCGCTTCCAGATGCTGAAGCAGAAGCTCCAGCAGCAGATGAAGGCGAACAAGGCCACCAACGGCCTCGACCAGCATGTCCGCTTCACCGAGACGCCCGAGGGCCTGCGCATCGACATCGTCGACGGCGCCGACTTCTCGATGTTCGCGCTCGGCTCGGACCAGCTGGTGCCGCGCGCGCAGCAGCTGATCGGCGAGGTGTCGCAGACCCTCGCGGGCGTGCCCAACGGCGTGATCGTGCGCGGCCACACCGACGGCCTGCCTTATGCGGCGGGGCGGCAGGTGAACAACTGGACGCTCTCCTCCGCGCGCGCCGAGGCGACCCGCAAGGCGCTGGCCGGCGGCGGCGTGGGCAATGACCGCTTCCTGCGGATCGAGGGCGTGGCCGATCGCGAGCCCTACCAGGGCGCCACCGACGCCTACGACCCGCGCAACCGCCGCATGTCGATCACGCTCGCCTGGACCGACGGCGGCGCCGACGAGGGCGAGGTGCGGGCGATGCAGGCGCAGATCGGCGGAGGCGGGGATGACGCCAGCAGTGGTGCGCACGATCCCGGACCCGAGGACAAACCCCGCGGCTTCATCGCGCACTGACCGAATCCTCCCCCGCCAGGGGGAGGTGGCACGCGAAGCGTGACGGAGGGGGAGGGTGCGGAAGGTTCGCGACGGAGACCACGTCGCCGCCCTCCCCCTCCGACGCCCTGCGGGCGCCACCTCCCCCTGGCGGGGGAGAAGGATGAAGTGCCGCCTTCACCCCGTAACGATCGGAACGGCGGCCCCGCCTCCCCGTTGACTCCCCGACACGAGGGAGCCGGATCATGGGTAAATATGCACCGCGCAACGACCAGGGCGATCATCGCATCCTGAAGGACGACCCGCAGGCGATCGCCCTGCTGAAGGACGAGCATCACACGTTCCGCACGCTGTTCGACAAGGCCGAGGCGGCCGAGGGCGAGGCCCTGGTGCCGATCGCCCGCGAACTCTGCCTGCGCCTCGCCGTCCACATGACGATCGAGGAGGAACTGCTCTATCCCGCCGTGAAGGGCCTCGGCGACGAGGAGAAGGACGAGGTGGACGAGGGCATCGTCGAGCACGCCTCGGGCAAGGCGCTGTGCGCGGAGATCGAGCAGCTCGACGGCACCGAGGAGTTGTTCAAGTCCAAGGTCCACGTGCTCGGCGAGGAGACCATCCACCATATCGACGAGGAGGATGAGGAATTGTTCGAGACCGCCAAGCAGGCGGCGAAGGACGGCAAGGTCGATCTCGACGCGCTGGGCGAGCGCGTGCGCGCCCGGCAGGCGGAACTCTACGCGCAGGTGGAGGAGACCGGCGAGCTCGGCCCGACCCGCGAGGCCGTGGTGGAGGAAGTGCCGAGCGTGTGACGGAATCCCTCCTCCCTGAAAGGGAAGATACCCTTGCACCCGGCTCCGGCGAACCACCCCCTAAGTCGTATCAAAATCCTCCCCCGCCAGGGGGAGGTGGCACGCGTTAGCGTGACGGAGGGGGCGGACGGCAGCGCGCTACCGATGGACCACCGCCGTCCTCCCCCTCCGTCGGCTTCGCCGCCACCTCCCCCTGGCGGGGGAGGATTTTTGAATGTCGATACGGCCTGACCCCTCCCTTTCAGGGAGGGGAATCCCGTCTCGCCAAGACCGCTTTCTTCCGCCATAGCCCCACCCCATGGCACGCACGGCATATGTCAACGGCAGCTTCGTCCCGCTCGACGAGGCCAAGGTCTCGATCCTCGATCGCGGGTTCCTCTTCGCGGACGGCATTTACGAGGTGACCGCCGTGATCGACGGCAGGCTGGTCGACACGCCGCGCCACATGGCCCGCCTTCAGCGCTCCGCCCGCGAGATCGGCATGACGCTGGCCGAGACGCCCGAGCGGATCGAGGCGATCGAGCGGGAGCTGATCGCGCGCGACGGCCTGACCGAGGGCGTGGTCTATCTGCAGGCGACGCGCGGGGCCGAGGATCGCGATTTCCTCCCCGCCCCCGATCTCGCGCCGACCCTGGTGATGTTCACCCAGGCCAAGGCGCTGGTCAACAGCGCCGCCGCGCGCGCGGGCATCGCCGTCGCCACCGTGCCGGACATCCGCTGGGGCCGGCGCGACATCAAGAGCGTGATGCTGCTCGCCCAGGTGCTCGCCAAGCAAGAGGCCGCGCGCCGCGGCGCGGGCGACGCCTGGCTGGTCACCGAGGACGGCATGGTGACCGAGGGCGCCTCCTCCACCGCCTGGATCCTGACGCGGGACGGCCGGCTGGTGACGCGCGACAAATCCCACGTCACGCTGCCCGGCTGCACCGGCGACGCGCTCGCCGATCTGGTCGGCGAGCTGGGGCTGGCGATCGATTTCCGGCCCTTCTCGGTCGACGAGGCGCTGGCCGCCCGGGAGGCGTTCAACAGCGCCGCCGGCTCGCTGATCCTGCCGATCATCGCGATCGACGGCCAGCCGGTCGGCGACAGCCGGCCCGGCCCGGTCACCGCGAGGCTGCGCGAGCTCTATATCGAGCACGCCCGGCGCGCTTAGCCCTCTCCCGCCTTCGCGGGAGAGGGTGGGACCGGCGAGCGCCGGGCCATCGAGCGGGACATAAACTCCGTTCGTCCTGAGCTTGTCGAAGGACGTGCTGCAGGCGCTGCGCTTGGGGCACGTCCTTCGACTTCGCTCAGGACGAACGGAGGATATGATCTCGATTTGGCGCTCGATCATCAGAAGAGCAGGACTTCATCCTCCCTGTCGCCCGCCGTTATGCCCCTCCTTCTCCCGCGAAAGCGGGAGAAGACGAAGCATGTGGAACGGCCGCACCGCCCGAGGGTTTCGGTCCCGAAACCTTCGCGAGGAGCCCCCCATGTCCAGCACCGTCGCCCAAATCATCGTCGAGACGCTGGAGCAAGCGGGGGTCAGGCGCTGCTACGGCGTGCCCGGCGACACGCTCAACCATGTCACCGACGCGATCCGGGACAGCGGCATCCGCTGGGTCCATGTCCGCCACGAGGAAGCGGGCGGCTTCGCGGCGGGCGCCGACGCCCTGCTCACCGGCGAGCTCGCCGCCTGCGCCGGCTCGTGCGGGCCGGGCAGCCTCCACTTCATCAACGGCCTCGCCGAAAGCCATCGCAACCGCGCGCCCGTCGTGCTGATCGCCAGCCAGATCGTCCGCGACGAGCTCGGCTTCGATTTCCCGCAGGAGATCGACTTCAAGGCGGTCTACGCCTCGGTCAGCGTGTTCTGCGAGGAGATCCGCACCCCCGCCCAGGCGCGGCGCATGACGGCGATGGCCGCCCAGGCGGCGCTGGCCCGGCGCGGCGTCGCGGTGCTGATCGTGCCGGCCGACGTCTCGGCGGCGACCGCCCCCGCCGCGCCCGCCTTCGCCGTCCACCGCGCCCGGCCCGTCACCCTGCCCTCCGACCAGGAGCTGGACCGGATCGCGACCGCGCTCAACCGCGGCGGCAAGGTCGCCATCTATGGCGGCTCGGGCTGCGCGCAGGCCCACGACCAGGTGGTCGCGCTGGCCGAGCGGATCGGCGCGCCCGTCGCCCACACCTCGCGCGCCAAGGACTTCCTCGAGCCCGCCAATCCCTTCGACGTCGGCATGACCGGCATTTTCGGGCTGGAGAGCGGCTATCACGCGCTCAAGGAATGCGACACGCTGCTGCTGCTCGGCTGCGATTTCGCCTGGCGCCAATTCTATCCCGAGAAAGCGACGATCATCCAGATCGACATTGACGGCAGCCATCTCGGCCGCCGCCACCCGATCGACATCGGCGCGGTGGGCGATATCGCGCCGACCCTCGACGCGCTGCTGCCGCGCATCCGCGCCAAGGAGGGCCGCGCCTTCCTCGACGAATGCCTGGAGCATCGCCGCAAGGCGCTCGCCCGGCAGGAGAAGCGCGTCGTCTCCGGCAAGGGCGGCGCGATCCACCCGCAATATCTGACCGAGACGATCTCGCGCCTCGCCGCGCCGGATGCGGTCTATACGGCGGACGGCGGCTCGCCGATGGTGTGGTGCCTGCGCCATGTCGCGGCGACCGGCGCCAACCGCACATTGATCTCGCTCACCCACGGCACGATGGCCAATGCGATGCCGCAGGCGCTCGGCGCCAAGGCCGCCTTCCCGGACCGGCAGGTGATCGCCTTGTCGGGCGATGGCGGGATCGCCATGCTGCTCGGCGACCTGCTCACCGCCGTGCAGGAGCGATTGCCGATCAAGGTGTGCGTCTACGACAACAGCTCGCTCGGCTTCGTCGAGCTGGAGCAGAAGGTGGAGGGGCTGATCGAGACCTATACTGACCTCCACAATCCCGATTTCGCACGCGTGGCGGAGGCGATCGGCTTCTGGGGCCGCCGGGTCGAGCAGGGCGACGATGTCGAGGCCGCCGTGCGCGACTGGCTCGCCGCGCCGGGGCCCGCGCTGCTCGACGTGGTGGTGGACAAGAACGAGCTGGTGATGCCGCCCAAGATCGAGGCGAGCATGGTGTTCGGCACGGCGCTCTACGGGGCCAAGGCGGTGCTCGGCGGCAAGGCGAAGGACGTGTTCGGGCTGATCAGGGAGAATTTGCTGAACTAGGGCGGGTCGGCAGGCGATCTTTTCCGGCGCTTGTATCGATCGCAAACGCGGCGGCCCTGTCGTCCGTCATCCCGACGAAGGTCAGGATCCATTCCATGCGACGATCATGGTCTTGGTATCGCGCGGAAGCACCTCGTCGCAATGCGGCGAGCGCTGCGCGAATGGATCCCGGCCTCCGCCGGGATGACGACAGGGCAAATGTCGTTCGGCCCTGCCCGCCGGCACCGAGACGGGTCAGCCATGATCCTCCCCGGTCAGGGGAGGATCACAGCGTCGCGGCTCAGCCCAGGTTTCGGGCGAACAGCGCCAGCATCTCGCGCCAGCCGCGCTCGGCGGCCTCTTCGTTGTAGATGGGGAAATCCGGCTTCATCCAGCCGTGCAGCGCGCCCTCGTAGATTTCGGCGCGATAGTGGACCCCGGCCGCGTCGAACGCCGCCTTGAGCGTGTCGTGCATCTCGGGCGGATAGCTCTGGTCGTTGTCGGCGCCCGCGACGTAGATCTCGCCCTTCATCGTCGGCGCGAGCAGATGGGGGCTGTTCGGCGCGTCGGTGGCGAGGCGGCCGCCATGATAGCTCGCCGCCGCCGCGACGCGATCCGGATAGGTGCCGGCCGCGGCCAGCGCCATGCCGCCGCCCATGCAGAAGCCGACCGTGCCGACCGCCTCGCCCTTCACGTCCGAGCGGGTGTCGAGATAATCGAGGAAGTAGCGGGTGTCCTCGGCCGCCTTGTCCGGCCCGGTCTTGGACATGCAGGGGCCGATGATCTTCATCAGGTCGCCGGTCGCGAACGCCTCCTTGGGCGTCGGGATGTCGTAGGGAATGGAGCGGTAGAAAAGGTCGGGCAGCAGCGCGAGATAGCCGTTCTCGGCCAGGCGCCGCGCGACGTCGACCAGCGCGGGCCGCATGCCGAGCGCGTCCATGTAGACGATCACCGCCGGCCAGGGGCCCTCCCCCTCCGGGGTCAGAACGTGGGCGGGGCATTCGCCCTCGGCGGTGCGGATCGTGATTTGCTCGTGCGCCATGGTCATTCTCCTACGCTACCCCTCGCCGGCCGCGGTGACGGCCCGCGAGGCAATGGTCAAGCCGGCTCGCGGCGGCGGAAGCTGTCCGGATCGGCCGCGTCCCACCAGCGGCGCAGCGTGTCGTGCCGGGTGCCGCCGATCAGCTCGCCCTCCTTCACGAAGGGGTAGATCTCGTCCATCTGCTTCATCTCGGCGACGTTGATCCGCTGGCGCAGGTGCGAGGGGCGGAAATCGTCGGGCGAGTTGAGGCCGGCCGCCACCACGATCTCGTGCAGGGCGTTGATCGTCGACTTGTGGAAACGCGCCACCCGCTCGGCCTTCTCCGGCACGACGAGGCCGCGCTGGCGCGCCGGCGACTGGGTGGCGACCCCGGTCGGGCAGAGATCGGTGTGGCACTTCATCGACTGCACGCAGCCCAGCGAGAACATGAAGGCGCGCGCGGCATTGCACCAGTCCGCGCCCAGCGCCGCGTTCATCGCGATCGCCGCGCCGGACGACACCTTGCCCGAGGCGGCGAGCTTCACCTGCCCCTTGAGGCCCGCGCCGACCAGGGCGTTGCGGGCGATGATCAGGCCCTCGCGCAACGGCATGCCGACGCGATCGGACAATTCGGTCGGCGCCGCGCCGGTGCCGCCCTCGGCGCCATCGATGACGATGAAGTCGAGCGTGATGCCGGTCGCCAGCATCGCCTTCACCACCGCCATCAGTTCGTGCGGGAAGCCGACGCACAGCTTGATGCCGACCGGCTTGCCGCCCGACAGGTCGCGCATCCGCGCGGCGAACTCCAGCAGCTCCTTGGGCGTCGAGAAGGCGCTGTGCCCGGCGGGCGAGAGGCAATCCTTGCCCTCCTCGATGTCGCGCGTCTCGGCGATCTCCTTCGTCACCTTGGGGCCGGGCAGCACGCCGCCATGGCCGGGCTTGGCGCCCTGGCTCATCTTGATCTCGGTCATCCGGACCTGGTCGGCCTGGGCGCGATCGCGGAAATGCTCGGGGTCGAAATGGCCGTCCTTGGTGCGGCAGCCGAAATAGCCCGATCCCAGCTCCCACACGATGTCGCCGCCATGCTTGCGGTGATAGGGCGAGATGCTGCCCTCGCCGGTGTCGTGGTAGAAGCCGCCGATCTTGGCGCCGAGGTTGAGCGCCTCGATCGCATTGGCGCCGAGCGAGCCGAAGCTCATCGCCGAGATGTTGAGGCGCGAGGCCGAATAGGGCTTCGAGCATTGATCCGAGCCGACCGTCACCCGCATGTCCTTGGGCGCGTTCGAATTGGGCACCATCGAATGGGCCAGCCACTCATATTCGCCCGAATAGACGTCCAGCTCGGTGCCGAAGGGGTGCGCGTCCACGTCGCCCTTGGCGCGGGCATAGACCAGCGAGCGGTCGTCGATGGAGAAGGGCCGGCCCTCCAGGTTGCTCTCCACCACATAGGCGCGCAGGAACGGCCGCAGCCATTCGAAGAACCAGCGGACATGGGCGGAGGCCGGATAGTTGCGGCGCAGGCTGTGCTCGGTCTGGACGAGATCGCCGAGCGTCACCAGCAGCAGCGGCACGATCACCACCAGCGCCCAAAGCGCGGCCGGATGAATCCATGCGATCGCCAGCACCGCGATCAGCGCCGCCAGGCCCCCCCACAGCAGGATGTTGCGCTCGAACCCGCGATCCGTGAACAGCGCCGAACCGATATTCGCCTTGCTCGCCAAACTGGCCTCCCCTGATCGCCCCCGCGCGCGGCGAAGCCTAGCGCGGCGCCGCCTGCCACACCATATGCGGGCAGGATCGTTGCGTTATGGAGACGAAATGCGTCAGCCCAGCCTTTATATCCCGCACGGCGGCGGCCCCTGCTTCTTCATGGACGATCCGCGCGGCACCTGGACGGGCATGGAGGCCTTCCTGCACGCCCTGCCCGGCCTGCTGCCCGAGCGGCCGAGGGCGATCCTGATCTGCTCCGGCCATTGGGAGACGGAGGGCTTCGCCTTCACCGCCGCCGCGCAACCCGAGCTGATCTTCGATTATCATGGCTTCCCGCCGCACACCTATGCGCTCACCTACCCGGCGCCGGGCGATCCGGTGCTGGCGGCGAAGGCGGCCGGGCTGCTGGCGGCAGCCGGGATCCCCGCCAGCCTGGACGTGACGCGCGGGATCGATCACGGCGTCTTCGTGCCGCTCAAGGTGGCCTTCCCGGATGCCGACGTGCCCGTGGTCGAGATGTCGACCGACCTGCGCCTCGATCCCGCCGAGCATCTCGCCGCCGGCCGCGCGCTGGCCCCGCTGCGCGACGAGGGCGTGCTGATCGTCGGCGCCGGCATGAGCTTCCACAACATGCGCGGCTATGGCCGCGCCGCCTCCACCGATCCGTCGCGCCAGTTCGACGCCTGGCTGGCCGAGGCGGCGACCGCCGACGCGCCGACCCGGTCGCAGGCGCTGATGCGCTGGGCCGATGCGCCCGCCGGCCGCTTCTCGCACCCGCGCGAGGAGCATCTGCTGCCGCTGATGGTCGCCGCCGGCGCCAGCGAGGCGGCGGGCGAGCGCGTCTACAGCGAGCTGGTGATGGAGACCGCGATCTCGGGCTTCCGCTTCGCCTGACACGGTGCTGTAAGGGCGGGCATGTCGCGTCTCGCCCCCCTCGCCTCCGCTCTCGCGCTCATCCTCGCCGCCCCGGCGCTCGCCTCGCCCGGCTACGACGCGGTCGATCCGATGATCGGCACCAGCGGCGGCGGCCACACCTATCCGGGCGCGTCCGCCCCGTTCGGCATGGTGCAGCTGTCGCCGGACACCGACACGAGCTGCGTGATCCGTGCCTGCTACGCGCACGCCGCGGGCTACCAATATGCTGACCCGACCATCCAGGGGTTCAGCCACACCCATTTCTCCGGCGCCGGCCACAGCGACCTCGGCGATGTCCTCGTCATGCCCGTCTCGGGCGACACGGTGACGCTGGAGCCCGGCGATCCGGCGAAGCCCGGCTCCGGCTACCGCTCGCGCTTCGACCACAAGAGCGAGGAGGCGCATCCCGGTTATTACGCCGTCACGCTGGCCGACGCGCACGTCCGCGCCGAGATGACCGCCGGCATGCGGACCGGCGCGCACCGCTACACCTTCCAGCCCGGAGAGGCGGCGCACCTGATCCTCGACCTGCGCACCTCGCTCTACAATTATCCGGGCAAGACGCTGTGGTCCTCGATCCGGCTCAGGCCAGACGGCACCGTCACCGGCTGCCGCCAGACGCGCGGCTGGGCGCCCGATCGCATCCTGTGCTTCGCGATGCGCTTCTCCGCGCCGCTCAAGGATCATGCCTTCGTCAGCACCGAGACGGACGTCGCCTACAAGGGCTTCCAGGGGCCGGGGCGCGGCACCGCCGATCTGGCCGAGCTGCAGGGCCGCGCGATCGTCGCCCGCTTCGACTTCGGGACGCTCACGGCGCCGCTGGAGGCGAAGGTCGCCATCTCCTCGGTCGACGAGGCCGGCGCCATCGCCAATCTCGACAGCGAGCCTGGCGACTTCGACGCGATCCGCACGCGGACGAAAGCCGCATGGGAGCAGGCGCTGGGCGCCGTCGACCTCGACGCGCCGGCGGCGATGAAGACCAATCTCTACACCGCCCTCTACCACGCCTTGCTGGCCCCCTCGGTGGCGAGCGACGCCGACGGGCGCTATCGCGGGCCGGACAATCAGGTGCATGTCGCGAAGGACTTCACCTTCCGCTCGACCTTCTCGCTCTGGGACACGTTCCGCGCCGAGCATCCCCTGCTCACCATCCTCCAGCCGGAGCGCACCAACGCCGACTTCATCCGCTCGCTGGTGGAGAGCCAGAAGCAGAGCCCGTTCGGCATCCTGCCCGTCTGGCAGTTCCAGGGCCGCGAGACCTGGTGCATGATCGGCTACCACGCCGTCCCCATCATAGCCGACGCCTATCTCAAGGGCATTGGCGGCTTCGATGCGGACGAGGCGCTCAAGGCGATGGTGGCGAGCGCCACCTACGGCCCCTATGGCGGCCTCGCCGATTATATGAAGCTCGGCTACGTGCCCATCGACAAGGAGCCGGAGGCCGCCTCCAAGACGGTGGAATATGCCTATGACGACTGGACCATCGCGCGGATGGCGAAGAGGATGGGCAAGGCCGACATCGCCGCGACCTTCGAGAAGCGCGCCGCATACTGGCGCAACGGCTTCGACGCCAAGACCGGCTGGGTCCGCGCCCGGCTCTCGACCGGCGCCTTCCGCGCGCCGTTCGATCCGGTCTCGATCCAATATGGCTCGGACTATACCGAGGGCAATGCGTGGCAATATAGCTGGTTCATGCCGCAGGACGAAGGCGGCCTGATCCGCGCGCTGGGCGGCGACGCCAAGACGGTCGCCAAGCTGGACGCGATGTTCGGCTACGACAACAGCAAGATCGATTATTCGAACTCGGAGGATATCGCCGGGCTGATCGGCCAATATATCCACGGCAACGAGCCGAGCCATTCGGTCGCCTATCTGTACAGCTATGCCGGCCAGCCGTGGCGCACGCAGGAGCGGCTCAAGCAGATCGTCGACAGCCAGTACAAGCCGACGCCCGACGGGCTCGTCGGCAATGACGATCTCGGCCAGATGTCCGCCTGGCTGATGTTCACCGGGCTCGGCTTCTACCCGGTCACGCCGGGCAGCCTGCAATATGTGATCGGCCGCCCCTTCGTGGACCACGCCACGCTCAACCTGCCCAACGGCAAGCGCTTCGCGATCGTGACCGAGGGATTGGGCGACGATCATCCCTATGTCGGCAAGGTGCTGCTGAACGGCCGGCCGCTGGCCGAGGGCTACATCACCCACGCCCAGATCGAGGCGGGCGGCGAATTGCGCTTCGTCATGTCGGCCACGCCGAACAAGGCCTGGGCGGCCGCGAAGGTGGACCGGCCTTATTCGATGACCGCCTATTGATCGGGCAGATCGAGGTTCGCGTCGAGGAAATCGAGGAAGGCGCGCACGCGCAGCGACAGCCGGTCGTGCCCGACATAGAGGGCGTGGATATCCTCGCCGTCGCCGGCGTGGAAGTCGGCCAGCACGGGGACGAGGCGCCCGGCGGCGATGTCGGCGGCGGCGTGGAAGCGGCCGAGCCGCGCGATTCCGCCGCCCGCCACCGCCATCAGCCGCACCGTCTCGCCCGAATCCCCGAGGAAGGCGCCCTCCGCCGGCCGCTGGACGACGCGCCCGCCGATCCGGAACGGCCACCCCTCCACCGATCGGCGGAAGCTGAAGGTGAGCAGGCGGTGCCGCTCCAGATCGTCGGGATGCCGGGGCGTGCCGGCCGTCGCGAGATAGTCCGGGCTGGCCACCAGCACCATCGTGCTGCGGCCCAGTTTCTTGGCGCGCAGCCGCGTGTCGCGCAGCGGGCCGATGCGGATGGCGACATCGGCCCGCTCCTCCACCAGATCGACCAGAGTGTCGCTCAGGTGCAGCTCCACCGTCACGCGCGGAAAGGCCGCCATGAAGCGCGGCAGGATCGGGATGAGGAACAATGCGCCGAACCCCACCGAGGTGCTGACCCGCAGCCGGCCGCGCGGCCCCTGCTCCGCCTGCCCGATGCCGCGCTCGATCTCGTCGATCTCGGCGATCAGCCCGGCCGCGCGGTCGCGATAGGCCTCGCCCTCGGCGGTCAGCGCCAGCGCGCGGGTGGTGCGCCGGACCAGCACCACGCCGAGCCGCGTTTCCAGCCGCGCGATCGCCCGGCTCACCGCCGAGGGCGTCAGGCGCAATTCCTTGGCCGCCGCCGCGAAGCTGCCGCCGCGCGCCACCGCCAGGAAGGTCTCCATCTCGCCGAGCCGGTTGTCCATGCGCCCATCCGTGCATTCGATGCACTTCTATTGTGTTTCAGGGCAGACTAATCATCAATGGCCCCGCGTCCTAATTCTGCGCCGTAACCCGCAACGGAGATTTCCCATGGACCTGAAACTCGCCGGCAAGACCGCCCTCGTCACCGGATCGACCGCCGGCATCGGCCTCGCCATCGCCGAGCGGCTCGCCGCCGAGGGCGTCGAGGTGACGATCACCGGCCGCGCGCAGGCCAAGCTGGACGCGGCGGCCGCGCAGGTCGGGAAGGCCGGCACGGTCCGCGCCATCCTCGCCGATCCCGCCACCGCCGAGGGCGCCGAGACGCTGATCGCCGCCGTCCCGGAGACCGACATCCTCGTCAACAATCTCGGCATCTACGAAGCCAAGGCCTTCACCGACATCACCGATGCCGACTGGCACCACCTGTTCGAGGTGAACGTCGTCTCCGGCGCGCGGCTGGCCCGCCATTATTTCCCGAAGATGCTGGCGAAGGACTGGGGCCGGATCCTCTTCATCTCGTCCGAGAGCAGCCTCGTCATCCCCGAGGAGATGATCCACTACGGCATGACCAAGACGGCGCAGCTCGCCATCGCGCGCGGCCTCGCGGCGCAGACCAAGGGCACGGGCGTGACGGTCAATTCCGTGATGCCGGGGCCGACCCGCTCCGAGGGCATCGCCGATTTCGTGAAGAGCGTGCTGCCCGACGCGCCGGCCGGCCCGGAAGGGGAGGCGCAGTTCTTCGAAAAGATGCGCCCGCTCTCGCTGATCCGCCGCTTCATCGAGGCGGACGAGATCGGCGCGATGGTCGCCTTCCTGGCGAGCCCGCTGGCGGCGGCCACCAACGGCGCCGCGGTCCGCGCCGAAGGCGGCATCGTGCCCACGATCGCGTAGGACGTCGGCCCGGAAATCCCAGGACTTCACCCCGAGCTCCGTTCGTCCTGAGCGAAGTCGAAGGACGGGCTGCAAGCGCTGCGCTTGAGGCCCGTACTTCGACAAGCTCAGTACGAACGGAGTGAGAAAAGCAATTGCAACTGCGGGGAGGATAGTCCCCTACGCCTCCGCCATCCGCTCGCGCACGCTCCATCCGGCCAGCGCCAGCATCACCAGCGTCGGCAGCGTCACCGCCGGGAAGTCGCGGGCGAGCGCCGATGGGCCGCAGATGCCCACCGACACCTCCCAGAAATGGAACAGCGCGTGCCCCGCATGCCAGAGCGCCGCGACGCTCCACAGCACCGCGCGGTCCCGCGGCCGCGCCGCGCCGATCGCCAGCGCGGCGCCCGTCATCAGGTAGATCAGCCCGATGTCGCGCAGGAAATGCTGGTTGAACGGGCCGGTGGTGGTGACGCCGGGCACCAGGAAATACCAGCTGGCCGGATTGGCGAGCATGTAGAGCCCGTTCGCCGCGAGGCCGAGGCCCAGCACGGCGCCGAGGATCGGCAAGGTCTTGTGCATGTCAGGGGGTGTCCGAATGGGCCTCCACCAACGCCGCGACGTGGCGCAGCTTGTCGGGGTTGCGGGTGATGTAGATGGCGGCGATGCGGCCCTCGCGGACCTCCAGCGCCGTGGTCTGGAGAAAATCGCCGCGATCGATGCTGACATAGCCCGGCAGGCCGTCGATCGTGGCCAGCCGCAGCAATTCGGGGCGGGACGCATATTTGCGCGCGATGCCGGCGAACAGGCGCAGCATCTTGGCGATGCCGTGGATCGGATTGTGGAAGGCGAGCACCTTGCCGCCCCCGTCCGCGCGCAGCACCACATCCTCGGCCAGCAACGTGCGCAGGCTCGCCACGTCGCCGTCGCACACGGCGGCGAAGAAGGCGCGGGTGATGCGCTCCGCCTCCGCCTGCTCCACCGTGTAGCGCGGCTTCGCTTCCTGCACGTGCCGGCGCGCGCGCGACGCGAGCTGGCGCACGGCGGCGGCATCGCGATCGAGCGTGCCGGCGACATCGGCCAGCGCCACCCCGAACACGTCGTGCAGCAGGAAGGCCGCGCGCTCCAGCGGCGACAGCCGCTCCAGCGCCAGCATCAGGGTGAGCGTGATGTCGTCGGCCCGCTCCTCCTGGTCCTCGGTCGAGCCGACCAGCGGATCGGGCAGCCAGGCGCCGACATAGGTCTCGCGCCGGGCGCGGGCCGATCGCATCTGGTCGAGGCACAGCCGCGTCACGATGCGGGTGAGATAGGCGGACGGCTGGTCCACCGATTCCTCGACGCGGGACCAGCGCAGCCACGCATCCTGCACCACATCCTCGGCCTCGGCGAGCGAGCCGAGCATGCGGTAGGCGAGGCGCAGCAGCCGGGGCCGCTGCGCCTCGAACGCGCGGGAGGTCGCGTCAGGCGACTTCACGGGCATGCTCGACCGGATGCTCGGCGCGCACGCCGATCGCCAGCCGGTTCCAGGCGTTGATCGCGCCGATCATCAGGCTGAGCTGGACCTGCTCGGCCTCGTTGAACTCGGCCTTGAGCACCTCGTAATCGGCATCCGGCGCATGCGTGTCGGCGATGCGGGTGAGCGACTCGGTCCAGGCCAGGGCGGCCCGCTCGCGCGGGGTGTAGAGCGAGGATTCGTGCCAGGCGTCCAGCATGTAGAGGCGCATCTCGCTCTCGCCCATCTTGCGCAGGTCGGTCGAATGCATGTGGATGCAGAAGGCGCAGCCGTTGATCTGCGAGGCGCGCAGCTTGACCAGCTCCTGGATGGTCTTCTCGATGCCGCTGTCGGCGAAGCTCTTCTCCAGGTCCATCATCGCCTTGATGCTGGCCGGGGCGTGATTGTAATAATTGCGGACGCGCTGGGTCATGGCAGGTCTCCCGAAGCGTGCACCACGCACGCACACCGACAAGACGCGACAGAAGATGCGGGTGTGACATTCCCGGAGAAAAAATTCGAGGGGCCTGCGAAACCGCCCCGCGGTCATTGCGGGCCCGCATCATCTTGCTTACGCCTGCGCCATGCGAAACCAGCTCCTCTCGACGCTCTCCGCCGTCGCGCTCGCCATCACGCTTCCGCAGGCCGCCTCGGCCGCCCCCGTCACCCCGATGACGCCCGACGTGGTGGCGAAATACGACACCGTCCGCCCGCAGGCCGATTACATCAAGCGTGTCGAGATGATCCCGATGCGCGACGGGGTGAAGCTCTACACCGTCATCCTGATGAGGAAGGGCACCGCCAACGGCCCGATCCTGCTCTCGCGCACGCCTTATGACGCCAAGGAATCGACCGAGCGCAGCGCCAGCCAGACCCTCACCGAGATCCTGCCGGCGATGGACGCCGACTTCGTCAATGACGGCTATATCCGCGTCTATCAGGACATTCGCGGGCTGCACCATTCGGAAGGCACGTTCGTGATGACGCGGCCGATCATCGGCCCGCTCAATTCCACCAAGGTCGACGAATCCACCGATGCCTTCGACACGATCGACTGGCTGGTGAAGCACGTGCCGGAAAGCAACGGCAAGGTCGGCGTGATCGGCAGCTCCTATCTGGGCTTCACCACCCTGATGGCGGAGATCAACCCGCACCCGGCGCTCAAGGCCGCCGTGCCGCAGAGCCCGATGGTCGACACCTGGATCGGCGACGACGATTTCCACAACGGCGCCTTCCGGGTCGGCAGCCTCGATTATTTCCTCGAGCAGAGCGTCGGCAAGGGCGAGAGCGGCACCAAGATCCCGCGCGGCGCGGGCGACGACTACACCGCCTATCTCGAAGCCGGGTCGATCGGCGATTTCGCGCGCAAATGGGGCATCGAGGACGTGCCCTCCGTCCGCAAGGTGATGGAGAATCCGGCCTATACCGATTTCTGGTCGCAGCAGGCGGTGGACAAATGGATGGCGGCGCGCCCGCTCACCGTGCCGACCATGCTGGTCGTCGGCCAGTGGGACCAGGAGGACAGCTACGGCGCGCCGGCCGTCTACCGCGCGCTGGAGCCCAAGGACACGAACAACGACAAGGTGTCGCTGGTCATCGGGCCGTGGCGCCATTCGGGCGTCAACCATTATGGCTACGATCTCGGCGCGCTGACCTTCACCGGCGACACGGCGGCCGAATTCCGGGTGAAGTATCTGAAGCCCTTCTTCGATCACTGGCTGAAGGGGGCGCCCGATCCGCACACGCCGCCGGTGCTCACCTATGCGACGGGCGCGAACCATTGGGACGTCTCGCCGAAATGGCCGATGGGCAAGGCCACGCCGCTCTACCTGGGCGACGGCCGGCAGGCGGGCTTCGCCGCGCCGGCGGCGGAGGGGCATGACGATTACGTCTCCGATCCCGCCAACCCCGTGCCCTTCCTGCCCCGCCCGGTGAGCATGGCCGCCGGCGACCAGTGGAAGACCTGGCTGGTCCACGACCAGCGCTTCGTCGACGGCCGGCCCGACGTGATGTCCTACCGGACGGCGCCGCTCACCAAGGCGGTGCACATCATGGGCGCGCCGCAGGTCGATCTCTATGCCGCGACCTCGGGCACGGACAGCGACTGGGTGGTCAAGCTGATCGACGTCTATCCGGACACCACGCCGGAGGACGGCCAGGGATCGCAGGCCAAGCCGCTCGCACCCGGCTACGAGCTGCCGATCGGCATCGAGATCTTCCGCGGCCGTTACGCCCGCAGCCTGTCGTCACCGGCGGCGCTGACGCCCGGCCAGCCGGAGAATTTCCGCTTCGGCCTGCCCAACGTCGATCACGTCTTCCTGCCGGGGCACCGGATCATGGTGCAGGTGCAGTCGAGCCTGTTCCCGCTCTACGATCGCAACCCGCAGACCTTCGTGGACAATATCTTCAACGCGAAGCCGCAGGATTATCGCGCCGCGACGCAGAGCATCTACCATGGCGGCACGCACGCCAGCGCCGTGCTGCTGCCGATCGTGGAGGACGGCGCGGGCTCATAAAAAATCCTCCCCATCGCAGATGGGGAGGGGGACCGCCGAAGGCGGTGGAGGGGCCGTCGGCGCAAGCCGGCGGTCTTTCTGTGTCAGGCGTTCCGCAATTCCCCTCCACCACCGGCTGCGCCGGCGGTCCCCCTCCCCGAGCAAGCTCGGGGAGGATTTGGAAAGGCCCAATCACATCTGATCCGTTCGTCCTGAGCGAAGTCGAAGGACGAACGGGGATCGGTTGCTCCGCTCAAAGAGGCAACCGATCCCCCATCCCTCACTTCGCGCCCGGCTCCAGGCCATGCTCTTCCAGCATCGGGCCGACATCCGGGTCCTTGCCGTAGAAGGCCTTGAACATCGGGCCGTAATCCTCGGTGTGGCCCTTGCTCAGGATCATGTCGCGGAAGCGCTGGCCGTTCTCGCGGGTGAGGCCGCCATGGTCCATGAACCAGTGGTAGGCGTCATGCTCCAGCATCTGCGTCCACAGATAGGCGTAATAGCCCGCCGAATAACCGTTCGACCAGATGTGGAGGAAGTAGCTGGAGCGGTAGCGCGGCGGCACGTCGGCGATGTCGAGGCCGGTCTTGGCGAGCGCCGCCGCCTCGAACTGGTCGACATCCTGCTTGCCCGCCGAGGCTGGCAGCGAGTGCCAGTCCATGTCCAGCATGGCCGCCGCGATCACCTCGCCCAGCGCATAGCCCTGGTTGAACTTGGACGCCTTCTTGATCTTGTCGACCAGCGCCTGCGGGATCGGCGCGCCGGTGCGGTAATCCTTGGCGTAATGCGCCAGCACCTTGGGATCGAGCGCCCAATGCTCGTTGAACTGGGAGGGGAATTCCACCCAGTCGCGCGCCGTGTTGGTGCCCGAGACGGTGGGATAGACCTGGCTCGCGAACAGGCCGTGCAGGGCGTGGCCGAATTCGTGGAACATGGTGGTCACGTCGTCCGAGCTGATCAGCGCGGGCTGGCCGGCGGCGGGCTTGGTGAAGTTGGCGACGTTGTAGACCACCGGCTTGGTGCCGAGCAGCTTGGACTGGCCGACGAAGTTCGACATCCACGCGCCGCCCGACTTGTTGTCGCGCTTGTAGTAATCGAAATACATCAGGCCGAGCTCGGAGCCGTCCTTGTCGTAGACGGTGTAGACCATCACGTCGGGCTGATAGACCGGGATGTCGGTGCGCTTCTTGAACGTCACGCCGTAGAGCTCGTTCGCGGCGTAGAAGACGCCATTCTCGAGGACGTTGTGCAGCTCGAAATAGGGCTTCACCTCATTCTGGTCGAGGTCGTACTTCGCCTTGCGGACCTGGGCGGCGTAATGATCCCAGTCCCACGGCTTGAGCTGGAACTTGTCGCCGTCCTTGTCGATCTGCGCCTGGAGCTCGGCGGCCTCGCGCTTCTGCTCGGG
>Ga0207671_10002206_pt1 | contig 21137 bp, 31 predicted proteins | sample KBSC24metaG_FD_184352 | JGI IMG/M metagenome (GOLD analysis project Ga0207671, IMG submission 184352) | Corn rhizosphere microbial communities from Kellogg Biological Station, Michigan, USA - KBS C2-4 metaG (SPAdes) (version 2) | ecosystem: Host-associated > Plants > Roots > Rhizosphere > Soil... | reverse complement strand
GTCTCGACGACCCGACGTCGAAACCTCCAAGCGCTCGTACGCCTTGACGTTCAGAGTTTCAAGCGCCCGGGCGGCCAGACACCTGCAGGTCCGGACGTTCACACGCCTGGACCTTCGAACGCTCAACCTGCTGAGCGTCCGGGTGACCGAGCACCTAGACCGTTGAGCACTCGGGCCCCAGGAAGCCCGAGTGCCTGGACCGCCAAGCGCTCGGACGTCCGAGCGCTTGGCCGCCTGCCAGCTCCGCGCGCCCGGTCGCCCGGCGGACCTCCAGGTGCTCAGACGTCCCTATGTCCCGATGGTCAGGGTCCGCGTCCTCAGCACCCACAACAGAGACGCCCGGACGCCTGGACGCTCGATATCGTTGTCCGGAGCAATCTCGCGGTGTTAGAGTCGCGGCCAGGACGTGACACCAAGCCGACTAGCCGAGCGGCAGCACCCGGACGTTCAGACGTTCGATCCGGCGGCTCGGGTTGGCGCCCAACGGCGTTTGTCCTGCGAAACACCCGGACGTCTGGATGGCCAGGTGCTCGAAAATTGGACGGTCGGGCGAAGCGGCCCTAGCGTGGATTACATGTTCGTCATCGCATGCGCCGGACAGAAGGGTGGGGGTGGTAAGACGACCACCTCAATTTCACTCGCTTCCGAATGGCACGCCCGCAAGCGGCGTGTCCTTCTCGTAGACGCCGATCCGCAGGGATCGGCCCTGACCTGGGCCAACGTCGGGGCCGAGGCCCATGTGTCGCTGCCGACCGTGATAGCCATGGGTGCCGGGCTGCACCGGCCCGATCAGTTACCGGCCCTCGCCCAGAACTACGACGTGACGGTCATCGACTGCCCGCCGCGCCACGGCGAGATCCAACGCGCTGCACTCATGGTGGCTGATCTCGTGCTCCTGCCCTGCGGGCCGTCAACGCTCGACGCGTGGGCGCTCGCCGCGACGGTCGACCTCATCAACGAAGCTCGGACTCTCCGCAGCGACCTAGCGGCTGCGGTCCTGATCACCAAGAAGAATGGCCGGACTACCATTGGCCAGACCGCTCGAGAGGTGATGATGAGCTCGGGCCTCCGGGTCCTCGATACGGAGCTCGGGTATCGGGTGACCTACCAAGAAGCGCCGGCCGCGGGGCTTGGTCCAACGACCTACGCGCCCACGAGCCCCGCTGCAGTCGAGATCCGGCGGCTCGTCGACGAGATCGAGCTTTTACTCAACAAGGAACAGGAGGTCTTCAGTGCCAGCGCATAAGCCGCAAATCAGCCTGCGACGCCCGGGTACGGCCGCCGTTCCTGCACATATGGCCGATGCTTTCGTGACCAGCGGTGCTTCCGTCCCCGCGGCGCCCGTGACGCCGACGCCGACGGCCGAAACGCAGGAAGGGGAGGGTGCCCGGCTCGCGGGAAGCCACATCGCCTTAGTGGAAGACGAGCATCCAGACGTCCAGACGTCTGAGGACTCGGACGTCCGGCCGCTCCGGGCTGGCATCGTCTATCGAGCGAGCGGGCGCGCGCGCCGCAGGACAACGGTGTACCTCGATCCCCAGCTCGCGAATCGCCTGAAGATCCACTGCGTGACAAACGGCCTCGAGCTCTCGGACCTGGTGGAGAAGGCCGTACGCGCGCACCTGGATGGTCCCAAGCACGGATCGGACACCGGGCTGTCGGACAAGCGGAGCGCATAGGAGCCGACGGTGGCGAACGACGGTGGACCTCTGTCTATCTCGCGGGAGCGCCTCCAGGAGGCACTCCGCAGATCCATGAGGAACGAAGCGACGGGCGAAGACCTCGCGCTCATCGCAGCGATGGATCACGGGAAGATCGTCGAACGGAATCGTCGTGAGACCCAGAAACTCGAGGACCTGGTCAAGCTCCACGCCGACGAGCCGCTTGATCGGGAGAGGGCATGGGTGGGCGATGCTCTGATCTTCTGCCCGTTGCCCTTCAAGAAGCCGAAGGACAAGCAGGTCATTCGACGGGCCAAGACTGGATCGGGGCAAGAGCTCGAGGTGATCTATACGGCGACGGGTAAGGCGTCGCTGCCTTTCGCCGAGGACGCCTTTCTTCTCGACCTTTTGGTCTCGCAGGCCCGCAAGAGCGGGTCACCGGAGGTCACGTTCGATTCTCTGCGCGCCCTCATCGACTTCATGGGCGTGTCCGACGGGGGCAGCGACTACAAACGCCTGCGTCAGCGGATCGAGCGGATCATGGGTCTGCACATCCGCATCGAGCGCAAGGACGCCGTGCGAGTGAACGTCCGCGTCGTCGACGTCGAGAACATGGAAGACATCGGCAGCAAGAAGACGCGGCTCCTTGAGGCCGAGCATGGCCAACGGCGCCTCTTGCCCTATGTCTTTCGGTTCGCCCCGGAGTTCTACGAGGACTTGATGCGGCACTACACAGTGATACCGCTAGACTTTTTGAAGGCGTTCTCCGGCTCGCCTATCGAGTACAGCATCGCGCGGTGGCTGTACCGGCGCGTGATTCACGCCGAAAGCTGGTCCGTGATTCCCTGGAAGGCCATTCACGACGAGCGTTGTGGCGACACGGAAGGGAAGGGGAACGTGCGCCGCACGAGAGCCTATGCGCGGAACGTGATTAGACGTTTGAAGGTCGTCTGGCCCGGTCTCGAGTCCGCCGTTGACGACAGCAAGCCTGAAGGCCTCCTGATCCGGCGCTCGGTCGAGCCGCTGATCCCGAACCGCCTCGCGCTCGGCAAGCCGTCATAGTCCCACCGGCACTCGTACCCACTACTGGACGCGCCGGACTTAGGATCTACCGGGGACGCACAAATCGGCAGTAGTTAAGCGGGGATAGGCGGGGCAGGGGACGGTTCACAGTGGTTCACAGTCCGAGGCGCCGTCGTCGGGACCTTATTTTATAGGCGATCGCCGATCTTATACTGCGCATCCGTTCCGTGGTAAAAGGAGGGCTTCTGAGGAGGCCCCCATGGGACGAACCATCGATCAGTTGCTCGGAGAGTTGCGCGTCACCAGTACATTCGGCATCGAGACCGAGCGGGTCACCGCGGCGCCGAGCGCGACCCCCGCGGTGGCAAGAAAGAACGCCGAGGATCTAGCCAGAGATCCCAAGTATGGAGCGAACAGCGGTCGCGTGAGCATGCTGATCACGAAGGACGAGATGGACGCCCTGCTGGAAGCGGGTGCCCCGGGCCCCGAGATCCAGGTCATCCGGTCGTTCAAGAACGAGGAGCTATCCACGACATTCTCGGATCACTGCTCGAACTGTCAGCGCTGGATTCACCTCGGCGACTCAGAGCGCGAAGGGCAATGCTACTGCGGCAAGGTCTACCGCGTCGTCTTCGATCAGACGCCCCAAGATTGGTCGATGCGCCAAGGCATGGTGTGCATGGACTGCGGCGCCGAGAACGGATATTCCTGGCCGGATCAGGTGTCAATCCGTGGAACGGAGCGACGGCAGATCAGATGCAGTGCGATGCGTGCTGGCAGAAGAACCCGTGTGGGCCGCTTCGCGTCTACACAGCTCCTGCGATAGCGGTGCAGTCATGAAGATCGCAGACGCGTGCGGCAAGACGGACGCATATTCCGGCGAGGGATATCCCTCGTGCTTCGACGGCAACGGCTGCGTCGAATGCATCAAGAAGTATCACGCCTGGATCGATGAACACCGTCAGCCGATGAGCCCCGATCTGAAGGCGTTTTACGACTACATCTCGATGTACAAACGGGTGCTCCAAGCCGGCCGGCTTGGCCCCGAGGACGTCCCCGCCACGGGGTTGTACGATGTCCTCGCCTACCTGGAGAACTCTCTCCGCACCGGCAAATACCTCCATCACACGTACTCGCTCAGTCACATCTTGGCCGAGATGAACGAAGGTGGTCGGGGCAGGAGATAGCGTCCCGGGTGGGCGTCGTCTTCGGGCGGGAGCTACGCTTTCCGTATGCGCCCAAATCGCCCTTGGCTTTTTACTCTCCTCCTCGCCGCCGCGTTCGTTGCGGGAGGCCTCTCGCCGGTGCGCGCCGGCACCGAAGACGCGGTCGTCCGCCAGCTCGAACGGATCAGCGACTCGCTTCGAGAGTTGGCCCACCGGGACACCAAGACCACCGTCTGCGAGTGCCGGTGCGGCGGGTAGCCCGGTCCCTCAGACCGCCAGGGTCGAGTGGATCGACAGTACCGCCGGACAGCCCGGAGTCCGTTCCGTGAGGGTTGTAACCTCCAAAAAGTTCGGAGACTCTCGTGCCAAAACTAATCGTTGACGCGAACGCTATGGAGATGCTCAAACTCCGTATGTCCGGCTTCCAGATTCACATGGGACCCGACGGCCGCATGTTGGAACCTGGCGTCGTTGACTTATTGGACGATCACCCGAGCCGTGACCCATGGCAACCGCTGAATCAGCGAACGAAGCAGGCTGTTCTAGGAACTGAGGCGTGCCGCGAAATCCTGTTTTGCGCCAAACGACTGGAAGAACAGGTGTCTCGACGGCGAACAATGAAGAACATGACGCTTTCGATTTGGAATCTCATGAAGTCCGTCAAGAGCCTAAGCTCCTCCCTTAACGACGAGGAATGGGCGTCAGCGCGCCGAGCTTGGCGTCCCGAAGCACAGCAGATTTACCGCGCAGCAACAAAACGCGTAAACAAGGCAGTCGAAAAGGGTCCCGTAACAAGGATTCGCCATCAGTTAGTAGCACATCTTGATCCTGAGATTTTTCAAAACGCACCTGCCCTTAAGTGGAATGACATTCTAGAAGCATTGGGTGACGCGTTAGTGGTCTTCATCCTTGTGCTCGATCATCCGTCGCGCGCGTTCTCATGGATTCGCGAGGTCGGCGCATCCGTTGACCGTTCGCAGGTTTTCGTCGAGACGATGTTCGAATATCCGGTATGCGTTCGGTGGATCACCGACAACGACGGCAGGATTATCGATATTGACACAATTGTACTGGCCGCCGATCCGCGGTTCGAAATCCAGGGGCCCCTCCTCGCAGCCGTGGATCTCTACAATGCGCTGGTTCGCTCGACCGGAACGCGGCTGCCTTTCATCGTAAAGAGCAAACCCGTCGAGATTTCCGGAGACGCACCCGAGGCCCCTCCCGCGGAACGGCCGTGGAGTAAAAAGATCCGGTTGCTCATGCTGTCCGAGCCAATCGGTGAAGGACGACCGGGCCGGCGTGGTCGGTCCTGATCAGCTCAGCGTGTGACCACCGTCGGGCGAGTGCACGACGGCCAGGTCGATTCCATCGTCGTCGCGCTGTTCGACCACCAGCTTGTCGACTCGCTCGATTAGTTCCTCCCGCTCGACCGTAAGCATGCGTCCCGGAGCGCGTCGCACGACGGCCGCCAGCACCGTGGTCAACAACTGGACGTTTTCGAGGTGATCCCGCGCGCCGACTTCGGCGAGATGCAACGACATGATCAGATCTCGCACCTCGGTCACGTGCCCCGGCGCCGCCACGCTCTCCGCCAGCGCTTGCGCCGTCAGGAGTTTGCAGTCCGACCCGTCACAGCACTCTTCGAGGTGGTCTTCGATCTGGGCGGTCGTTGGCATGGTGATCATAGGCGGCCTTTCTTGATGTGGGTTGGGGCGGATCTCGAACGTCGCGGGGATCGATCGTCCCGAGTCCTCGCTGATGCCGGCCAGAAGCGTGAAGACCGCCAGAATTTGGCGGACTTGTTCGGCGCGGGGGAGGCTCGGGTCAAGAGCGGCCGAGGCCATCGGAATCGCGCGGGCGACGCGGGACTCGATATCAACGTTGCTCACACTTGAATGCTAGCTTACCGAAAACATCATGCAACACAATTGGTTAGGCCTTAACTTTCAAAGCAATGGTTAAGCCCTTAACTTCGACGTACGAGCGGCTAACTGCCCGTCCCCTCCGGACATCCGTTTTGACCTAAGGCCTTAGGACATTTTCGCGTACCCGCCCGAACGAGCGCCTTTGCCAGGCTCAAAGCGTCTTCGGAAATGTCGATACGCTCTGGTCGGAGGGCTCACCCATGGCTAAGCGCGCAGGCGGACGAAAGGGCGGAACCGATCGACTGAAGGAATCCGAGGGCCGCGCCAGACTTAGGATCTGGTCAAGTCACGCGTTCGATGCGTTAGGTCCGATTTGGTCGTCCCCATCTGTCCCCAACGTACAACCGTGCCTCCATCGGCTTTATCTGGGCGTCAGCGTATTAGGCATACGCTGCGATCTTGCTCTAACCCCAGGCTGGACGCGGGGATCGAGGGCAGGGCGCTGCAATGGGGCCGGGTCGCGGGTCGGAGATGCTTCGAAGCCGAGATAGTTGAAGTAGTCAAGCAGTTATAGATAGCCGTATGGTTTGAAACGTTCTCGATCCCCAGCTATCCGGTGCGATGACGGGTCTGATAGGGCTGACGGCTATGACGGCCGTGGGGAACCTGACCGCAAAGATCACCAAGCCCATGGGTACCGGCAGCGTGGCCGACCGTCTGGAAGCGCTGGAGCACAACTTTCGCGACCTCGATCGGCAGTTGGATGTGGTGAGGGCGGACCTTGAAAAGCGCCATTACGAGCTGGCGACGGGGCTCAAGGAAGAGAAGGCGAATAGAACCGCCGATATCAAAGGGTTGGCGGCTGCGGTTCGGGACCAGGCAGTGGGGAGTGTGCACCTGCAGTGGGCGGGGTTGTGGCTGTTCATCGCGGGAGCGGTCTACGGGACGGTTCCCGACGGGGTCTTTATCTTACGGTAACCCTGTTCCACTGGTAGTAGTCGTGGGGATCGAGGTACCGGACGGGGCCGGTGGAGGGGGGGGCGCGGGCGAGAAGCCGCTGTCTTTCAGGCGCCTGGTCACACTGTAGAATCTGTCCATGTCGCTAGCACACGCAACCGTCTTCCTCATCGACGGGGAGAATCTGACGTTGCGATACGCCGCACTCTTGAAAGAGGGGCGACGGCCGCAGAAGGGCGTTGTCTACGAACGCGACGTCTTTGTCTGGCACTATGGGTTGGTGGGGCGCAGGTTCGGTGATATCCGTCGGGTGACCTATTTCACGTCCGCTGTGGGAGACCAAGATCGCATCATTGCGGTGACGGAGCAGCTTCGGACCTTCAAGTACTCTTTCTTCGACGGCCACAACGAGATAGACGCAACAGTGGTCGGAAGAGTTTTCAAGAGGAGGAGCGGCAGAGAGGAGGCAAAAGCCGTCGACATCAACCTCGTATTGGAAGGGCTCCGGCACGTGCGGGCGCATTCGATGGCCGAGGTGCACCTCTACTCGGGAGACGGCGACTTTATCCCCTTCATTACCGAGGCGATGCATCTCGGGGCTAGAGTCCACGTGGCCGCGCTGTCTTCTGGGCTCAATCCGGGGATGAAGACGGCGGGGGACTCGTTTCGGCTGTTGGACGACATATTCTTTCTGCCGTGAAGGCCGCGGGCTTCCGGTCGGCGGGCCCGCGGAGTCTGGCGGCGGTGCGGAACGCGGCGGGGCGTTCACGACCAGGTATCGGCCGGGCGCCGGAAGGTCGGCAGCGGTGTTACGATTGGCTGTCGATGCCGGACTCGGAGGCTGAGCTACCCAGCAAGGAGGCGGTGGCGGACAAGACGACCGTTCAGTCCAAACTGACACGCTTCCTGTCCCACCCCATCGCGGGCGCCTCCGGCTGGGCTGCAACCATCCTGGCGTTGCTCTTGTCGATCTACTTTTACTTCGTACCCCAGCGCCATCGGGAGCTGTCCTTCGAAGTTCACCCATCGAAGACCGTGATCGTGAAGGCTGGCCAGCTTTCTCGGCTGACCACGTCACTCGACGGCAAAGCTGTCACGACCGATCTGACGGCTACCCAAGTGGCCTTTTGGAACGAAGGAAACGAACCGATCAAGTCGGAACACATTCTGAGCCCGCTGATGGTACACGTGGAGGCTCCCATCCTGGACGTCGTCGTCATCAAGCAAAGCCGTACGATCGTCCATCTGGATATCGATAAGACCCAGGCGGCCAAAGGGGATCTCTCGATACGTTGGAACATTTTGGAGCAGGGCGATGGCGCAGCGCTGCAACTAATTTTCGGGGGAGGGGTTGCGACGGCCGTGACCGCATCTGCCACCATCGAGGAACAGCCCACGATCAAGATCGTCGAGCCATCGATTCCGTCCGATTACCACTACTCGGGGCAGCGCACCCCCATCTCGCGTCACGTCAGGAAACTCTGGTGGTGGCCATTTGCGGGGGCCGCGCTGTCTGTTCTTTTTCAGGGGATCAAGATCCTTGGGAAGCGACAGAAGAGGATCAAGTGGCCGATCAGTTTGTTCGTCGGCATCACGTTCCTCCTCGTCTTCATGGTTTGGCTCGCCCGCGACGCCGCCCCTCCCTTTGGCTTCTAGCCTTCGCCTTGGCGGTGGCCGCGTAGGGCGTGTCGCGCATCGCCGGGATCGGTTGAGTGTGGTGGAAGGATGCCAGCCCACACCCTTCGTTGCGCTGGCAGAGTGTTGAGTGGTAGGCATACTGCGTGGCAAGAAAATACGACGAACTCCTCGACGCCCTGGAAGTCTGGAATCGTACGGTTCTGGAGTACGACGAAAGATCGGTCGAAGTCGCGAAAACTATCATCGAAGGGTTGGAAGACTTCTTAGGCCTTCAGAAGGGCGCCATCTATTGGTTGCGCCCCGGAGAGACGGCCGACGACCTTGAGTCGATAAATAAAGCACGAGTGCCGTTCGCAACGGGCAGCCGCTACGTCACAGAAAATGACACCTGGGGTTTCACACCCGCGCTTCTCATCAGGAACATCGAGCGGCCGGACCTCGCGCCCCACCTGTTCCGGATCCGTCTAGAGATCCTACTCAGGGCACCGCTACAGCCCGTGACGTTCAAATTGTTAGACGAGACATTTGAGCTTGCGAACAGCGAACCCCAGACACTTCTGCCCGTGTACGAATATGCCCTGACTTACATGAAGGAAGCGCTGATCACCGCGTCCATCCCAGTAAAGAGGTGGAGCGGTCCCGTGAACTGATCGGACCTACCTTCGCAGCCCCAGTGCCATCACCAGCGCGGCCACCACCACCGCGCTGACGATTCCAGCCGCCCACTTGCCTGCGGACTGCCATCGCCCTCGGGCTTCCTGCAGCGACTGCAGCGCGCTGGTGTGGGCCTGCAGCATCGCGCCGATCTGGTCCAGGCGTTCGCCGATCCGGTCGAACCCGTCGGTCACCTTGGCGGCCATCGCTGAGAGCATCACGGTGTTTGCTGCCAGCTGCGACACGGTCTGACGGTCAGCGTCCTTCAGCCTCGAAAGCCGGTCGCCGTGGTCTCGGTCCTCGTCGTAGGCGGGCCGCATTACAGGCTCACCCCGTACTTGGTGGCCAGGTAGCCCCGCACGCGCGCCACGTCGTCATCGGACAGCGCCGAGTCGTACCCACTAACTCGCCCGACGTGCCCTTGAACCAGCCCTGGAGGCTGGCAGCCGCAAAGCTCGCTCAGGTCCACGGCGCGGACTCACGGCGGTCCCGAACGTGATCTCCGGCTGGCGAGCATCGTGCCGTATGACCGCGCGCAGAGAGCGCCGTGTTGATTCTGTCGACCGTGTTAGCGACCCGGTGGTGCCGGGCGCGACGTGACCCTTATGTACTCACCGTGAGAACGATCGGTGGCCCTTATGTACTCACCGTGAGAACGATCGGTGTCGCTTTGCCCCCACGTGGATCGCTTTGCCCCCGCACGGACGCCCGATCAGCGGCTTTGCCCGCCGAACCGCCCTTGCCCGCCGTTTAGCCGGGCTGCCCGCCAATTCGGCGGCACTTTGAAATCGGGGGAGGGCGCGAGAAGATCCGCCACATGTTAGCCATCAGCCTCGCTTCGATCCTTCTTGCTAGCTCGCCTGGCTCCAACATCAAGACCGCCAAGACCTCGGAGCCGACATGCGTCGGGACGGTGGCAGGCGGATCCGGAGAGTCGCTCCTGGCGTTTGACGGCACAGCAGGAACGAAAGAGAACTCAGTTCTGCCACCACACTACAAGGTCGATATCGTCTTGCCCGACCAGCTTGCGTCGAAAATGGCCTGCTCCGTGACCGGCCTCAGGCGCAAGCCAGATGGCCAGTATTCTCGGGCGCTCTCTTGCACCGTGAAGGGCAGCGGGTTCTCGACTTTCGTGTTGACCCACGCCGAACCGGACGGGACGTCCACTGCCATGATGGGACTGATGGGTCCCGCCTCTGACAGCGCTCCCGCCGCGGTGCTCGGCGTCAACTGCTTCAGCAACTAGCAGGAGCGCCCGACGCCAGGGACGATCCGCTGCACTGGAACGGTCGCCCATGGCACACAGACGAGATGCCCAAGCGCTCAAGCACGCCACCGCCCGACGACGCCGCCAAGCCAGCCGAAGCCCGCCTGATAAGAATCCCGCCGCCGTAGCACTCGGGCGTCTTGGTGGGTTGAAGGGCGGGAACGCCAGGGCCGCCAGCCTATCGAAGAAGGACCGGAGCGAGATCGCTAGGAAGGCTGCCGCAGCGCGATAGAGCGCTAGAGGCCGTCTTCACCACCATCGCCCCTGTCGGCCCTTCCGTGCAGCGTGCACGCTGCAGCCCGGTATCTGCGGGCCCTCCGGTCGCACCGCGAGCACCAGGACACGCGATCGACCTTCAGAACGTCCGGCGCGCATCAGCGGGCCGCCACTCTGGCGGGTCGCTTGGTGGGTCGTCGGGAGTCGGCACCGCTGGGCCGCGGGAAGGTGCGGGCGCTTCGGATCCCCCTGCCGCGGGCAGCCCTTCCCATCGAACGCCGGGCCCAGCGGCAGGGTAGGGCCGAGGCCGTCTCGCCGGAGCCGGCCACCGCGGCGACGAACGCCAGCACGCGTCCGAAGCGTAGGGCGGGCCGGAACACGAGCAGCAGGCCCATCGTGCGAGCCGGACGACGGGGCACCAATCGGCGGCGCTTCTTGGGGTAGCCTGAGTCGCGTTCGGAGCGCCACGAGGTGAGGGAACTGGAACGGGCTAGAGAGAGGGGGTATCAGCGCCACGTGTCAAGCGACACTGCTCAACCGAGAGCTATGGTGTCGCGCCGAGTTCTGCAATGGCCGGTGCCAGCCATTGTGAAGCCGTATCGATCCGGGAGTTCACGGAAGGACCCTTACATGACACGTCCAACGGGTCGGCAGACCGCGAGACAACTCCGACAATTTGGGCTCGACCGCGGTCATCTGTCCATAGCACCGGTCCTCCAGAATCTCCATAACAATCTTGTGGCCCGACGACCGCATTCGTGACTATCGCCATAGCAGACAGCTCGGTTATCGCGCGAACACGAAGGTGTTTGACTGTTGAACCGCGCGGTACGCCGTGTGCGCCGTATCCGGCGACAACAAGGTGGTCGCCAATGCGCGGTTGAAAGATATGACGGGCACTGATGGCGGTGTCAAGGCGCGTACTTCCTACAATATTACGGTCCAGAAGTGCCACGCCAATGTCATGAAGGCTGGAGGGATCTAGCGGACGATAGTCCGGATCGACCAGCCATTTGACGGCGCGGGCCATAGTATTATCTTCCGCGATGCCTGTAGCGCTGGCTATTTCATCCCGAGTCGTGAAAAGCAACGTAGTACGCGAGCCCTTGACGAGGCAGTGAGCGGCGGTGACGATCACGCGAGGCCCAATGAGTACAGCGGAGCACCGTACTCCTGCAGGGAACGGACCAAATAGATAGCCAACGGCCGACAGAGGTGAAGCCGATGGCGCCGAAACAGAAGCCGCCGGCGTCGCTGCCACGATCGTGATCGTTCCGAACGCAATGCAGCCGATCAGCGCACACAAGCCAGAACGTCTGGTCGCTAGCAACGATGAGGCGGTAGCCGATGCCGACAGTGCCATTATACGTTCGCGTCAGAAGCGCCCTGGAGGAATCTCGGGCTTCCTCCAGAGCGCCCCGGGGTGACTAATGTCAGCAGGGATCGCGCCAGGTCTGGTGATCCAACCAGTGACAAATTCGATCAGCAAGACTAACCGTGGCACTGCCGCCGTTATCGATGGTCGAATTCCATAAGGAGGCATTCGAGCCACCTAGATCTGAAGAGAACCACATGTAAGTTCCCGGGTTGACGTTAGCGCGCCATTTATTGGTACCGCCGCACCACGGCTCGTACCAAGGGCATTCAGTATCGGCGCCTTGAAATAGCGCGGTGGCGGTAGCCTCGCTGCCTAATACGACCCACGAGATGTACTTCGTTGCCTCGTCGGGGGTCTGCCCCGAGTGCGCCCAGGTCCAACCCTGAAGACACACTCGTGAGGCTGGGACGGGGGTGGTCGGATACCCTGGTACTGGCGAGGACGATGCCGCACAAAACGTCGCGTTGAACCACTGTTGCTCCCCGTCAGTATAGAGATTGGGACCGGCACCGACAGACCCAGCACCGGACGACGCAAGACTAAAGTTGTTGGTTACGGCCCCAATCTTACCCTGGGAAAATGCATCTGCAGCGTCGGTGAGCGCCTTTGGGACAGACCGACCTGGGGCAAGAGTCTTAAATGTCTCGACTACCGATTCGGTGTGAAGTCCAGCAACTCGCGGGGCTTGGTCAAGACGACCCTCCTCGGCCACCGTTAACCCGCCATTCTGATCTTTGAAGAAGTGAACGCGGTGGCCTGGTTCGAGCGTAACGGAGGCCAGGTGAGAACCGGCAGTAATATTGGCCGGCGGTGCGCTATCGTCAGCTACAGCATCACTAGACGCGCTCCCGGGGCTATCAGCAGCACCCGCCGCCGTCGTGATGACCAATGCGATCCCCACTCCAATCGATCCTGTCAGTCCTGTTCGCATGACACTGTCCCTTCCATTGTTGTCGATTACCCGCCGGCGTGCGATTCCGAGATCGCATCGGAAGGCGACCTATGAATGCATTGTGTTTTTCGCCATGTCAACGAAGCTCGGCCGGCGTATCCAAAAAGATGCGCGAGCCGTGACCTCCATCATAAATGCGTGGTGACGATCGATACGCGTGCTGCGACGACGATCACCGATCTGTTGCGCCTACGTACAATGCCGACCCAGAACTGATGGCGCGTGGACGATCTCGGCCGATCAGGAAGCAGCGGCGGGTGTATTGAGTATCCGCGGGTACGGGCCAACGTCGTGGCTAAAGCCTGCCAATCGCAGCTCGGTCGTGGTGATCGTGAGCCTCATCTGGCATCGCGGGAATCGCGATTAAAGTACTCGACGGCAAGGACAAACCGGGCTTTAGGGGCGCCGAACTCTGACTTCAGGCCGGCCCCGGCGCCGAGTCTGATGCGCAGCTGCCGTCCCTTTCGTTGTGTGCCCTCGACTCGTGTCGACAATATACCTTCGAGGGCCGTAGTACTTGAGCCGAACAGCGAACCGAGGGCGGAAGCAGCGTAGATCTCGGGACCGAGAATCAATGCCCAGCGGCCCCGCGAACCGAGCGCAAATTGCGCCCCGGCGGCGGCGCCTAAGAGTAGTTCGCTTCCTCGTGCGGACCCCGGAACACCGCCGTCGTCAAGCGGACGAACGTGGACCCCTACCTGCGTCGCGTAACTCAGCCGACCCGCGTCCCCGGCGCCGAGAGCTCGAACCATTCCGCGAAAGGTGTCATCCGTCAGGTATTCACTACGCTGCGCAGTCGGCGCCAACAGCTCCAGGCTCATCCCCAGCCGTAGGACTCCGCCCGGGTCGCCATAGAAACGCATCTCCGCTCCCAGACGTGCATCTGAGAGTGCATCGGGGTGTGAGCCAAGGGTGACGTCTGGCGCGGTGTACTGCACGCTGCCAACCGTTCCACTGTGACCTCGAACGACGATGGGCGCATCGAGATTTAAGAAGAATCTCCATCGTTCGTGCGTCAGCGCGGCCCCAAAAGCGACGAAGGCCTGGCGAGAAACGATAGTGAGACGTTGCGAGCCCGACGCCACCTCCAAGGGAGCGACGGCGTAGCCGGTTGTCAGCCCCATCGCTCCGCCCAGGCGGCCGTTCATATCGAGATCGTCCATCACGAGCCATCCGGAACCCGACGGCGCTGGATAGAAGCGCTCGACCGCAAAGCCCTTGGCCTGCTGCTGCGCCAGGGCCCGTGAAGTGTGAACGCTGACTCCGCCGAGCGTGAGAAGGAGATAGAGCCGTGTGTTAAAACTCGGCATGGATCCTCCCCCCAAGGATTTCGACGGGACCGCGGTCGGCGTTGTACCCGGGGTTCCAGAGGAACTGGACATCGCCCGAAAGCCAGACGGCCTTGGCCACGTTGTAGCTATAGAAGCATTCCACGATTCCCTCAGCGGCTTGGCGAAGGAATCCGTCACCGACGAAACCATCCACACCGCCCATTGCCAGATATCGGGCGTGCGTCGCCGAGATCCAGCTGATCCCCACGCCCAATCCCGTCAAATCAAACGGCCGGTTCCAAGAGCGGCCTTTCGCAATCCCGCCTACCGCGATCGAGCGATCAGCCGAGTTGAAGGCGTATACCTCGGTCCTCCCGTCGGAGTACATGCCCCGGACGAACATGCCGATGTCGGCCGTGGCGTACTGCTCAACGTCAAGACCAATACCAAGCTTAGTCCTAGGCTGTCGGACCCAGCAGAGATCGGGGGCGGTCGTGTTCTGGGAGCCGTAGTTGTACAGGGCGGCCGCATTGCACGCGGCAGCGTTTGCGGCCGGAGTGGCCAGGAAAGTAGCGATCGCGTCGCTGAATGAGCCGGCATTCACACGATTTCGGTATCCGAGCAATCTCAGAGCGCCCGGACGACCACCGATCGTGTGGTCGTGTTCGAGCTCTACCGCGTCTCCGTAAAATCGCCAGAAGTGAAAATCTATGCTCGGGGCGTTCGGGTCTTGTGGTGGAAGAGTCCGCGCGATGCGGACAACCCAGTCGTCCCAATAGAGTTCTGCGGCTAAACCGTAAGTGTAGCCCCTAGCGTCCGCTGGAAAATCCCAGGAGGCGTAAGTCATAAACGCCATATTTAGGAATGTCTGCCGAGGATCCCACGACACGGAGTTCTTGTCGAAGACGTCGAGGATTGAGAAATTGCCGGCCGTAAGAACTAGCCGCCGGGCCTGTGACGCTGTAGCGAGTTGCATCGGATCCGAGTCATGGTGGCCTGCGACTCCGCCGAGGTCGAGTGTCTGCCTCAGGTAGGTGCGGGATCTGTAGAGTTGAGGCCGAACCAGTCCTTGCTTCTGAAGCTCGAAGTTCTGGATGGCTCCGCCGATCCCATGCAGATCGGATAGCGGCTGTTCGGAGATCACCTCGGGGACGAGATAGAATTCACCTCCCGTCCAGAGACGTAGACCAAAAAACAACGAAAATGACCCGGTAAAACTGCGTTCGGCGGTCGGTACCAAGGAGTTGGGACTGCCGTTCAGGTTGGTATGGAGTGCGTGAAAGGGAAGCTTCCAGTTTGAGATGTACGTAAATTGGCCGTATGCGTTCCAGCTCTCGTTTTCAATCTCGTGCAGACCCCTGCTTGCGAGAAGGTTCATGAAGTCAAACGCCCTGTCATCATGCGGCGCTGGCGGCGCTCCCTGGGCCAACGCCGTAACGCCTGACAGAAGGATGCTTGCCAGAAGCCCAGCCCCCACCGCATAGCGTAGGATAGGGACGGCGGCGCAAGGACTTCTGATCCCCGTTCCGATGTCAACTCGACGATCGAGGTGTTTCAGCACTGGGCAGCCAGTCGGAAGCTCATCTACAGGTGGCAGAGGTCGTCTCCTCAAATCGGCGGAACACTAGGCTTCGTGGCCCATCACTTCAAGACGGGTCTCTGGTCGATTCGAAAAGGAGGCGTGGTTGTAACAGGTTGTCACTCGTCGCGCCGATTCACGTTCCGGGCTCAGGTCAGAGGAAGCGCGAGACCGGTGGTGTTATGGTGTTGAACCGGTGCCTAGCGATGGTGGCCGCCAGTGTGGCGGTAGTCCGGTCGTGCTCCGGGTGGGTCCGTCGACGTCTTCGCCGCGAGGACGGAACCGTGCGCGACTCACTGCTGTTCTCCATCATCGCGGAAGAGTGGCCTTCGGTGCGCGCGCAACTGCGCTAGGTTGGGGGCGTCCCACGAGTGAACTGCCAATCCTTTCGTGCGCCCTACCGTGGCAGTACCCGACATGCGGGACGCATCGACGGCACTCGTCCGCACACCTGGAGAAATCCCGTCAAGCACAAGGGGCAGGGCGGGTCCCCTACGGCGAGCGAGGACTTGAGGGCTCTGTGGTGAGAAGCCGGGAGACAATGCACTCGTACTGATGCTCACCGACGAGATTGGCCAAGGTCCGGCGGCCACGGCCGAGCCGGGCCCGTCACGACTCCAGCGAAGTCGAGCTTCGGCTGTGCGCCGATAGGCCACGCCACAGCGTTCACGCTCCGGAGATCTCCATCCGAAGGCTCACCCCTCCTCACGGGCCCTGGTGAATGGCAGCGGCGGGCAGAATCCGGTGCGGGCCCTCCACGCGGGCGCCCGAGTCGGAACGGGGTAGGGGACCCAGGAACCCGAGCACCCAGACGTCCAGATGCTGCGTTAGGGTCGCTCGGCGCCACGAGCAGCCCGGTAGAGGCCGCGGCCGGCGCGCTCAAGCTGCCCGGCCCTTAGAAGGCGCTGAAGCGCCGACTCGACCGAATTCTTGCCGGCATGGCCGGGGAGCAGAGCGCGGAGATCCCCAGCACGGAACGAACGAGTCGGCTCCGCCAGCACCAACTGCAGGACCACTCCTTGAACGTCCACGCCGGCCGCGCCGGCAGCCTCCCGCTGGCGCGGCGCCTTCGACGAAGCCCTGGTTGGGCCCTGCACCGAGACCTGGCGATCACGAGCCCCGACGAGCGCGTCGAGTTCGGCGCGCGCGGCAGCCATGTCCGCCTCAAGTGCGAGCAGGCGGCGGGCGAGGGCCAGGACCTCGTCAGTTTTCGTCACCTGACAGACTTTAGGCGCTAATGGGATATTTAGGCAACCCCCACTCGGCAGGATTGAGATCCGCCTAATTCCCTCGCCTAACTATGCCTAGTTTTCAGGATCCGTCGCCTAAAGTCGCCTAAGTGGGTCAGCCGGAAGCGGCCAAAACGCAGTCCCAAGCGACACCGGCTGACTGTTCCCTGAACTGCTTTCGAGACATACTAGTCCAAGTCCCTGTCATGATTATATTCCGTCAACCACGCTTGGTTCGGGCGTCTTCGTACGGAGAGGCCGCGGCCGATACCCCAGGCCAGCGCATTCGGGCTTCCGCGTACGGGCGCGTATGGGAGACAGAGCAACCCCCGTGGATTAGGCGGCGTCACCGGGCCTCTTCGTACGGTGGCCCGAGTTATCCACAGGTCCGCCCAGTTATCCACGGGCCTCTTCGTACGCGAGATCGGGCATCTCCGTACGGCTTTTCCGGGCGTCTTCGTACGGGCGATCCGGGCCTCTTCGTACGCGAGATCGGACCTCTTCGTACGAATGCTCGGGCATGTCCGTACGCCACCGGCTGCCCGATTCCCTAAAAGCATAGCTGTATCGAACCCTTCGGCGCTGCCCCGGGCTCTCCCAGATACTCCCAGGAACTCTGGATCAGGAATAACGCGCAGCAAATCTCAGGAAATGGCGCCACGACGGAGCGGCCGGGCGGGCGTCGGGCTGCGGGGGCGATGGACAGCCCTGCTGGATTCGCGATGGCCTCGCCTGCGGCGAGCCCACTGCGAACGGGCCCTAGGGGCCCGCCCTTCGGGTCCACAGACCTGCCCACACCCCCGGCCTTCGGCTGGACACGCTTCGCGTGCCCACAGCCCTGGACGGCGCAGACGCCGTCCCCGTCCGCCCGGCCGCCAGCAACCACCAATCTTGTCTTCGACGAGGAGAGCTGGACCAGAGCCAGACGGAGAAGATTGCCGAGAGGGAAGGGCGGCAGCCTCCCCACGGATGCGGGGGAAAACACGGGCCTACTTGGCGAAGTACGCCGAGGAACAGCGACAGGCCCGTTCTCGAGCCGACCCAGACAAGCGTCGGTCTCCGCCCACGGACCACTTTGACGACGATGACTCACCGCGAGTTCCCTGCGACCGCCTTCACCTGAAGCCACGCTTATACGGGCTGAAGCCGAATCCGCTCCGCCATGGACGCCCATGACCCGTGGATGGAGGCCCAGATGTATCGTATGCCGCGCTGCATGATGCTTAGGTGAGTAAGAAATGTCGTGCTATGGTATCCACTGTGAAGAATCCCCATGCTGTCGCCTTGGGTTTACTCGGGGGGACCAAGGGTGGGCTCGCGCGGGCCCGGAATCTCACGGCCGAGCGACGTCGCGAGATCGCTCGCTCGGCCGCCGCTTCGCGATGGAGCGGGCGAGTGCCCGAACTTCTCCGCTCGGCGTTCTGGCAGTACAAGCTCGAGGACCTTCACATCGACGAGCACCGAAGCCTCATCATGCTGCACGTCCTGACGAGCGGAACCGCTGAGCAACTGGGCTGGCTCCGCCGCCGCCTAGGCGACGAAGCGATCGAGGCTTGGATTCGAGAACGTAAGGCGCGGGGCTTGACCGTTGACCAAGTCGCCACGTGGATTCCGCCGGCTACTGTGCGCGAGTGGCACCAGGCCGATCCAAACTCTTCGGTCTGGGAGGCGCGCTGAGATGCCGCCTCGCCTTCACCCAGAGGTGCTCACGGACGTGCAGCGCCGACTGCTGCACGCGTCCTCGACGCCGGCGGCGGAATGGGGCGCCTACCTCGCGGGCGGCGCGGCCGTCGGCCTTTATCTGGCCCACCGCCGATCAGTTGACCTGGACTGGTTCTCGCCTCGGACGGTGCCACCGAATGATCTCCTCGCGTCCATGAAGAGCATTGGGAAATCGGTCTCGGTCATCCAAAACACCGAGGGGACCTTCAACGGCAGCATCGACGGCGTGAAGGTCAGCGTCTTCCGATACACCTACGACCTTCTCCAGCCAACGGTCACCCATGCGGGATGTGCCATCGCCTCCGCCTGCGATCTGGCTGCCATGAAGCTGGCGGCGGTCGCCCAGCGTACGACCAAGCGTGACTACATCGATGTCCACGCCCTCATGAAGGCCGGGCTTGATCTGGAGGCACAGGTGGGCGCCTTCCAAGAAAAGTTCCCCAAGGCCGATGCCCGCGTGCTCGTTCGGGCGTTGGGCTACTTCGCCGACGTCGACAAGGAGCCGATGCCTGAGATGCTTGTTAAGACGACCTGGGACGACGTGAAGCGCGAGCTGACGCGCGCGCTGGAGCGATTCGATCTCCCGCGTGCCCTTAAGACCGGCTGTCAGTCCCTTGCTCTCCGTCACGGTGGGCCCTCGCTCTGACCTGCGGTCGCGCGCCCTCAACGGCGGTCGAAATGCCTCGGAACGTCCGGCTCGGAACACCATGAGGGGCGGAGGTTACCGTCGGACATAGCGGCGCGGACCGGAAAGGCCCCCGCGAGCGACCAGACCGCCACGCGCTGATATCCGTCCGTGACGGGCCTCAGTGATCACCCAAAAGCGGCCAAAGGGAGTAGCACGAGCCGGAACGTTGACGACGGCATGCTCTACCTGAGCCGGAGTGGTCGCTTTCAACTTCGAGATCGAGCGGCTGCGGTCGCGGATAGCGCTGGCCCTTGCCTGCCTGGCGCTTGCGGCGGGGCTGCGGCGTCCGGTACTGGCCGAAGCGGGTGGTCGCAACCGCTGGTGCCTACCTCCTGTTCTGGGTTGGCTTCATCCAGGTCAGGCACGAGGACTTCCGCGCCATCCCCGACCTCTCGTATGGTCTCTACCTGTACGGGTGGCCGGTCGAAAAACTCGTCGCTTCCGTTCGGTGCCGGGGCCCGCTGTCCGTGTTCGCCGTCAGCTTGGCAGGCGCGCTCCTACTCGGCTACGCGAGTTACGTCCTGGTCGAGCGCCCGGCGCTGAAGCTCAAGCGGGCGCGCCCCCGCGCCGTTCCGGTTCCGGCCGTGTCCGCCGCAGAGCCGTAAGGCGCTAGCTTTGCGGCCGCACCATCCGTTTCCAGGCGGGCCGAAGAGTCTGAAACATGTCTTCGGCTTCGTTTAGCAGAGGAGCCGTCCAGATGACTCCGTCTTCATCCACGGCCAGGATATGGCGGCCATCAGGAGAGAATAGGACCTGTGTCACCTTAACGGAGCTGGGGCCGGGCGGCCTATGTACCGTCGGCATCAATCGCACCCACACGACGGGCTCTGGCTCCCGTCGCAGCATTCGGCGTGGCCCTTGCTGCAACCGCAGACCCCATGGTGATGCGAGCAGCAGCCGCTGTGCTCGACCGGCCCGGGCGCCGGCGCGCCCCACGAACTGAACCCGGCCACGAACGCCAACGCTGACACCACGGCTCCTATCAGAACGACTCGGCGCATGGGGACCTCCTGCCTTGGGCGGCGGGAGGACGGTGACAGGGGCAGCGCGGCAAGATCAAGTGGACGAAAACGGGCGGGCAGTCATGATGCGCGGCATACTGACGGCGACAGGACTACATGCAAAGATAAGCCCGATGCAACGAGGGGTCGTCGCAATGATCGATGCTCTTGGATTTAAAGGAGCCTGGGGTGCTGATCCAAAAAGCCCTTCAACCGAGGTATTCGCAACCCTGAAAGCGGTTCGTGACGCAGTAACGGGGGAGGCATCGGCCCGCGCACAACATCTAAAGCCGAAGAGCTTCCCTCGCGAAGTGCAAAATCTAATAAAGTCTCCGCAACTGACGATCCGGCTTCTGTCAGACACTGTCGTGATCGCAGCTTCTGTTGCTCCGAGAACCCGGTCGCCTCGAAAGACCCACGAAAATGAGGCCTTGAAGTCGACAGGACTTTCCTTTCGTCAGCGAAACGCCGCCGTAGACGGATACCTTCGGTACGTGGTGTCGTGCTGTATATGCTCGGCAATCCGAGCAGCCGCGCTAGCGCCGCGACCTCTCGCATACCGAGGTGCCATCGCTACCGGGCTTTTTGAAATACAGGAAAACTTTGTACTCGGACCAGCGGTTGATGAAGCAGCGACCTTGATGGAATGTGCCGACGCTGCCATCGTGATGTTTGCCCCGGCCGCCGAGCGTCTCCGGCATCTGATTGTCGACGCCGATGACGCTTGGGATGACATGGCGCTACGTGTCCCAGTGCCTCTCAGGGATGGACGCACCGTGCGCGCCTTAACGCTGAACTCGTTGGCGCGGTGTTCGGTGGCGGAGCAAAAAGAAATTCGGCGCCGCACTCTTCTGTCAATGACAAGCGATA
>Ga0207671_10002199_pt1 | contig 21160 bp, 19 predicted proteins | sample KBSC24metaG_FD_184352 | JGI IMG/M metagenome (GOLD analysis project Ga0207671, IMG submission 184352) | Corn rhizosphere microbial communities from Kellogg Biological Station, Michigan, USA - KBS C2-4 metaG (SPAdes) (version 2) | ecosystem: Host-associated > Plants > Roots > Rhizosphere > Soil... | reverse complement strand
TGTCGGCGTCGACGACGACAGCATCTGCCGCGCCATCAATCTTGTCATCGCCCAAAAAGGAGGGCTCAGCTGCGTCGATCCCGGTCCCGCACCCACGCCGGCCCCCGGCTTTATCCCCATCTCCGACATCACCGGCGAACCCATCCCCGCTATGGCCCCCGCGTCGGGCGCCGAACTCATCCTGCCCCTGCCCGTCGCCGGCCTCATGAGCCTCGACGACGGCTACCAGGTCGCCGAAGCCTACACCGCCATCGACCATGCCGCCAAAGCCCTGGGCTCCACCCTCGGAGCGCCCTTCATGACGCTGTCGTTTATGGCGCTGCTGGTGATCCCCCATCTCAAACTGGGCGATCTTGGACTGTTCGACGGGGATAAATTTGCGTTGCTTTGAGGGATACATTAAAGTTCAACTATATTCAGATGCTCTCTATCTATATGCATATCAGTATCCCATTTTAGATAACAGGGGCCTGATTCCGACAGTCAGAACTTTACTCGCGACATCGTTGGCCAGGACTACCTGGAGGACGATTCATTGGCAAGCCCTTTCTTTAGGAACATTGGATACATATTCGACGAAAATGACCCTTACCAGATATGGCACGATGTAGCTTTTGCCAATCTTATTCAGAACGGTCTCTTAAACGCCGCCAGCCAACCACGTCCTGAGGATCAAAAGCTCTAACGACTCACTTATAGGTAATAGCCTGTGGTCACCTTACTGAAACTGAGGCAGCTTAGGAAAATTCCCATTTGACGTTTATCGCCAACTGATCGGAGCGTCTGGCATGGAAATTATCTCAGTTTTTTTAGAAACAGGAAGGCAGAAATCCTTCAGCTTTCGTTTCGAAAATTGGTATTTTTGAGGTTCTGATATAATTCTCAATCTGAACCCGCAAAGCATGCCTATCTCTTATCACGGTATATATCATTACAGAAGCGGCAGTACCAAACAGGAATTAAAAGGGCCTTCATTGCATAATTGGCTATTGAAGAAAGTTGGTAAAAATTGGGAAGATATACCCGTTCCTGGAGCTACAATTGACGATTTAGACACAGGAACAATCCAGAGGTTTTTGGAAAGAGCCATAAATAAGGAGCGTATTCCTGCCGTTGCAGCCAACGAGGGCATTCTCCTTTTGTTGCAACGGCTGAATCTGCTTTCTAAAGATGGAGAACTTACTAATGCCGCCATTTTGCTTTTTGGTAAACGTCCGTATTCCATTTCTCCAACTACCAGCTTTAAGATTGGTCGATTCGGAAAGCAATTAAGTGATTTACGCTTTCAGGATATTATCGAATCTAATCTGCTCACAATGGCAGAAAAGGTAATGGAAAAGCTGAAAGACCGGTATCTTATCCGGCCCATTTCCTATAAAGGGCTTGAACGGATGGAGCCTTTAGAGTACCCTGAACCTGCACTACGGGAGGCCATATTAAATAGCATAATTCATAAAGATTATTCCAGTACCTGGATCTTTTTGAGGATTTATGATGACCGACTCGAAATATGGAATCCCGGCGAGCTGCCTAACGAATTGACCATCGAAAAATTAAAAACGAATCATTCGTCTTATCCACGCAATCCCAATATTGCGGGTGTATTTTTTTTAGCTGGATATATTGAATCTTGGGGGCGCGGAACAAACAGGATTATAGAAGCGTTGATCGAGTCGGGTTTACCAGAGCCAATCATTGAGGAAGATATGAAGGGACTTCGGATCACTTTCCTTAAAGATATTTATACAGAAGATTACCTAAAGACGATTGATTTGTCTGAAAGGCAGATCAAAGCAATATTGTATATTAAGCAATATGGGAAAATAACCAATACTGACTATCAAACTCTAAACGAAACGTCTCATCGTACAGCAGCACGAGATTTACAAGAATTGGTAGAAAAGCTTTTTATCGATAGAAAAGGGACAACAGGGAAAGGAACTTTTTATGTCTTAAGATTATGGCCAGGCGTGAATAGTAATAAGTAATGCCCAAACGTGCCACAAACGTGCCAAACGTGCCATACACAGGCCCGATAGGATAACTCCCGCGGCTATTCAGCTCACAATTTCTCGGATTTGAACCAGTAGAAATCATTTTACCCCTTTTACGGAAACCCGTAAAAGGCCAGCATTATGAGTTGCTATCTTTCCCTTCTAAAATCTTAAAAACTTCAAACCCAGTAACAATGAAAAGAAGTCATGCTATTAAACCTGGCCCCAAACCTAAAAAAGAAGATGGTACTGACGACAAAAGAAGGCGAGTTGACCCACCGACCAAACCAAAACATCCCGATTTAAAACCTCACATAATACCTAAACCTAAGGAAAAGGGGCGATAATTTCCGGGCGAATCCAAGCCTGACTAAGCGAATTCGACATGTACCTGAGCGTTTAAGGTGAATAGAATTTTCAAATCGCTATGTATTTGGTTGGAGAAAAATCCGAACAGGGTCACTTTAGTGAAGTTATTTTTTTAAGCCCGCTCCGGTAGCGGGTTTCTTGTTTTCGATATTTTCAGTGGCGTGCGGGGACTTTTTCAAGTGGCTGATTTACAACATATTATTGGTTTTATTCCTAATCAGGGGTGACGGATTTCAGAAATGAGCACAAGCCTTGAATGTTGCTATGGAATATCGGAGTTTGGGAAAAAGTCATACCATTGCAAAGTAAAATCTTTCTTCATTCTTAAAACCAATTTATGCAGATAAACGAGTTCGATTATCAAAGCCTGGATGCTTTATTTGGCGACTATAAAGAGCGAGCTCAGAAAAAATTAAATGAGGAATTAGACCTGAGAAAACTATCCGGGATTGCCCAAAAGCCTATTGACACTCTTACGGCGGATGACCTTGTAGTGATAGGGTATAAAAGACAGTATAATGATGAATTCGCGGAGTTGTATGCCATAGAAAATTTGGATCATCTAAAATTATATTTGACCAAAGAAGACGGCATATATAATTTGCGCGGGTATATGCTCAGGTTGATCAAACCCATTAGCACTACACATGAATTGATTCAGGAAGCTCTCATTAAGTGGAAGTTAAAAATGAATTAACACTGGCAATGCATCCATATATCCCCCATTTATTGAAAGACATTGCGGCTGCACACCGTACGGAGAAACCCTGCCAGGAATTGGAACAAAGCTTTGCAGAGCTCGTGGAAGAGATTAGCCGGATGAAAGAGGAACGAAAATATACATTCGGCTATTTCTGTGGACTCAGGAAAGAAGATTTTCCCCCTTCTGATCAACTTCTAAAAAAAGATATGAAAATGGTATGCAGCGCTTTTAAAAAGATGATGCGCAGTTGGAATCTCTATTGTTGGTTGCCCAAAGGACTGCCTGCTGATCTTACTTATGATTTACTGATCCGGACGCTGGAACGGAAGATAAATCCCTTACAGCCCGGTATGGTACAGTTTAATTATTGCACTATAGATCCAGCCACTTGTTCGCTAGGGCATCACTGCACTTGTTTAAAACAAAAGCCTTCCGAGGGTATAGGAAGTTTCATTGAGATCAAGTTGGATTGAAGGCCTATTGGGACCATAGGGCAGAAAGAGGCACCGCTTGCATATTTTCTCCAAAACCTCCCACCATATGTTCACCTCCGTACAGAACTATACCTCGTTGGAATTTTTTCCCAGCGATCTCCCCAAGGCGCTTTAGCCCTTTAAAGTCATTTTTGACTCACGGATCGATGTTATTCACCAGGGGTTCAAAAGCCATTCTGTGTATGCGCACATAGAAGAGCCGCTTTTTTAAACCAATACTAAATACACGTTTACGTATGGACATTCGATTTATATTGATGGCAGGAATATCATGTATTACCAGGTTGCCTCAGGGGAGCCTGTTAAAGGAACAGTGATTGGCGCGGATGGCGCACCTATTGCCGGCGCCACAGGGTAAGAAGGAAGGCAACCTGGATCAGCGAAGGCAATCCAGTCTTCCCGACAATGAGTCTAAACCTTAAGAAAGCCTCCGCATTCGTGGAGGCTTTCTTAAAATACCCCTAATATTGTCGCATTTCCACCCCTGACAGGCAAATAATTGCCGCTTACTTTGTACGCATAAATCAATTCTATGCGTAAGTTAAAGTTGCAAATGCAGGTCTCGCTGGATCTCTTTATTTCCGGTATGGAATCGGGTATGAACTGGATGATCTGGCCGTATAGCGGCCCATGGACCTGGGATGAAGAACTAAAGAAATATTTTACCGGGGTAACTGCTTCAAACGATACAATCCTGCTTGGTTGGAATATGGCCGACGGCGGATATATCGACCATTGGACAAACATCGCCAATCAAAAGGACAACGGGCAAAGCATCTTTGCAGCTAGTGTCGTAGCAGCCCATAAACACATCTTTAGCCGGAAAAAACGCCAGTCCCGCTGGGATAATACGACCACCACTACGGAAGACCTCGCCACGGAAGTTCTAAGGCTAAAGAATCTCCCCGGCCAGGACATGATCGCCTACGGAGGCGCCACCTTCGCCAATGCCCTGGTCAGGACCGGTCTGATCGACGAATATCATTTTATCGTCAACCCCGCGATCCTGGGTAAAGGCGTTTCCATATTCACAAAAATGGACGACATTCTTCTCCTTACGCCCGCTTCTGCCAAGGTCTATCCTTGTGGTATAACGGTCCTTGTCTATTGGCAAAAATAGCGGTGTCCCAAAATTCCAAGCCCGATCTTTTTACCTTGATTTTACCCGTCTTGTCTTCGCTGAGCCATATGCCTAATATCTTATCAGCTATCATCCTTAGGTTTTTCATTTTATGATTATTTAACTTTTATTACAACCTTTCCTTTTGTATGACCAGACTCCACATAAGCCATCGCTTCATTAGTTTGTTCAAATGGGAATACTTTGTCAATGACCGGTTTTATGATACCTGCTTCAATGAGATGGGTGATCTTCCCCAATTGAGTTCCTTCTGCCCTCATGAATAAGAATAGGAACCTGGCATTTAGCTTTTTTGCTTTTTCTTCACGCCGGAACTCAAAAGCTTTGTTACGAATTTTAAATACCAGGGTAGCCCAATTTTTTCTGCAAACTCCGGAGTAGGGGGCCCAACTAATGAGATCAATTGCCCGCCGGGTTTTAGGATGCGGAGTGATTTTTTAAGGATTTTTGTGTCACGATTACTATGTATGACCACATCATAATCTCTAAGTTTGGTTTCGAAATCTTCGACTTTGTAATCAATAACAAGGTCTGCACCAAGCTTTTTAACCCAATCAATATTAGCAGCGCTTGTAGTTGTGGCGACATAAGCCCCGAAATGCTTTGCCAACTGAATGGCGAATGTACCTACACCACCCGAACCTGCCTGAATGAAAACTTTTTGGCCTTTTTTTACATTTCCTATTTCAACAAGTGCTTGCCAGGCGGTTAAGCCAACCAATGGAATGGAGCCAGCCTCTTCCATGTTGGATGTAATTTTTCTTTTTTTCCGTAGCGCTTTACTATGAATGCACGCATTGATTTTTTTTAATTCATTTATGCTTTAGTCCTTATGTTATTTCTATTTTGAAGTGTTAATTGATTTCAGAATGGATCTCTCGAAAACCTTATAGGCGAAATGTTGAAGCAGGAGCACAAATGACGATCCCTTTCCTACAGGATAACTAAACTTCGGGTTGGGCTCCTTTACTGTTCGCAATAAAGTAGCGATAACTGGCGCAGGCTCGGGTGCATTATCAAATGACTTTTTGGTATATGCTGTGACCTTTTGGCGGAACAAATCATAGTCTGTGATGGTTCCTGCTGCGATAGTCGCACTTTCGCCTATATTGGTTTTGAAACTGATCGGCTCAACCATCGCCACCTTGACATTAAACTGGTTCAATTCAAACCGAAGCGACTTAAAATAGCCCTCGAGAGCATGTTTGGAAGCGGTATAATGGAATGGTCATCATTCAGATCCAATGGCAGTAGCTTAAATGGTAGTTTAGCCTTGTACTTTTCCGGATTCCGGCTTGTGCCGATGACATGGTAGCCATTTTCGTGGAGCTTGCTGGCGACAAGCAGTCCGATGCCGGATGAGGCACCTGTGACTAAAACTGTTTGTTTCATTTTATTGTTTTGATTATTGATTTCCCTATCAGGAATTTTGTTAGTTATAAAAAAGACTTTTTAGTATATTTTATATTAAAAAAATTACAGCGCGTAGCTTTCCAATTCCGCTTTCAGGCTCCTGAGCAGACCAGCCATCGGTTTTGCCGTGTTCATCGATCTGCACAAAACAACAGCACCTTCCACAGCAGCCACCGCTTTGAACGCAAAGACGGCCGGCTCAAGTTTGTCAGAAAATTCACCGTCTGCAATGCCTTGATTTAAAATACTAACAAACAATTCCTGTCCATGTCGAATAATACCCGCTATCTTTTCTTTGATGGCCGGAAAATTATCATCAGACTCCACAGCAACATTAAATACAGGACATCCGCCTTTGAGGTAAGTATTCAAGGGGTCCCTATAAAAATCGAGATAAGCAAATACCTTAGCCTTTGCTGTTTTACCCTTGCTGATGGTCGATAACATTTTTTTGCCGTTGTTATCCAGCATGAAATCAACGACCTGAAGGGCCAGATCTTCTTTACCTTCAAAATGGCCATATAGGCATCCCTTGGTCAGTTTTGCGGCAGCAAGTACGTCGTCTATATTAGCGCCGGATATCCCCTTCTGATTAAAAATAGGGGCTGCAGTTTCCAGGATGAATTGTTTTGTTCTTTCTGCTTTAGTGAGCATGATCATTAAGTTTTCCGCTACAAAAATATACTAAAAGGTCTAATTAAAAAAACTTTTTGGTATATTTTAGTTGTTGATGATATAAAGATGATAATCATTGTGATCCGGAAAATTAACTGAAATGACGCCACCTGATATAGCCTGATAAGCACTAGGATTTTCTTTAAGGCGGGGCGGGATAATCCAGGTCGGGCAACAAGTGCTCCCTCGCGGTAGCGAGGGGTATTTTTTGCGGTGGTACAGTACACTTATTCAACAATCCATTCCAGATAGTTACTCCGGTGGATAGTGGCAAACTTTGCATCAGGGTAAGCCTTGGCAAAAGCTACGGGAGGTTTGACATGCTGATATTGCCATTTACATTCAAGGGCCTGTAATTGCTGCTTATTATCTAATTCAATCAAATCAATTTCCTGTCCATCATAAGTTCGCCAAAAGAAATATTGAGGGTGATAGCCACGATAGCTATTAAACTTCATTCGTTCGCTCAAAATATATTGTTCCCATAATTGCCCGATATCGTTCCTATTTTGAAGCGAACTAAAATTGTTGATCAATGCATTTCGAATGCCATTATCATAAAAATACCATTTCTTACTCTTCGTTACTTCCTTGCGAAGATTATTGCTATAACCCGACAACGGAAAAATAATAAATACCTTGGATAGCAGATCAAGATAACGTTCCACCGTAGCCTTGTTCAGTTGAAGACCGTTTCCCAATTCGGTTGTACTCACCTGGCTGCCTACCTGCCATGCCAGCATCTGCAACAGTCTATAAAGGACCTCGGCTCCCTTGACGTTTTCCAATATCAATAGATCCTTGAGCAAATAGCTATTTACCATTTGTTTTAGATAATTCTCCAGCTCCAATTGATCGGAAAGATGCCATAATTCGGGATATCCACCGTAAATCAACCGTTGTTCAAGGTTTCTGATGGCAGTCAACCTGTCTTCTATGGCAGCTAGTTCGGCTTGAGCAATAGGGTACAGATAATGCACTATGTTACGGCCAACCAATGGCTCTCCGGTGTGATACACCAGGTCGAAACTACTACTACCGGTAGCAATGATCGTAATGCCCTTAATATTATCGATCATCAATTTCAGAATTTTGCCTATTTCCGGAATAGCCTGGGCCTCATCAATAATTACAATCTTCTTTCCTTTTGTCAACTGGGTATAATTAGCCACTGTCCTTATCTGTAACAAGCTGGCGACCTGCATATCTTCACCTTGGAGCGAAAGTACATCGCTACCATGGCGTGCGGCGATGTGCTCAATGATGGTCGTCTTCCCAGTTCGCCGGGTTCCATACAACATGATGACCTTCTGCTTACCTAGTTCAGATTCGATTTTCTTTTCAAGCAAACGCGGAATATCCATAATCAATTAAGCTATTTAACTATCGCAATTTACGTAAATTAGGCCATTCAAGCAACCTAATTTACACAATCCTCGCAGTCATGCCACCCCCGGGCGCTAGGAACATACATGGCTATTCCTGCCGCTTGGTGTCTTAAACAAATGCCATTAAAATTTTCCCGAATCCGAATGTTTAACAAATTGTGCCGCAGCCTCGGTCATAAATAATAGAAATTCAGTCGTTTAGCTCGCCGACCATCGCCAAATCCGCCAGGAAACGGTTCCGGGTAGAGCGGTTCGTTGCCTCCACGATGGTTGAGCCATTTGTGGAGCAGCCGTCTCGTCTGGTAATAATAGGAATTTAACCGCCTGGTGTTGAATGTTATACCATAATAGGCATAATGGCCCCGCAGCTTGTGGTTCAGATCAGCTACCAGGACAGGCATGCTCAACTTATGCCGGTTATCCGTACATTGGCTAAAAATGAAAGATCGGATCATCCCTGGCAGGAAATGACGGATCAGGAATTATTGCGTTCGGCAGGATTGTTTAAACATGACTACCAGACGGGAAATGAAGGCTACACACTGGCCGCCGTATTGCTATTAGGCAGGGATGAGGTAATCCAGGATGTTATCCCTCATCATAAAACGGATGCAATTGTTCGAATCCAGAACGTCGATCGATACGACGACCGCGATGTAATACGCACCAATCTTATCGAAAGTTATGACCGGTTAATGGCGTTTATAAAAAAGCATTTGCCCGACAAGTTTTACCATATACACCTCGTACAAAGCCGGAATTTATTGAAGGTGATATATTTAAAACAATTATTCCGTTGGAAGCCAAGGAAGCTAAAGCGAATGCTGCGGATGCAACATGGGAAAATGTCAGGAGCCAGTTGGGTGATCGGTTGGGTGATGTACTACGGCTATAGAAAACAATTTAAAGAAATTGAGAAATAAGGTACAAAATTCCGGAAAAAGACCTTCGCCGGTTGGTCGTCGACCATGCGATCAAAAAGTTGATCAAGTCAAATGCATATTCCCCGCTCAACCGCTGTTCTACTCGTCCTGTTGTGGATGGCCGGAAGCACACCCGCCCAGGCCCGGCTTCCGGCGAATTAAAATGCAAGACGGTCTCCGATACGATCTTACGGCAAAGGCTTCTTGTTTTATCCGACCCCTTTAGTCCTAAACAGGCTTTGGTAAGGTTGTTTCCCGGAAATGGTACGATCTAAGCCAACCCAAATACACAAACCAACTCATCAGTTGGAACTGCCCTCGTTGTTCCCCGAAGATTTATCCGGATGTCAACGAGATGGATACCCTTCTACAAAATAAGGTTGGCAATTATTGGACTATATCGACAGGGCGCTATGTGGAAGTTAAAAACACGAACATTGTTTGGAAGATGGCTGCCCCTGGGGAACTTGTCTTTTCAAAGCTTCCGCAATAGTATAGGTCTTTTCTCAGGCATCATAGTGAAATCGGCACTGCAAAATGTGCAATTGTTTATCCTTTACTGCATAGACCAACCTGTGCTCATCCGTAATTCGACGGCTCCAAAAGCCCTTATACTGGCCCTTTAAAGGTTCAGGTTTTCCGATGCCTTTAAAGGGATTTCGTAGGCAATCCTTAATCAGCTCGTTGATCTTTAATAGCACCTTCTTGTCCGTTTCTTGCCAATAGAGATAATCTTCCCAGGCATGTGTTTGCCAAACCAATTCCATTAGTCTTCAATTAGTTTGTGCTTCGAAGATTTGCCTGAGCGCATTTCCTCGACGGCTTCGTCCAATCTTTTCTGATTGATCCTGCTGCTCGCTAAGTGGAGCGTCTCCTGGATAGAGTTGTATTCTTCGAGTGACATCACCACTACATTCTTGCCCTTGCTCCTCGATACAACTACGATCTCATCATTGTCATTCACCAAATTAAGGTTCTCGGTGAGGTTATTTCGGAATTCGGTATAATTGACGACTTGCATATTAAGTACTTAATTGAGTACAAATTTAAGGCTTTTGGTTCAATAACCAAATCTTGGTTGATCAAGGGGTAATGTTCTTGTAACAAATTGTAAAACAATCCCTGCCGTTACAAATACACCCTGCCCGCCTGGCGCCACCTGTGTTGTCTTGTCGATCGACACCTGAATCATCTTGGTCCCGGCGCGAATCGAAAACTGCCCGGCAATATTCGCTGCATTAAAGAGCACCGAACTACCGGTATCGTTCGTCACCGTTACACTCAGCCCCGCATCACCGTCCAATTTCTCCGCCAGCAGCCCAATCTCGCCTATGCTGACAAGCACCCCCGGCCATCCCCACAACCATTTTTCGTGGACTTCCAGCAATCGCGCCACCAGCACGTCGACATCCGTATATGGATTCAGCTCATACAAAGGCCGCCCGTCCAGCACACCCGCCTTTTCCAGCTCATGCCGGAGCCAGGCCGCATTCTCCATCGCCTGCAACGTCCGGTCCTTCAAAAATGAAAAAGTATCTATATAGGCCTTCTTTTCATAGCCAGGAAAATAACCCCCATCGTGCAACAACTGGACAATTCCGGCCGATTTGGCAAACATCATATTTGATTTCTCGAAATGAAGCAGCACCCACATCTCAAAGGCGATACTGGAAAAAGCGATATGCACCCGCTTCCCATTTACCGGTTCCGCCGCTAGCTCAAACGCCTCCTTGTGTTTCGTATAGCCGTTCCGGTCGAACACCACCCATACCTCGTCAAAATCATCCATCCTCGACCGGGCCTCAAGCACCAAACCCAGTAACCTCATCTCTTTTTCCGGCACCAATGCACTTGCCAACGGGGTGCTCTTTACCTTGTTAACCCGGCCCGCAGGGGCTATTACCCTTCCCGAATGGTGGCAGGATTTCACGGCTTCTGCGAAGGGCAACGTCGTGACCCTCCATTGGAAGACAGCGGCAGATCTTGCCATCGATCATTTCATCGTCAACCATTCCACGGACGGTGCAACGTTCACGCCTGTTGCAAAAGTCCCCCTCACCACTGCAATGCCGCCTGAAGGTATTTCATACGAAGTCACCGAGCCTGGCAACGGCGGATTCTTTTATCGGGTCCAGGCCGTGTTGAATGACGGAACCGGAAATTACAGCACCATTAAGATGATCACCATAGGGGCTTCGAATAATGGGTTGAGCATCTTGTCCAATCCCGTCATAAACGGCCAACTGAGATTAAAATGCAATGAGTCGGTAACTGAGCTGGCCACCGTTGCCCTGTTCAGTGCTTCCGGCAACAGAGAATTAACCCAATCCTGGGCTATAAGGCCCGGAGACAACCTGCTAACGATGGATATCCGTCGATTGCCGCAAGGCACTTATTTTGTCCTGGTTACGAGTAGCCGAATTTCTAAAGCGCTGACCTTCATAAAAAGTACAGGCATTCGCTAGTCAACGAGGTTTAAGCACCCTGGGCGCCGGGAGGGGGCCCCTTAAAACTGAACGCCTCCTGTATCAAAACCGAACACGCCCCCCACGCGCTCCCGCGCAAGCCCCTCACCTCCAACAAAATGTGAATTGGCATTTTATATGTACCGGGAATGCATATGCTGACCAACTATCTTAGAACAGCCTGGCGGCGGCTGTGGAAAAATAAAGGCTTCTTCGCACTCAATTTCACCGGACTATATATCAGCGTGACGGCCTGTCTGCTCATCGCGCTGCTGATCATTTACGAAACCAGCTTCGACAAGAACGGCCGCAGCGATATCCAGGTCTATCGTGTCGTGAACAAATTCCAGAGCGATCACGGACCGGGCTACAACGCCGTGACACCTTATCCCCTGGCAACAGCGCTGCGCGTAGCCATGCCCGATGAAAAATGGATCACGCAGATCCACTACGAAAAGGAGAGTTCGGTCCTGCTAGGTCAGCAAGTGTTAAAAGAGAAAGCCGTTATCTTTGCCGATAGCGTATTCCCGAAAGTTTTTCCGCTGCAGCTGTTGTCGGGCAGCCTGGCGCGCGCTTTTTCCGAACCCGGATTCGCGGTGCTCACCGAAAGCACTGCCCGGCGGTATTATGGCAAGTACGAGGCCATCGGCAAACGACTGAAGCTCGGCGGCGAAGTGGACCTGCAGGTAGCAGCCGTGGTTGCCGATCCGGCCCCCAATTCCCACCTGCCTTATAATCTGCTGGTATCTTATCCGTCCCTCACCAAGGCATTCATAGGCGGTTTCCCTTTGGACCAGTGGGGCCTGTCGGGTAATGGATATGCATATATCGGCCTATCCAATACCAAACAGGTGGGGAGCACCGAGCGTGTGCTGGCCGATCTCGTGGAAAAGAATATCAATGCCAAGGATCATACTGCGAATGATCATTTCGTGTTACAGACCCTGCGCGCCATCCACTACGATACCGATTTTGCGGGAAGCAATCCCGGCTATACTATCAACCGGTCCTACCTCTATCTCATCGGCGCCATCGGACTGCTTCTGATCCTCGCGGCCTGCATCAACTACACGAACCTGTCCACCGCCATGGCCCTTAAGAAGTCGAAGGAAGTAGGTGTACGCAAGACGCTTGGCGCGACAAAGGGCCAGCTGATGCGGCAGATACTGACGGAAACCTATGTGCTGACAGCCCTGGTGATCGCGGCGGCGGCCTGCACCGCGGGGCTCTTCCTGCCTATGCTGAATAAATTTCTCGATCGTTCCATCCCGTTAGCATGGCTGACCTTCGCCAGCGGCGCTTTTTTGATAGCCCTCTGGGCGCTGGTGGCCCTGCTCTCCGGCATCTATCCGGCCCTGGTGCTGTCGCGCTTCCGGCCGGTGACGGCGCTAAAAAGCGCGGTGAGCACGCCAAAAGCTTCTACCCTGTTCTTAAGAAAAGGGCTGGTGGTCTTCCAGTTCGTGACCGCCCAGATATTGATCATCTGCGCCATCGTCGTCAGCAAGCAAATGCAATATGAAAGAAACCGGCCCCTGGGATTCAGCAAGGACCTCGTCGTAGACGTTCCCCTGCCCAACAGTAAGCCGGAACTGTGCCGCGCCTTTCGCAGCCGGCTGGAGAATATTCCCGGCATCAGCAAGATCAGCTTTGGCATCGGCGCGCCGATCTCGACAAACCAGATAGGCACCGGCTTCAACAGGCGCGAGGATTTCAGCCGCAAACAGCTCGACGTCGCCGTGAAACTGGCCGACAAGGATTATCTCGACACCTATGGTCTCCAACTCCTGGCAGGCCGCTGGTTCAATGCAGGCGACGAACGACAGATTGAGAATTCCATCCCCGATTCGCTGCGGAAATATGTCTTCGTGCTCAACGAGACCGCCGTCAAAGCATTGGGCTACCGGAGTCCGCAGGAGGCCATCGGTCAACAGGTGACATTCGGGCTGAACAATATCGCGGCGCCGGTGGTCGGCGTGGTAAAAGATTATCATATCACCAGCATGCGCAAGGCGGTGACATCAACTTTAATGGTGCCCTTTCCCAATTTCTATTACAATGCCGGCATCAGGCTCACCGGCGCCTACTCACCCGCAACACTCTCCGCAATTGAAAAGGCTTTTACCGCCGTCTATCCCCAGCAGCTATTCGAATCCAAGTTCCTGGACGAGGCCGTCAGGGGCGTCTATGAGGAAGAAAGGCGGACCCAGCAGCTATTCCACCTGTTCACAGGCCTGAGCATCGCCATCAATGTGCTGGGTCTGATAGGGCTCCTCGCCTTCACCATAGAACAGAAGACGAAGGAGGTGGGCATCCGCAAGGTGCTCGGGGCCAGCGCAGGAAATATCTCATTTTTGTTGTCGCGGGATTTTCTGCGGCTCATCGCCATCGCCTTCCTGATAGCCGCGCCGCTGGCGGGTCTGCTGATGGACCGCTGGCTCCGCGACTTCGCCTACCGCACGACGCTGAGCTGGTGGGTGTTTGCGGGAGCCCTGCTGTGTACCGCCCTGGTCACGGGTCTGGCCATCGGCTTCCAGACGATCCGGGCGGCGGTGATGAACCCGGTGAAGGCCCTGCGGGCGGAGTGACCCCCGCCCCAGAAACTTTTTTTATGGAATTTCGGCGCCGCCGCGTCCCATAAATTCAAACTGCACCCCCCCATGCGCTATTTCTCTCTTATCCTGCGTCGTCTTCGCAACAACGTCACCTTCACCCTCCTCAATATCCTGGGGCTTGCGCTGGGGATCACCACTTTCCTGCTCATCACCCTCTATGTTACAGACGAACAGAGCTTCGATCGTTATAACATCAATGCCGATCGCCTCGTCCGCATCAATACCGACATAAGGCTCAATGGCGAGTTCACCGCCTTTGCCATCGCCGCCCCGCCCGTCGCCGCCACGCTGAAAAAGAATTATCCCGAAGTCGAGGCGACGACCCGGCTGCTGCCGGAACACGATATACGCTTCCGGAAGGGTGACGAAGAAGTACAGGAGCCCGCAGTGGCACGTTGCGATTCCAATTTTTTCGAGCTGTTCACCCTGCCCTTTCTCGAAGGCAATGCCCACGACGCCCTCCGGCACGCCCATTCCATCGTCATTACCGAATCAGCCGCCCGGCGCTATTTCAACACCCCGAATGCGGTGGGACGCACCCTGCTGTGGCTGGACGACAAACCTCTTAGCTATACGGTCACAGGCGTCATCCGCGATATCCCGGTCCAGTCGCATTTTCACTTCGACTTTTTCGTGCCGATGCAGTTTGAACCCATCGCAAAAAATAACAACTTTTATTCGCTGTACCCCATCGCCACCTATGCCCTGCTGAGGTCAAAAAATGATTTCGCCGGATTTGATAAAAAGCTCGACGCCTTTATGCGCACCTGGGGCAAGGATTATCTCGAGTATGAAAAGGGCGGCCTTTACGCCCACCTCAGTGCGATACGTCTCACCGACATACATCTCCGCTCCGACCGTACGGACGAGCTCGCCGTCAATAGCAGCATCCAGTATGTCTATATTTTTTCGGCCATCGCCCTGCTGGTATTGATCATCGCCTGCATCAATTATATGAACCTTTCCACTGCGCATTCTGCGGACAGGGCCCGGGAGATCGGCGTCCGAAAAGTCCTCGGATCGTCGCGCAGACAGCTCATATTCCGATTTCTCACCGAGTCTTTTCTCGTTACCCTGGCCGCAGCCGTCCTTGCATTCGCGCTTACCCTTTTGCTGCTGCCCTGGTTCAACCAGCTCACGGGAAAAAAGCTTTCCCTTTTCGGCTGGTTCATCCCTTCGGTGTTGTTGCTTGCTACCATTGTCGGACTGCTGTCCGGCGCCTATCCCGCATTCTTCCTTTCCCGATTCCAACCCGTAGACGTGCTGAAAGGCCGGCTGGCCGGCGGCTTCCGCAACGGCAGACTACGCAACATGCTGGTGACATTTCAGTTCACCATCTCCGTTATACTCGTCGTCGGCGTCGTTGTCGTCGGCAGTCAGCTGTCCTATATGCAGAAAAGGGACATCGGCTTTACACGCAGCCAGGTGCTCGTCGTCAAAGGACTGAACGCCCTTGCCCATCCCGACATCCTGAAAAAAGAAGTGCAAACCCTGCCAGGCGTGACAGAAGCTACGATGTCCGCCTTCCTGCCTACGGGAGAGAAACGCTGGCACAACTGGGGCAAGGCCGAGGGGCAGAAGGATGCATTGCAGACCGAGCTATGGGAAGTAGATGAAGACTATATCCCCACCATGGAAATGCATCTTGTAAAAGGCAGGAATTTCAGGAAGGACCTGGCCACAGACTCCGGTTCGATCATCATCAACGAGACAGCCGCCCGCATGTTCGGCCTGGCCGGAGCCCCGTTAAACAAGACCATCGAATATCCCTCTTTCTGGCGGCCGTCCAAATTCCGCGTCATTGGCGTCGTCCGCGACTTCAACTTCAACTCCATGCGCACCGCGGTCACCCCCCTGGTGATGGTGCTCTGGCCCGATGACAACCCCAGCCTGAGCATCCGCATTACAGCGGGTAATATTCCCGCCGTCCTCCAACAGGTAAAAAACAAATGGGAGCACCTTGTCCCCCATCGCCGTTTTGAATATTCATTCATGGACGACGACTTCGACGCCCTCTACCACTCGGAACAGCGTATGGGCAAGGTCGTTATCGTGCTGGCCGGTCTGGCTATTTTCATCGCCTGTCTGGGCCTCTTCGGTCTTGCAGCCTATGCCGCCGAACAGCGCAACAAAGAGATCAGTATCCGCAAAGTCCTCGGCGCCGGCGCCCCCTCTATCCTCGCCCTGCTGTCCCGTGACTTTCTCCGTCTCATCGCCCTTGCGGTGGCCATAGCGACGCCCCTCTCCTGGCTCGTCCTGCAGCGCTGGCTCGACAGTTTCGCCTACCGCACTACCATCAGCGTCTGGGCCTTCGTCCTTGCAGCCGCCCTCATCACCGGTATTGCTTTCATCACTACTTTTTATCAGTCCTTTAAAGCCGCCATCCGAAACCCCATCCTGGCCCTCCGCGCAGAATAACCGCTGCCGCGGGCCTCGCCGCACCGCGAACCGCCGCCGGTCGCCCCCCCATTCCCAAAACGGAAAAAAAATTCCCGTTTAAAGACGAATTCTTTGTAGTACAAAAACTAACGCCTTGAATCACAAGGCCATAATTCCTGGCAATGAATTAGCTAAACATATCATCTATTCATAATATACTTTCGGATCTTCACCCGGATCCCGGATTGTCCCCCAGGTCATCCGCGGCTCACCCCGGATCCCCAATCCCTACCCCCCCATCCAAATCCCGCGGATCATCCCCGTCCAAATCTTCTTTTGAAATCCTCCTTTTGGATCACGTCGTCCTCTGATGAGCCCTGTCGCACGCAGCATCTTATTTCCTGTCGCCCGACAGCATCCCTATTTATGACCCCTCAAAAAGAAGCATTATGAAAACTTTTTTACAAACATGCCGCCTGCTGATCGCCGCCCTTTTTATTGTATTACCCGCGAAGATCTTTTCGCAGTCCTGCACCGTCAGGAACCTGGTCATCAAGGTCAACAGTATTACGTCTACTCCTTCCAGTTGTATTGTCAACGCCACCATCTCCTGGATCCAGGCATCGAACAGCGCCAACAGCTATACCAACGTTCACATCTGGACCTCCGCCAATTATCCCTCCCCGGTGCTTGGCTACTCCAAACCTCCATCCGCCTCCGATCTTGCGAACGCCCTCGGCACCTTTGTCATCGACAACCCCGGCAGCACCACCCCGACCTTTGACGGGACCTATCCGCCTGCCAATGGCGTAACGCTCATCAGCAAGACGGCGTCGACGATGGTCTCCAAGACCCCGAATGTTCCGTCGGCGGGGCTGGATAGTTTTAATGTCAGCAACGTACTGATCACCCTGTCCAATTCGGTCAGCTGCGCCAATCATTTCATTCTCAAAGCCGACGTATGGTCCGCACAGTCCAGCAAAGACCAGACCATCCAATGCTCCAGCACCAATGGCACTTTCGCTACGGCCGATGTAAACGTTAGCGGCCAGATCATGTGCAACACGCCCCGGCAATTCCAAACGGCCATCACCACGACAAGCCCCACTACCGTTAATTTCACCTACGCCGTATACGCGGACGAAGCGCACACCGGTAGCTATGCCCAATCTGATCCCATGATCTATTCGGGATCCGGCTCCGCCATCAATGGGGCGGGTTATAATTCGGGCGTGATCAATAATACGACCTATCCCGGTGACAACCTCATCACAGTTGTCCAGGTCTCGGGCAACCCCGTGTCCACCTTCGGCGTGCTCACCAACGCCTGTATCGTCAATCTGCCTGTGAATCTGGTTTATTTCAATGCCCGCAGGGAAGGCGCCGGGATAATGTTGTCGTGGGTCACCGCCGCCGAACACAACAATGCAGGATTTGAAGTCGAGAGAAAAATAGGCGCCGGCGATTTCCAGGCTATCGGCTATGTACCGACAAAAGCTTTCCAGGGCAATAGCGATGCCTCTCTTACTTACGGGTACACCGATGCAGACAGCTTCACTGACGATGTGCAATACCGTCTTGTCCAGATAGACCTCGACGGTCAATATAAATATAGTCCGCTGGCAGTCATAGAGGGGAAGAGTGAAGGCTCCGGGTTATTATCCGTCTATCCCAACCCGAGCCGCGATGGCAACATAACTTTGTCCTTCGGTAATACCGATAAGAAAGATATCATCGTAGGGGATCTCAGCGGGAAGGTCTTAAAAATGATAAGGGGCATCAGCGCAAATAACTACGCCATTTCCGGATTGCCCTCCGGCATCTTTGTTCTAAAGGTCGTCAACACCGCCAACGGCCAGGCAAATATCAGCAAGATCCTGGTTGGGAAGTAGGCATGAGAGCCTCCGCATCGCTGCCGCCGCGGCACCTGTCCTTTGCGATCAACGCCGCCGCGGCGGCCTTACTTCAACTTATACTCTCCTTGCATGCCCCCGCCCGCATCCAGCACCTGCGTACTGTTCCCCTTCACCAGGATAAACCCATCCCGGAAGGGCAGCGCCTTATCCGGCTTTCCATCCGTACTACAGGCAACCGTCCATTTCACCGATCCGGTTTTGGGATCAAGACTTTGAAGACTTAGCGGAGCATCCGGAGATCCATCGGCCCGGAAAAGGATCAACAGGCTGCCCGCATCGCCATAGACCACCTGCGCATCGAAATACGCCCGCCCCGGTGTCAGATCGTTCCAACCGGTGATGCGTAAGGTCTGTTTCTCGCGGGCCGAAATATCTTTGCCGGCAAAATTCGTACATATATATTTCGGGCCGCCATTATTGTCTTTATAGGTTATCTTCAGCAACTGTCCTTTCTCACCCCTAAGCCCAACCAGTTTGTCGCTAAAGGTAAAATACACCCTTTCGCTACTCCCGCTGAGCAGACTGCGAAACCCTTCTTCTGCCGCGCTGAGACCTTCGGGCGTATACAGCTTGTCCACCAGCGGATAATAGGCGAAGCCGGCGCCTGCTGTGGTCAGCACGGAAAAGCCATCGCCCTCATTGTCCGGGACAAATCCAACCGTCTCTATCCCCGTCTGTAATTTCGGCTGGCGGCTAAACATGGCCGTTGTAACGTCTTCTGTCTCCAGCGTGTTGCGATCCACCCGGTACACCTTCTTGCGACCCACCGTGAAATAAATGTCTCCATTATAAAAAGCGCGCAGCTGAATATCCCCGTTGCCATTACGCTGGTCGGAACTGGCCTGCCCGGCGGGGCGCTGATCCGCAGAGGACTGCCCTACCGGGCGCTGCCCGGAAGAAGTCTCGCCCACCGGGCTCCGGCTGGCCGGCCCCTCGTCCGGAGAGATCATTTTCACCGACAACTGCTTTCTTTCAACAATATCATAAAAGGAGAGATAAACACCGTTTTTCGCCTCACCGACACCGCCGCCCTCACCGCCACCGCCATCCCCACCGGCACCGCTCCGGTATTCCCGTTTGCCCACCACCGCCAGCAAAGGCCTGGCTGCAACATCCGCACGCCCTTCCCGAAAGAAAAGTGCATTGGAAGATGCAGAATACGCGTAGTCCTCGGAGTAATGCTTCTCTTTCGCAGCCCCGGCCGACGGCAGCACCGGCGCTGCGCCCATTCTACTGGCATTCATAGAATGAAACAACAAGCTCAGCATAGTGATCAACCCCACTGCGCCCAAAAAAATGAACAGGACGTAACGCTCTTTCGCCATGATTCAATTGCCTAATACAAAACCTGTACCAGTCAATAAGGCAGCGTACTAAAGTAATTGAATATAAACAAATTAAAAATAATTTAAATATTATTTCATTTTAAATTACCTTCATGCACGTATCAAAACCACATCCACTAACGAATCTTGCCAAAACTATGCAGCGGTATAGTACCAAGATCTCATTGGGTAGCTATACGATCACTACCCAGTTGGTCAAACAACTAACCGAGTTTCTCACCCGAACCCTGCCCCGCATGCTGTCATCCGATCTCTCCGTCCTCCAGGCAGAAGAGGCCACCTCTATCACTCTCATCTATCCCGACCACGCCATCAAGCACCCGACATTGACGCATTACCGTAACGAGCCCTTCTCCGGCGATATCCAGGGCATCGAAATGGAGCTGGCCCATCTCGTAAAATTTCAGGATGCTACAAAAGCCATCGTGGTGCGTATCTCTTTCAATACGGAAATAGATAACAACTACCTGTACATGGCGCTACAGGACGACAGCGCCGAAAAGGAATTACCGGCCATCGAGCAGAAATTGCTGTCCCTGCTGGAGCAGCACAAGAACAATCACAGCGTGCTCTACAGGAGCGAGTGGTTTGCCCCGGTGATTTTCGTGATTGGCGGAGGCTTTGCAAGCCTGACCTTCCTCACCCATGAGCAGCCGCTGCACGCGCTGTTCGCCCTTGGGTTTGGAGTATGTATCTATCTGTTTGCCTTCCGCTATATGAAAGGATACAGCACCTTCGAGTCTTCGTGGCAAAAAAGATGGAATGTTTTTTTTAAATGGTTTACCGCGGGTGTGGCGGTGTTTATCCTGGCGATCATGTTTTTCTAGCGGGCTTTTTTCGGCGCACCCGCCCCCGGCTTCGCCGCCGGCACGATCTTAGCCATCATCGTCTTCCCGGCATAGACCACCGTCTTATCCGCAACCTCCGTCACAGCTTCGCCCACACCCTTCCCCTCGCCGACCACGACTATCCGGAACACCCGTTTGGTCAATTGTCCGGGAAAGCCGCCCTTACTATCGCCAATGGTTAGCTGCCGTTCTTTGTCCTTCCACCCGAACGCTATCGTCGCAAACTGTCCCTTCTCATAGTCATAGGTCTCATTCCCGTCTTCATACAACGTGAACTGCCCATCCGCACCCGGGTATATACGCAGCTCCACCGTATCCGCCGGCCTCTCCGTGGCATACTCCATCCGCGGTCCCATCGGCACGATCGATCCGGCCCGCACATACAATGGCAACACATCGATCGGCGCCGCAACGTCCATCCGCTGCCCGCCGTTAAATTTTTTGCCGGTCCAGAAATCATACCAACTCGTCTTCGGCAGATACACCGAACGCGT
>Ga0207671_10002197_pt1 | contig 21174 bp, 18 predicted proteins | sample KBSC24metaG_FD_184352 | JGI IMG/M metagenome (GOLD analysis project Ga0207671, IMG submission 184352) | Corn rhizosphere microbial communities from Kellogg Biological Station, Michigan, USA - KBS C2-4 metaG (SPAdes) (version 2) | ecosystem: Host-associated > Plants > Roots > Rhizosphere > Soil... | reverse complement strand
AGGGTGTTAGATTGATTACTTTAAAAGGTAATGATGAAATAGCTTCTGTTGCGAAAATTGAGCATGACGAGGATGAAGAAGCGGAATTGGATGAAAATGCAGTAAATGACGCAGGCGATGGTGATGAAGCAGCTAATGACAGCGAAGGATCAACTACCGAAACTACTGAATAAAAAATATGGGTTACCGTAAAATTATCCTGGCGGTTTTAATAACATCAATGACTACAACCTTTGCCTTTGCTCAAAGCGAAGCGCTAAAGGTTGTAGTTAATAATCTGGCTTATTATAAGCAGAAAAATGATCTGAAATATCTGGCAGCGGCCAAAAAATCGGCTGATAGCCTGATCATTACCAGATCAGATACGGCCGACCTGGAGAAAAACACCTACAGGGCATTGGTTAATTCGAGCATTCTGTACATCGATTCGCTCAATAAACTAGGCCAGCCCGAGAAATTGCTACCCGAAACCTCTACTTTGGTTGATAAACTTTCGGCCAATAAAAAAGGGTATAAGTTTCAGGCAGAGATTGATTATGCCAAGCGTTGTTTAGCTAATGTTTACATCCGCAAGGGATTTGAGTATACCAACAACTCAGATTTTACCAAAGCAAGGGAATCATTTGATAACGCGCGCAAATACGCCCCTAATTTTAAGCAGATCAATGATTACATCGCTTATTCAAACAACAAAGCTGGTAACCTGGTTGATGCCGCCAAATACTATACTAAATTATTAGCCGTTGATAGTGGAAGGGCCGAATATGTAGAAACCGCTTCCAGCATTTATAAATCATTGGGGGATACATCCAAAGCTTTAGAGATACTTCAAAAGGGGAGGAAGGTATTACCTAACGACCGTTTTTTACTGCTAGACGAGGCCAACATTTACAACAATCAAAAAAATTATAAGGCCCTGGAGCCATTAATAGGTCCTTTACTTGATATTAATGCAAATAACGCCGATATTGCATTTGTGGCCGCTAATTGTTATGATCATTTAAATAAATTTGATAAAGCGGAGTCACTTTATCTGCGTACTATTGAATTAAATAGTTCTGCCTATGATCCCGCTTTTAATTTAGGCTTGCTTTATTTAAAACAAAGCGCCAATGCAAAGGAGGCGAGTGAGGATCAGGACATTGGTCGTGCTGTACAATGGCTCGAAAAAGCTAACGAAATATCTCCTAATAACGTACAGGGCCTAAAAGCGTTACAACTGGTTTATGCTAAAACCGGTAATAAAGATCAACTTGACAAAATAAACAGTAAACTAAAACAGTTAACAAACTAACTAAACTAACTAAACTATGAAAATCAAACTTTTGATGGCGGGCCTGTTAGGCTTAGTTTCAGCAACAACGTTTGCACAAAAAGGTGAATTAAGCACTGCAAAAAGTGAATATGACAACTACGAAGGATTAAGGGGATCAAAAGCTACCTTAGCCGTTGCTACTAAAAGCCTTGGAACGGCCAAAACCTCCATCGACAAAGCTGCTGCTAATGAAAAAACAGCTTCCTTACCGCAAACATTTGCTTTAAAAGGAGCTATTTATGCTGCACTGGCTGTTCAGGACACGGTTGCAGCTACATCATTGCCTTTGTTTACAACTGCCGATGAATCATTGAAAAAAGCCAAAGAACTGGATACCAAAGGCGAGAACAAACAAGTAATAGATAATGCTTATTTAAACCTGGCTCAATACCAGTTAACCAAAGGTGTTGCCGAATACTCTGCTCAAAAATATGATCAGGCTTATCATTCATTTGATTACTATCGCACAGTTTTACCTGAGGACACTAACGCTATTTACTACACAGGTTTAGCCGCAGCCAATGCCAAAAACTATCCGGCAGCCATAACCAATTATAACAAGCTGGTTACTACCAAATATTCCAAAAACGCTGGCGTTTACATGGATCTGTCGTCACTTTATTTGGCTAATAAGGATACCACCAATGCACTTAAATCAGTTAGCGATGGTATAGTAAAATATCCTTCAAGCACCGATCTGCGTAAAAGAGAGATCGAAATAAGCCTGCAAACAGGAAAAGAAAAAGAAGTAATTCAAAAAATACAAGCTGCTTTAACCGCCGATCCCAAAAATAAAACACTGTATTATTATGCAGGTTTAACTTACTCACAAACTGCTGAAGCCATTATAAAAGAACAAGGTAAAGCAAAAGACGCTGCAGCCAAAGCTACGTTACAACAGCAAAAGGTTGATAACTACACCAAGGCTGCAGATATGTACAAAAAAGCGTTGGAAATAGATCCAAACTATTTTGAAGCAAATCTGAACTTAGGCTATGTGATCCTTAACCCAGCAATTGACTCTTACAACGCTGCAAATAAATTACCGGCTAACAAACAAAAAGAATATGACGCGGCTATAGCCAAAGCTAATGCGCAATTTGATCTGGCAAAACCATATCTGGTAAAAGCTGCTGATCTGAATCCAAAATCGATTGATGCTTTAACAAACCTGAGAACTTATTACTTAGGTAAAAAAGACAACGTTAACGCAGAAGCAACCAAGAAGAAAATTGACGCCTTAAACGGTCAATAAGATACTGATAAGGAGAGGGGCTTGTAATAAAGCCTCTCTTTTTAATTGAATTACTTAACATAATGTTAATTATGAGATTATATTATTAAGTACCATATGTACCTATAAAATGGCTCAATTTAATGTGTTTCATATAATGTTAACAAAACAAATTGTATCCAATTGTTGTGGATTGCTCCAAACAAGTTATTCCAGATTAATAAAACCTATAAGTTTAGCTTTTTCGTTATAATCATTTTTCTGAAACAACCCTCTTTTGTTTTAAACTTAAAAATCAGTTGTATAACTGAAAAATAAGTTATATCTTTAATTATGGAAGAATTGACCAAAACCGAAGAACGCATTATGCAGGTTTTATGGAATCTTAAATCTGCCTTTATTAAGGATATTATCGATAACCTGCCCGATGATCCAAAACCTCCTTATAATACTATTTCGTCTGTGGTTCGATTGTTGGAAACTAAAAACTACATTGGCCACAAAGCGTATGGTAAAACTCACGAGTATTTCCCGCTCATCAGTAAAACCGCGTATCGCAAACATTCCTTTACCAAACTACTTACTAATTATTTTGATGGATCGGCCGAGTCTTTACTGTCATTTATGGTCAGCGAAGAAAAACTTAAGGAGGATGATATAGAAAGCATCAGGGAATTTATCAATAAGCAAAAATAATATGGAGCTATTTATATACATCGCGAAGGTTGTAACCTGTTCGGGTATGTTTTATACTTTATATTACTGCCTATTTCGTAAGCTTACCTTTTTTACGTGGAACAGATACTATCTGTTATTTGTCCTTGTGGGATGCCTTATAATCCCTTCATTACACTTCCAGGTTCAACAGCCGCTTCCTTTTCATACCCCCTTCCCTATTCAAGTCGTTTCTTCAAATCCATTTAACAGCAGCGATATAGATGACATTGATACTCACACCGCAACCCAACATATCAACTGGGAACAGATGGTGGTTAGATGCTATGTATTTATCAGCGCGCTTTTATTGCTTAGGGTATTAACAGGTGCAGCAGTGATAATATATAAAGCCATAAGGAAAGGGCAAAAAGTCCAGGGCTATTACTTGATTACCAACGCGTCTAAAAATAACTCCTCATTTTTTAACTTGATATTTTTAAATAATAACCAGATAAATGAATTTGAAAAAGAACAGATATTAACACACGAATTACAACATGTTCACCTATGGCATTCTGCCGATCAATTGTTTACAGAACTACTGAAAGCCTTCTTTTGGGTTAATCCGTTTATATATCTTATAGCTAAAGAACTTCGGCAGATACATGAGTTTCAGGTAGACCAATGTCTAACAGCTACTAGGTATAAAGCCAATAATTATGCAAATTTGTTACTCAAGTTAATGAGCAACCCAACATCCGCGCTTGTAAACGAATTTAGCGCCTATGGCGTAAAAAGACGCATCCAGATGCTGTTTCATAAACCGTCACCTGTCCAAAATAAACTCAGATATTCCTGGTTAGTTCCCATTATTATAATCATGGTGTACCAGTTTTCCTTAGAAAAAACCTATGCTCAAGCACCTCTTAAGGGTAATTTCACCCTCATCCTGGATGCCGGGCATGGAGGTGTTCAACATGGTGTTATTTGTGGAGAGCAGTATTTTGAAAAGGATATCACCCTTGCTATGGCACAGCAAATCAAAGCGGTTGCCGAAAAAAGAGGCATACATACCTTGCTTACACGTAAAACTGATGAGGATGTGGACTTTAAAGACCGTGTGTCTTATCGGGGAGATGTTTTTGCTTCCTTGCACATCAACGGCGCTCCGGCGGGCCCCCACCAACAAAACGCAAACGGAATAGAGATTAAGGAAAACCCATCCGGCCAAAATCCGGCTCTGTCGGCTCAATTTGCCTATCAGCTTAAAAATAGTTTCAGACAACTTGGTGGCATAAATACCAATGATACCGTTTTTGCAGCGCCGGGGCTTTATGTATTAAGGGAAAATAAAGTACCTGCCGTTTTAATTGAGTTCGGCTATGGTACCAATCCCAAGGATTTGAACTATATCCTGGAGGAGCAGCATCGATATGCTATAGCCGAGAAGTTTGTCGACGCGGTGGTTGCCTATAAAACAACCTTAAATAACTTTAGTTCAAAACAGAAATAACTCATCCCGATTTACAAAACCATCATTTATGAAGCAGTTTTTACTGTCTTTATGGCTATGCCTTTGCCCAATCAAAAATATTTGCGCCCAACAGTTGGTGCATAATGATGGCATTATCATGGGAACGGTTACTGATGATGAAAAGCACCCCATTTCCGGAGCAACGGCAATTTTGAAGAAACAAGGCACTCAGGAAATGAACCTGACAACAATCAGTAAAGACAACGGAATATTTCAATTTTTAAAGTTATCGCCAGGTACCTATACATTGATCATATCGCACCTGAGCTACCAAACTTACGTAGCCAACCATATTGTAATAAGCAGCAGCAGTTCAAAATTCAAATTGCCGGATATCATCCTGAAAAATAATTTCAGTGAACTGAAAGAAGTTAATATCGTATCGCCCCCAAAAAGCTACATAACACATCAGTTAGACCGGGTGGTTATAAATGTAGGTAGCCAGCTCAGTAATATCGGTACTAACGCGCTTGATGTACTGAATAATGCTCCTGCTGTGCAGGTAACCGATGATGCCATTAGCCTGCGCGGTAAAGAAGGGGTAACTATTTACATTGATGACAGGCCAAGCTACCTCACAGGTAAAGATCTGTTAGATTATCTGAAAACCTTACCATCCGGCACGCTGGATAAAATAGAGATCATGACTAACCCACCAGCAAAATACAATGCTGAAGGTAACGCTGGAATCATCAACATTAAAACAATAAAAGGTAAACTTAAGGGTTTTAACGCAGCTATAAGCGCAACCTATCAGCAGGGCGTTTATTCTAAAGCGAACTCCAATATCAACTTCAACTACGGCTTTCATAAAATTAATCTTTTTGGAAACCTGGGTTATTCTTTAGCTAACAATTACTATGATGTAACACGGAACCGGCAATTTCACGATGTGCAACCTTACAATAATTTATTAATGAGCCAATTTAATACAGAAATAAGTACCACTATTAGCTATAATTATAAGTTAGGATTCGATTATGATATTGATGCACATAATAAATTGGGGGTTACAACCGCCGGGATAATTCGTCCTTATCATGAACATGGTAATTATACAACTGCTTTTAACCGGTTAAACAATGTCGATTCCACGATCAATACCATCAGTCGCCTTCATTATATTACCAGGAACAACACTGTTAATTTAACCTTCCACCATCAGTTTGATAAACCAACCCAAGAGCTAAATATTAATACTGATTATTTACAATATTCAACTGATCCTCTCCAGGTAATTAACAGCGGCACTTATTTACCTGGAAAAACTTTGATCAGTAATTATACGCTCAACACTTATAATCCTTTTAAAGCAAAAATTTTTGGAGCGAAAGCCGATTATGCCGATGAACTGCCTGGTCACCTGAAAATGTCGATTGGAATTCAAACTACATATTCGATAAGGAAAAGCACTGGCGATTATTTATATACAATCAATAACAAAACGTATCCCAGCGATTCATTAAATGGCAGTTTTAGTTACCGGGAAAATATAAACGCGACTTACATTAATTTTCAAAAGACTACTAAAAGATTCGACATACAGGTTGGATTTAGGCTGGAGTATACCCATGCCAAAGCAACACAACAGCGTATTATCTTTTTAAACGCAACCCCAACTGAGTATAATTACAGCAACTTATTCCCTACCGCTTATATGAGCTATAAGCTTGATACGGCGTCAGCAAATACCCTGATCTTATCTATCGGCCGACGGATTTCAAGGCCTGGCTATGGTGATTTAAATTCCTTTGTTTTTACTTTTGACAGGTATTCATCCAATAAGGGTAATCCGGAAATTGTGCCTGCCTATTCCAATAATTTAGATTTATCTTTTAACATACAAGATAAAATAACTGCAGGAATAACCTACAGCAATACCCGTAATGATATTGCTCAGTATTATCAACTTACGGGTATTGCACTAGCATTTGTCCCCGTCAATATTGCTAAGACAACTGCTTATGGAGCATATTTCAACTTGTCGCTGCCTGTAACCAAATGGTGGAGCGCCAATTTATACAGCGACTTTACCCATAACCAGTATGCTGGCCAGGTTTTAAATATTGGATATTTAAACAATACGGTTAATACAATAACCGTTAGCGGGAGCCAGCAATTTAAACTTCAGTATGGTTTGAGCATGGAGTTTAATGGTTCTTATCACAATAACCTTACCTATGGGCAAGGAATATACCTGCCGATGTGGCTGCTAAATGCCTCAGTTCAAAAAACTATTTTAAAGAATAAGGGAGCTATCACTTTAACCGCACGGGACATATTTAACAGCCGTACGCTCAGGCGAAAAATTGAATATCAATACGCTTCCCTTACATCATCAAACCATAGTGATAACCAAACAATAGGCCTTACATTCACTTATAAGTTTGGCACATCGGTATCTGCCAGGCAACATCATAACAGTATTGAAACAGAAGCCGGCAGAGCCGGTGCAAATTGAATCTTCATGAAAAACTGTACTTATTTAATCCTTATTTCTCTTCTGTTCATCAATTGGGCAAATGCTCAAACCATAGCACCTAAACGAGAATTTCGGGGCGTATGGATAGCAACCGTTGAGAATATCGACTGGCCGCGTAAACCTGCAGAAAGCTCAGATCAGCAACAGCAGGAACTTACCGCCATACTCGATGCGCATCAGGCAGCAGGTATTAACGCTGTTATGCTTCAGGTTAGGCCGGTAGCCGATGCTTTTTATGCCAAAGGCCGCGAGCCCTGGTCAAAATATCTGACAGGAAAACAGGGAAAGGCTCCCTACCCGCTCTATGACCCCTTAGAATTTGCAATCAAAGCAGCCCATCAACGGGGTATGGAACTACATGCCTGGTTTAACCCTTACCGGGCTACTAAAGATGTCAATTTTTCAAACCTCAGCCCTCAGCATATCACCAATACCCGGCCCGAATGGTTTTTTATATACGGGGGGCAAAAACTGTTTGATCCTGGTATCCCGGAAGTAAGGGAATATATTGTAAAGGTTATTTTGGACGTGGTAGATAATTACGATGTGGACGGTATACACCTTGACGATTATTTTTACCCTTATCATATTGCAGGGCAGCAAATCCATGATGAACAAACCTTTACAAAATATGGCGAAGGATTTTCAAACGTTAATGATTGGCGGCGCAATAATGTAAACCTGCTGATAAAAATGCTTAACGACAGTATTCATCAACATAATCCCAGGATCAAGTTTGGTATGAGTCCCTCAGGTATTTGGGCTAATAAATTTCAAAACCCCGACGGGTCAGATACCCATGGTGGAGATTCTTACTATGAACTTTATGCCGATTCTAAAAAATGGATTCAGGAAGGCTGGGTTGACTATATAAATCCGCAGCTCTACCGGCCTATGAATGATCGATTGGTCGCTTTCGATATTATGGTGGACTGGTGGAGCGAACATACATACGGAAGGCATTTATATATTGGCCAGGCTCCCTACAGAATTATCGAGAATAAATTACCGGGTTTTAGGATCCCAGCAGAATTACCCAGGCAAATCAATTACCTGCGTAAAAATAAGCGAGTACAGGGCAGCGTGTATTTCAGTTCAAAATCACTGACCAACAACCCGCTGGGATTTACGGACTCGCTAAAAAACAACTACTATCACTATCAGGCATTACCACCGCTTATGCTCTGGCGTGATTCTATAGCCCCTAACCCGCCTCGTGAGTTAGCAGCAAAAAACAATAATGGATTGGTCACCTTAACCTGGGAAGCCCCGTTACCTGCTCAAGACAATGAACCGGTATATGGCTATGTGGTATACAGGTTCAATAAGAATGAGACCGTCAATATAGACGATCCAAAGTACATATTGCATATACAATATGATCCAAGCTGTAGCTATGAAGATAGAAATACAATCAAAGGGCAAACTTACCTATATGTCATTACAAGTATTGACCGCTTGAAGAATGAAAGCGAACATTCTATACCCTTTACAATAGAAATTAAGTAAGAATGTAGCTGTCTGAAAAATGCATTCTCAGTAAGCTTCATCAAACAAGAAACGAGTTATCATTGTAAAGCATTGGCAAACAGTGCAATTGTAAAGAATTAGGAATGGTTTATTTTATTGCAATTTAAGTGGTTTTTAATTCAAGTTACGATACTCGTGCGGTGTTTGTCCAACCCGTTTCTTAAACAATCTGGTAAAGTGCTGGGGATATTTGAAACCCAGCTCATAAGCAACCTGGTTAACAGTTTTATCACCGTCAAAAATCTTTTCTTTGGCAATGTCGATAAGTTTAAACTGTATATATTCCTGCGCAGTTTTGCCCGTTTCCTTTTTCACCAGATCACCAAAATAATTTGCCGACAAATTCAACTCATCAGCGCAGTAAGCAACTGAAGGCAGACCAACTGTTTGAGGTTTCTCAGACGAAAAATAGTCATTTAGCAGGTTCTCAAATCTTTCCAATATTCCTTGAAACACATGGCCGCGGGTTATGAACTGCCTTTCATAAAAACGAACACTATAATCTAAAAAAAGTTCAATATTAGCTATAATCAGGCGTTTGCTGTGCTTATCGACACCATGCTCCAATTCATAATCTATTTTCGTGAAACAATCTAAAACGATATTTCTTTCCCGTTCAGATAAGTGCAATGCTTCGTTTGACTGGTAACCAAAAAAGGAATATTCCTGAATTCGCCGTCCCAGCGATGTACCATGTATCAGGTCGGCATGAAACACCAGCGCATACCCTTTGGGTTGATAGAATTCACCATTGCTGTTGACTCCCGCCACCTGACCCGGCGCCATCAATACTAATGTCCCTTCCTGATAATCATAAGTATTTCTGCCGTATACCAAGTCGCCGCATTTCACATCCTTCAAAAACACAATATAAAAGCCAAAGTACATCTGGGAACCTTGTCTTGGGTCAGCCTTTGACAAGTCGACCACACTCACTAATGGGTGCTTGGTTTCATTATTATTAAATGCATTGTATTCACTGATCGTATTAAAACGTCTCATGGTATCCATAATCGCTTCCTTTTAATTCGAATTTACACTATTAATCAATGCGTTGGCTATAACATCATCTAAATCAGTAATAATGGTAGAAACATCCGTAATCTGTATCCTATTCTGGCCGATAAAAGGTATCAACTTTGTAATGTTAAAGATTATGCAAAAAGTAAAATTAAATAACGGCGTCGAAATGCCCATCTTAGGATTCGGCGTTTTCCAGGTGACAGATCTGGCAGAATGTGAAAGAAGCGTTGTAGATGCTATTGAAACAGGCTATCGGTTAATCGATACCGCACAATCCTATATGAACGAAGCAGCGGTGGGCAAAGCCATAAAACGAAGTAATGTAGCCCGCGAAGATCTGTTTATCACAACCAAGCTGTGGATACAATCAAACGGTTATGAGAGGGCAAAAAAAGCTTTTGAAAACTCACTAAAGGAACTTCAATTGGATTACCTCGACTTGTACCTTATTCATCAACCTTTTGGCGATGTGTATGGCGAATGGCGTGCTATGGAAGAGCTTTATAAAGAAGGAAAGGTAAGAGCAATTGGCGTAAGCAATTTCCAACCAGACAGGCTGATTGATCTGATCATCCATAACGAGATCACTCCGGCTGTTAATCAGGTCGAAACCCACCCCTTCCACCAGCAACATGATGCACAACAGTTCATGATAGATAACAAAGTGCAGATTGAATCCTGGGGCCCTTTTGCTGAAGGTAAGAATGATATTTTCAGAAATGAATTACTGAAGTTGATTGGTGAAAAATATAACAAATCAATTGCGCAGGTAATACTCCGCTGGCTTACTCAGCGAGGTATCATAGCTATTCCCAAATCAATTCGGAAAGAGCGTATGGCAGAGAACTTAAACATCTTTGATTTTGACCTGAGTGCTGAAGAAGTGGCAAAAATCAACCAACTGGATACTAACGCCAGCAGCTTTTTTGATCACCGCAACCCTGCAATGGTAAAATGGCTTGGTGAGCGAAAACTGGACATATAAAACATTTAATAAAATGAAAACCATGAAAAAAGTATTATTTGTAATGATCTTATTGGTAGCTGTGGTTTTAACCAATGCAATGGCGCAGACCACCCCTATTTTCGCTAAAGGTGAATTATCTAAAACCAACAATCACACAGGAGATGTTTGGCTTACCGAATTAAACAAAGCTGATAGCCTGATCGATTGCAACATCGCCACGGCAACATTTGCACCGGGTGCTAAATTGGATTGGCACATCCATCCTGCCGGCCAGATCCTGATGATCACCGAAGGCACGGGATATTACCAGGAAAAAGGGAAACCAATACAAGTAGTACATAAAGGGGACGTGATCAAATGCGTTCCCGGGGTTGTGCACTGGCACGGGGCATCGCCTGAAAGTATATTCACTTACATCGCTGTAAGCACTAAAGGCGCAGTGAATAAGACCCAATGGCTACAGCGAGTTACAGATACCGAGTATAACAGCACCAAGCATTAACCAATGCATAACTTAAAACCTCAAATGATGAAAACAACCATTATCGGACTGTTTCTGTGTATAGCCAGTGTACAGTTAACTCACGCTCAGGCCAAATTGCCAAATACAGCGGCAACAAGCACTACGAAAGAAGAACAGGAAATCCTCGATCTTTCTAAAACCAAATGGACATGGATGGCAGACAAAAATGTAGAGTCCTTAAACGGATTGTTTGCCGAGAATTGCGTCTTTGTACATATGGGTGGAAGCTGGGGAAAAACCCAGGAACTGAATACCATTAAAGGCGGCTTCATCTGGTATAAGAAAGCAGAGGTCTATGGCGCTTCCGTAAATATTTTCGGTAATACAGCCATTCTGTTAAATGATATCGACCTGCTGGCAGTGGTCGGCGGTAACGAAGTAGTCCATGCGTTTATGGTGACGGAAGTATACCTTAAGGAAAACGGAAAATGGAAAATGGGCTCACTTACTTTTTCAACGCTGATAAGGCCGGTTAAAATGAAAACCGGCATCCCGCAAACGGCGCAGCCGCAACACTAAGATTAAATTTTATAATATGAATCGTCGTGATCTTTTAAAAACAGGCTTAACATTAGCCGGAGGCTCCTTGCTTGTTTCAAATGCCAGTGCCAACAACCTGATACAACAGACTCCGACACCAAATATTTTGGCTAATGCCTCTACAGGACGCCGCAAGCTTGGCGGTAAATTGGAAGTTTCGAGTATCGGCCTTGGGGTGCAGAATATGCCCCGTACGTACGAAACAATCATTCCTTCCCGGCCCGAAATGCTCAACATCATCCGAAAAGCCTATGATCATGGTGTTACCTTGTTCGATACGGCCGAAGCGTACGGGCCATTTGAAAGTGAGCGCATTTTGGGGGAAGCCATCGCAACTTTCCGAAATAAGGTTGTTATAGAAACGAAATATGGCTGGAACATTGATCAAAAAACCGGTCAGCGGCTTCCTGGTTTGAACAGCCGCCCGGAACACATCAAAGAGGTAGTTGAAGGGATGTTGAAACGTCTCCGCACTGATCGTATTGATCTGTTGTATCAACATCGTGTAGACCCGGCTGTGCCTATTGAAGATGTTGTTGGAGCGATTAAGGATTTGATTAACCAGGGCAAGGTCTTGCACTACGGCCTTTCGGAACCCGGCGCGCAAACCGTAAGACGGGCACACGCCATTCATCCGGTTACCGCCATTCAGAACGAATATTCGCTGCTATGGCGCGGACCGGAAAAAGTGATCCTTCCGCTATGTGAGGAACTGGGTATCGGCTTTGTGTGCTGGAGTCCGCTGGGTGTGGGCTTTCTGACCGGAGCCATCGATGAAAGTACAGGTTTTGCTCCGGGTGACATTCGGGGAATGGAAACCCGGTTCTCACGTGAGAATCTACCCAACAACCTGGCGCTCGTGAATCTGGTTAAAAAATGGGCCTCACAGAAAGAAGCTACTCCGGCACAGATATCACTGGCATGGCTTTTGGCGCAGAAGCCCTGGATCGTTCCCATCCCAGGCACAACCCAAATGGCACACATGCTGGAAAATGTTGGTACAAATGACGTCAAATTTACAGCTGATGATTTAAAACAGTTTAATCAGGAGTTGGCGGGCATTTCAATTAAAGGTTTGCGCCTGCCAGAGTTTGTTTTGAATTTCTCGGACGTTGAAGCGCCGGCTAAGCAATAACAAAACATAAGCCTATGAAAAGTATAAAAGCAGCTGGATTATTGATGACAGTCATGTTAAGTTTCCTGTCTGGTTGCTCCAAAGCACAACGTGCTTCCGGCAACCAGCAGCCTGCTTTAGCCGGTAAAAAGGTACTGATCGTTTATTTGTCAAGAACAAATAATACTAAGTCAATTGCACAGATCATACAGCAGCAGGTGGGCGGAAAGCTGGTAGCACTGGAGCTGGCGAACCCTTATCCTAAGAACTATCAAGCTATAGTTGCTCAGGTAGCCAGGGAGAACGAGACGGGTTTCCTACCACCTCTTAAAACGAAGATCGACAACATCGGCAGTTATGACCTCATATTTCTCGGCTTCCCAACCTGGGGCATGCAATTGCCGCCGCCAATAAAAAGCTTTTTGCATCAATATAACCTTAGTAGTAAAACGATTGTTCCATTTAATACAAATGCTGGTTATGGTGTAGGAAGTCGTTTTGAGACGGTAAAACAGCTATGCCCAAACAGTAAAGTGTTAGAAGGTTATTCAACAAAAGGCGGTATAGAAAGAGATGGAATTTATTTTGTAATAGATGGAGAAAAAGAAAAGCAGGTGAGAAATGAAATTAAGGAGTGGTTGCAAAGAATAAATCCCTAAAATGAAATTTTAACAAAAATCTTTATTTTCAAATCCAAACCTCGTGTTTATTACAGGGTAAACAACTTCCAATGTCCTTCAGAGATGACTTCTATGGTGTCGCCGGCCACTTTAATGGCGGTTTGATCGTCAATCGCATATGATGGTACAGGTATCGTAGCTGCTAACTTTTCCAGGTTGGCCAGGGAATTCTGTGGAAACAACTCATAATCCAGGTGCGGATGCAATGCAAAATCAACAAATCCCAGTGCCTTATCGCTTTCGACTGGCAGCATATGGCCACCGTAGGTGGTTCCAAAGCGGGTCATGATCATACTCCCGGCACTCAAACCTACATAAACCGTCTTACGCAGTAGCGACGGCAGTAAGTCTGCTAATCCGGACTGCTGCATCCAGTAGCATAGATACTGGCAGTCGCCGCCACCAACCAACAAAACGTCAGTCTCCTGGAGCATCGGAACCCAAAGCTCTTGCTTAATGCTTGGCAGAGCTGTTAGTTCCAGCACTCCCAGCGATTTCCACCCCAAATCACAGAAAGGATCACCTAATGATCCGCAGATCACTTTTCGTGATATCTCCGCGCCGCCGACTATGCCATATATTGCGGTTGGGACAAAAAGGGCGCTGGCCTCAGCAATCGGTTTGCCCAGGAGTTCAACCAGCGCATTGCGGATGCTTGGGTTGCTGATGCCGGCGGAAGTAAGAAGAAGCTTCATAATTTCTTTCCTTTTAAAAGTTGAAATTAAATCATAGATCTCAAATTTCCATAGAGAGCTCTAATAAATTATTATTGCTGTCAGTTCCAACCTCCAGTAACACTTTCGGATTGAAATCTATTATTTAAGACCCTTACCCCCTACTACGCTGTCGATCTCGGTTTGAGTGATTCCGTATTTCGCCATTCGTGTACGGTGATCTGCCGAACCCAGGTACTCCTGAAGTTGTGCATTTACAGCCCGCAGCAGTCCATGGCTGCTCTTATTAAATGAGAAGGCGCCGACAAGAGCTTTTCCATCTTTGCTATTTTTGAAGGGGACTGCTTCCAATCCTGGGTTGGCAGTGGCCGTGGCATAGTTCCCAACCGCTGTGGCCGCGAACGCATCGATCTTTCCGGCCAGCAATGCGGCGGCGGCCTCTGGCTGACTATTGAATAGCACGATTTGGCTATCGCTTACACCTGCCGACTTTGCAGCACCGAACTGCACCTGGCTGGGAATGAGCCCCAGCCGCGCGTCGCTGCGCATCACAACGGATTCATAACTAGTTAGTTCCTTCGGGTTGCCCTGGCACACAAGGAATCCATCGCCAAGCGACCATACCGGCACGCTGAAAGCCACATTCATTGCACGTTCAGGCGTAACAAAAATGGGTACATTCATATCCCAACGCCCAGCCTGGACACCTGGTAAAAGCTCCTCGAACGTAGTAAGCTGATATTCGATGGACTTTACACCAATTGCCCCCAGTACCGCTTCAGCCAGTTCGATGTCCGCGCCTTTGACGAGGTTGCTTTCGTCGGTCCAGTAAAAGGGTGGCTCCTCGATATACGCGATTCGCAATTTCATGTCTTTATTCCACGACGTTAAAGGTGAATGCGCTGAAGTTTCTGTTTCCATTTTGTTTGTCGTTATCTTGTTTAAATTGAATTGCAAAGTTATTCATATAAACAGACCTGTAACAGATACAGATTATGAAATAAATTATGTAACAGATATGGGATCATTTGTTACTTTTGACAAATTGATTTTTATTAATTTAACTATAACAGATGAGCGCTTATGAAGGAACCGGCCTACATTAGTTTTGCCAATAAGCTGGCCAAAATGATTGATGAAGGAACCTTCAAACAAGGAGAAAAACTGCCATCATTAAGAAGTCTGCATGAGAAAAAAGGACTAAGCATAGGAACTATTCTGCAATCCTTCAATTATTTAATAGATAAAGGCATAGTGATCTCCAGGGAAAAATCGGGTTATTACGTTAATGACAATTTCACTAAGAGGCTACCCCTACCGCAGGTATTACCAATTTCCTTATCTGAAAGGAGTGTTCATATTGATCAATTGCTACAAAAAATACCTGTCGATCGAACCAGTAAAACATTCGTTTCATTTGCCAATGCGCTTCCAGATAACAGGTTATTACCTTTTAACAGCATCAAACGTGCAATCCAGCAAACTTCGAGAGACGTCAGCGGAAGTTATTTGGGCTTAGAGAGCCGGAACGGAAATAAACTGTTGTGCGAAGAGATCGCAAAACGATCCATGCATTGGAAGGGTTCTGTCCACGCCAATGAGATAATTATAACTAATGGAGCAACAGAAGCCATCCTATGCTGCGTAAAAGCGGTGACACAACCCGGAGACACCGTTTTAGTGCAGGAGCCTTGCTTTTTCGGTATCATGCAAATATTGGAATGCCTGGGATTGAAGGTCGCGACAATACCCTCGCACCCTGAAACAGGAATTTCGGCAGAAAATGTAAATGAAGCATGCAAAAGATTGGCCATTAAAGCATGTATTTTCGTCAGTAACTTTAATAACCCGGATGGTGCAAGCATCAGTACCGAGCAGAAAAAACAAATTGCTGAATTGGCTCATACCCTTCATATACCGATCATAGAAGATGATATTTACGGCGATCTTTTCTTTAAAGGAGGACGACCCGATACGATAAAAACATATGATCGAGAGGGATGGATCATGTATTGCAGTTCCTTTACAAAAACACTGGTTCCTGGATTTAGGATCGGTTGGGCCGCAGCCGGACGATTTGCCTATGATGTTGCCCGAATCAAATCCATGTTGAATCATTCAACCTCCAATTTTAGCCAGCGCGTTATCCTGGAATTGCTTACAACCGGGGTGCTTGAAAGACATCTTCAGAAATTCAGGTTGGAAATGCAAAAGAATCAGAATCGATTTGTAGCGATCATCGAAAACCATTTTCCTCGGGGAACTAAAGTAACGCAGCCGGATGGCGGCATTTACCTTTGGGTAGAGTTACCCACCGTGGTTGATACCTCCGACTTTCTTGAAAAGGCATTTGAGCACGATATATCTTATGCCCCCGGGGAAATTTTCTCATCAAAGAGCGGGTACAAAAATTATATCCGCCTCAGTTATTCGAAGCTTTGGGAAGACAAGGTAGAAAAGGCGCTCATCAAATTAGGAAAATTACTCAATGCCCCGCCTGCGGAAAATGCTCATTGAATTATTCGTAAAACTCATTATAAAAAATGTGATATAAGTCACGCGATCACCTTAGATTTCCTGCCGTACTTTGTTGTATAATCTAAATATTATAAAAATGAAGACAGCAGATAACCCCATTCATATGCCCGCCCTAGGATTTGGTACCCTGATCCCGGATAAAGCCCTGACGATAAGCGCTACCCGGGACGCGCTGGAGGCCGGGTTTCGACACTTTGATGCTGCAGAACGATACCGCAACGAGAGCGAAGTGGGCGAAGCGTTGCAGGCAGGTCTTGCCGCCGGGGGTATTGCCCGTGAAGACATTTTTGTTACCACCAAGTTGTGGAACACCAATCATCGTCCAGAACGCGTGGAACCAGCATTCAAGGCGAGTTTGGATAGACTCCGGCTCAACTATCTGGATCTTTATCTCATTCACACTCCGTATGCATTTCAACCAGGAGATAATCAGGATCCACGGGATCAAAATGGTCATGTTATTTACGACCGTGGTGTAACTTTATTCGACACCTGGAGAGCGATGGAGAATCTTGTGGACGGTGGCAAATGTCGGGCTATCGGACTATCCGATATCACATTGAAGGATCTGGTGCCCCTATACGAAGCGGCGCGAATCAAACCAGCTGTTGTCCAGGTAGAATCACATCCGTACCTGCCGGAAACGGAGCTCCTGGAATTCTGCAAGGAGAAAGGCATTGTATTTTTGGCTTTTGCGCCATTGGGTCACGGAATAAGACCCGGGCTGCTCGAAGATCCGGTTATTCTGGCTATTTCCGCACGAATTGGAAAAACGCCGGCGCAGGTGCTGTTGGCCTGGGCGCTCCAGCGTGGTACGGCTTTGCTTACAACACCCAAAACCGCTGACCGTGCCAGAGAAAATTTCGACATCTCTCCCCTGCCGGATGACGCCTTTGATGAGATCAATCGCATTGAGACCAGGCAGAGATTCAATGAAGTGGTGAAGACCGGCGTTCCCGGGTTCATTCCACAAGTTAAAAACTAAAAACCAGGAACAGAACATGGAAGAAGAACAAATACGTGAAGCCCTTAATGCTCACTGGCATGCATCGGCAGCTGGTGATGTAAACGCGGAACATGATATTTACGATGACGATGCCATTTGTGATTATCCCCAGTCGGGCGAGCGAATCCTCGGGCGAAACAATTTGCAGGCCTTGCGGGGTCATCATCCGGGTAAACCTTCTGGCTTCCAGGTTAAGCGAATTATCGGAAAAGGTGATCTCTGGATCACGGAATATACCATCAACTACCAGGGGCAATCAGCATACACCGTGAGCATTATGGAGTTTCGCGATGGTAAAGTGGTGCACGAAACACAGTATTTCACCGACCCTTTCGAGGCGCCAGCCTGGCGAAGTCAATGGGTTCAGCAGGTTACGTGATGTACATTCAGGTAAGAAAAAACGCGGCACTTCTCCAATATGGAGAAGTGCCGCGTTTTATTTATAAGATTGTTTAATTCACAGATCAATTGATCTTTTCAAATCGCCATTGTTGCGCGCCTCCTCCATTATCCGTATAAATCTCCACATTGTTATTAGCATCGGTTCCGCTGGTAACATCCAGGCACAATGTTGGCGCACAGGCCGGCTGTAATTTATAATAGCCTGACCCTACACTCACAATTTTCCATTTTTGCGCGTTAGAGCCGCTATCAGTATAAATATCAACATTGGCACCCGAAGCGCTGCTGCCGCCGCTTACGTCAAGCACTTTTCCGGTGGTATGTTGCGGAGCCAATTTGTAATATCCGTTACCTAAGCTGGTTATCTGCCAGCGCTGGTTGCTGGTATTTCCATCGGTGTAAACCGCCACATTGGTGCCATCGGCTGTTCCGTTGCCGGTTACATCCAGGTTGCGTCCGGGAGCACAGGCCGCTTTTAATTCATATACACCATCAGTCAATGCTGTGGTTTGATCAAAATTAAAGCCGATCACCGGTAAATTATTGGTGAAATTATATAAGTAACCTACCGTAGTCCGGTTTCCGTTACTCATGATGAGCGATATGAATAACTCATAGTTACCCGTGGTATTTTGAAGCTCCGAGATGGGCATAGTCACGGTAAATGAATTTCCTGTTGGATTAACAGACCAGGCTACAGCATCGTAATTATTGTTGGGCTCACCATAGGTAGGTCCCGGATCCTGGTACACGTTAACAGCAGTTATGACGTCGGTGGTGGTAAACGTTCCGGAAACTATAAAGTTCCCACCGCTTACGCTGCCGTTTAAGGAGGTTAGTGATGCCGAAGACGTGTTATAAAATGTTTTTACAGTTTTAGAGAACACCTGGCAATTATTCAAAATGGCGCTGCCCGCACGGTTTATAAATGTTGGCGCCGAACCCAGTGTATAATTACCTGAGCCCATTAAATTGGTACCTAAGGTTGAATGTTCTGTATTAGTTTCGTGCGAATGCGGCAGGTTTAAGCCATGACCAAGCTCATGCATCATACCGCCAAACCATTTGGTGAGCAGGTTACCGTCGGTTGTTGCCTGCCCCATATACTGGATATCAAATTTGGCATAATCCAATGCATAGCAAAACCGGCCGGTTCCGTAAAAAGGTACATCGGCGGCATTAATATCCGGTACCGGCATAATAACCAGGTAATGGTCGCTTGCCTTAAGCGTTGGGTTAGCCGTAAAATAACTGTTTATTTCCTGCTCAACCGTACCTTTATTGCTATAGGTGTAGGAACTCGCCGGACTTTGCCCATTAATCACAATGATATGTACAGATGAGGTATCAGCAGTTTTTACGAACATGCCGAAGGTTGTATTGTAACCGTTACGGATCATGTTCGACCGGTAAAACTCCTGTCCCCAGCGCAATAACTTACTTAAGCGGGTTTGATAATTGGTAATGGCCGTACGGTCTGAGGGTACGAAATAGACCACATTCAGGCTGTAAGCATTTTCTGAGGTATAATCGCCGCTTACTACTTTGGTTTTCAGGTTTGATCCTGCTTTGTTTGCCCCGTCGACCGAAGTATTAACCAGGTCTTTTTTACAGGAACATACAAACGTAGCCCCGCACAATAATGCAATTGTTGTGAGTTTGTTTAACTTCATTTTCATAGTGATTCTGGTAATTTAATTGGTTTGTTAATATTTAATATGTGTTATTCATAGAAAAGGACGATTCTACAAACCAATGGATACCTAAAAATCCAGACCGTATATCACCAGCAGTTAAGCAAGGGCGCTCAACCCAATTCAACACACGCGAAAACAAAACGATGTTTTCGCAACATGATACAATCAATTAATATTCAGCTATTTATTGGCTTACAATAACAAGGTAAAAATTAAATGTTCGGGAAACATTTCTTTTCTTAACACAAACGTTTGTGTTAAATACTTAATTACAGCGAAAGCTTATGGGGATTTTATTTAACTGGATTTAACTAAATGCTTTTATAATTATTATCTGCCCATATCACTTATTCATAATAAACATCTACCGATCATAAACGAGGATATACGCAGTTATCAGTTAAAAAACAGCACACAAACGTTTGTTATTCATAAATAACCCATTATTATAATAGATTGAATAAATAAAGGGGAGTAGCTCTATATAAATAGAACTCTCCCCTCCTCTATCAAAACACCTTGTTATTGACTAACAAGTTCTTCTTAAAACTTCAGGAGCACTTTACCAAATGGCCTGTCCTCTATTAAATAACGCTGCGCTTCGGCAACATCGGCAATATCAAATATTTTGGCCACGATGGGTTTTATTTTGCCTTCGGCCAATAATGGCAATAACTGATCCCATACCTGCTTCTGTTCTTCGGCGTTGAACCATCCGGAAAGACTTTGCCCTCTCATTTGTAAACCCTTCCATACAAAATCAGTTACGTTGGCTGTAAATTGTGTGCCTGCCGAGTAGCCAATGGTAACCAATATGCCATTACGGGCCAAGGAATGAAGCGCCTCTCCAGTTAAATTTCCGCCGATGCTGTCGATCACCAGATCAACCCCCTTCCCTTCTGTTATTCTTAATACGCCTTCACTGATGGTTTCTTTCGAAAGATCAATAACGTTTTCGATACCTGCAGATCGTGCCGCTTCTGCCTTTTGAGTGGATCCTGCCGTAGTGATCACCAAAGGCGAAGCATAAGCTAATGCCAATTGAATAGCGGCATTACCAACAGCACCACCCGCTCCTAATGCCAATACACTTTTGCTGCTGGTAAAATCGCCTTTATTTAAGCTGGCCTGCGCCGAGAAAAATGCTACCGGAAATGTGGCGGCCTCTTCATCAGATACATGATCCGGCGTTTTGATCACTTCCTGTGGATATAAGGCCAGGTATTCCTGCCAGGTTCCGTCGATGATGATACCCCTG
>Ga0207671_10002195_pt1 | contig 21192 bp, 8 predicted proteins | sample KBSC24metaG_FD_184352 | JGI IMG/M metagenome (GOLD analysis project Ga0207671, IMG submission 184352) | Corn rhizosphere microbial communities from Kellogg Biological Station, Michigan, USA - KBS C2-4 metaG (SPAdes) (version 2) | ecosystem: Host-associated > Plants > Roots > Rhizosphere > Soil... | reverse complement strand
TCGGGAACGATACTGTCGATCAGACCGAATTTATACATATTGTCAGGGGTCAGCCGAAGCTCTTCTGCGGCCTTTTCCTTCTGATCCCAGCTACGCCAAAGGATAGAACTACAGTTTTCCGGGGAGATCACCGTATACCAGGAGTTCTCCAGCATATACACCCTGTCACCCACACCAATTCCCAGGGCCCCGCCCGAGGCGCCTTCGCCGATCACCACGCAGATCACCGGCACCTTCAGCCGCATCATCTCGTAGATATTGCGGGCAATGGCCTCTCCCTGCCCCCTTTCCTCGGCTTCCATACCCGGATAAGCCCCGGGCGTATCGATCAGCGTAATGACAGGTTTATCAAATTTTTCAGCCAACTTCATCAGCCGCAACGCTTTACGATATCCCTCAGGGTTCGCCATCCCAAAATTACGCAGCTGGCGCATCTTGGTATTGGTCCCCTTCTGCTGACCGATCATCATCACCGTCTGGCCATCCAGCTGGGCAAAACCACCCACCATCGCCTTATCATCCTTCACATTCCGGTCTCCGAACAACTCCACGAAATTGGTACACATCTTATCGATATACTTCAGCGTATAGGGGCGATCCGGATGCCGGCTCAGCTGCACTTTTTGCCAGGCCGTCAGATGCTGGGTGATCTCCCGGCGCTTCTCAATGACTTGGTCTTCCAGCTTTTTAATGGAATCGCTCAGATCCACCTTCGTCTTTTCGGCAGTCTGCTTAAGTTTCTCGATCTCATCAAATAATTCCTTGATTGGTTTCTCAAAATCCAGGAATTGTCGATTTTTTGCTTGGGGCATAATAAAAATAGTTTCTGTCAGCGTTCCCGAGGCCCACTGAGACAGTTATGAGTGTGTAAAATTAAGGGAAGCAGATTTTCTGTGAAAGTTTTGTTGCAGTTTGTTGGATAAAATCAAAATTCTCCTATCTTTGCCATCCCGAAAATTTAAAGGCTGCACCCGTAGCCCGCAAAAAAGGGAGCTGGATCGGTAGTTCAGTTGGTTAGAATGCCGCCCTGTCACGGCGGAGGTCGCGGGTTCGAGTCCCGTCCGGTCCGCGAAAATTTCCAGAAAACCCGCGTTAGTCGCGGGTTTTCTCTTTTTAATCCCCAAAATTCATAATACCTGTTAAGTTCATTCCCCTTCCCATTCTTCGTTAGAACGAGGCTCCCAGTTCGTGCCGGGAATGTGCGCAAGCTGATCGAGATGACAGACCGGGATAGCTAATTTTTCAGCAAGTCCTTGAGCAAGGGTAGGGTAGACTTACCGCTGTTGCTTGGTCCAATAATGCAAATCCTCTTTCCGAGGTCTTGAAATGCTATCATTTTAAAAGATTGGCATTACAAAGCCGCCCCTCCAGGTTAATATTCACCCGCAACGCTTTTAACCCGACCACTCCCTGCAACTCTTCCAGTTCAAGAAATTCAACACCAGGCAGCAGTAAATTCTTGCTTTGGAGAAACATAATATACTCCTGGTACTCCTCCGCCTCTTTGGGGTTGGAATAGACCATTGCTATTTTTCCCGGTTGCGTAAGCCTTTCCGCGGTGCCCCGGATATGTACTTTATCCAGCCGCTTCTTCATGACTTCATAACGGATATTGTATGAACCTTCAACATCGAAACGTCTTTCTTCTTTTCGGAAACTGATGGTAATGGGCTGACTGTGTATCAGGATCAATTGCGTGGTTTGCAAAGGAACCTTCAGTGACGGCAACAAACGATGCGTGAGACCCGCGATCTCAGCCATCGATTTTAATTGCCATAGCCGGATGTTCTTCAGATACAATAGATCGAATTGGTTGTCCGGGGAAATGGACTGGCCGATATAGATCGTATATTCTACCCCATCAGTTTTGTATTTTTCAAAATAATGCGGGTATGATCGCTGCATGACCTCTTCCTCCTGTTCTACATAGCGAAGCACCGCATTATTGATGGCTTCCATTGTGACTTCATACTCATTTCGAAAAAGGTAGAGATATCCGCCGCAATCTTTCACCTGGTTAAAGTACTCTTCTATGGTTTCCCCCGTTTGCGCATTGATCTTTTGCAGACGGCTGAACACCGGTGTTACTTCTTTTTCAAAAAACTCATTGATCCGTATCTCCTCTTCGGCGGGCAGCCCTCTATCTATCGACTGCCGGAAATTCAGATTTTTAAATTTCAGCCCTTCCAGCAAGGGCAATTGTACTTGCGATTGCAATTTATCTAAGGTCGCATCCACCAGATCCAGATGCGCCTTCAGGTCTTTTTGAATGGCATGACTTCTTTCGGAGGATGAATTACGAATATCGATTGCCCCATACAACGGATACACCTGGTCAAACGCAACATTCCCGGTCACCGTTTGCGGACAAACATTGTTGACATTATGCATGAACTCCCACGCCACTTCTGCAAACTTCCATTCCACGGAAGGCTGCAAAGCAGTAAATTTTTCTTTGATGAGCTTTTCGATCCTGTTGTTGAACGTTTCCTTATTCTTTAAAAGGGCCAGCGACAGCAAAGGCATGGCGGGCTCAATTCTTGTCATCACTTCCAGGTTAAGCTGATTGGATATGGGAGATGCCAGCTCCAAAACGCCTAACAAACCATCATTATCCTGGATGGGATAAGTAATATAGCTCCTCGTCCCCTCCATCCACAAGCCTTTCAAAAATGGAGCTATCTCAAGCATCTGTTCATCCAGTATGGAAATAGGAATAGGTTCGGGATGCTCGGTAAGAAAGCCGACATACATCTGGTAAGCCGCCATACTTTTTTCATCCGTCAGTTTCCATTTTTTTCCCATCAAACCATGTTGCACACAGGTTTCATCCAATACGAAACGGCCGTTGAGCTTTATCAAAGGCGTCAGCCCCACCTCCACTTCATTCAAACCGACCAATGCATGCACGATCTTTTTCAGGTCATTGACAATGCCGGTATCACAGCTTTCCTTCCGCAACAATATTTTCTTGATCGCGTCCAAAGACTCCTGTGTAGTGACATCCTCTGCAATCCATACGGCAAATCCCTCTGCGGCAAAAAGGTCCAATGGCATTTTTTTCAACTGCTGCTCGAGGTCCATTATCCTAAACGTATTTAAACAAACCGAGCAATCCTGTATTATCGGCAACTCCCCTTTCAGGTGTATGTCAATAAACCTTCGGTCATAACGGAGTTTGTAATATCTCCGCATCCCTGTATCCGTATCTACCACCGGGTATATAAAATCGGAGCTCCCATTCAGTTTTATGCCATAAAATTTTTCGAGTGCATGCTCGTATATCAAAAAACATTGCACCTGTTTCATATATTCTGCTGACGAATCCGCAGGTAAAAGAAAATGCTCTTCCCCTTCGTCTACAAATAATTTTCTGAAAGGCGCCGAATAATTGAAAAAGGTAAATTGATAAGGCACCGCCATAGCGAATATGTTTTTCCCCTGTTCGCTTACTACAGGGAAAAGGGCGGTACCCAGCAATTCGAGGAGGTCCTGGTTCTCATTCAGCAGGTTAATGTCTTCCACTGGCCTCAGCAGATCCGGTTCAGCCTCCAATCTATCGATCAGGTAACTATAAATTTTTGAGGTCGTATTGGAACTGCCGGCTAATTTGTCTTTTAAATAAGTGACAAAGGGGAGGAAGGAGATTTTACTGTCGAAGAAAAGGCTTCCATTTATACTGCCTCGCGTAGTGGCAAACATTGTCACTTTTTTGATTGGCCGGGCAGCAGGGCTAATGTGTTCCAGCATAACACAATATTTAAAAGTGAACGGTAAGATTAGCAGACTGTAAAGTTAGTAATTAAATAAATGGCCCGGTGGTTTATTTAAACTTCTTCAACTCATCCACATAAATCTCGCCGAACCGTATCGGAATCGCATGCCCCGGCGTCACGGCAATAGTATCGGCAGACCCCGGACCATAATAATAAATGGTATCGCTGGTTAAAAGGGTCCGGATCTCTTCCTCAACCAAAAGCCTGTCCGGCTTCTGCCCGGTATTGAGCCACCCGGGACAATCGCTGATAAATGCCAGGACCAGGCTGTCTTCTCCTTTTAGATGTATGACTTGTGGATAGATAGCGAATAATTGCAGGGCACATCGCTGCTGATGGTCTTTACCCGCCAGCACCAGCCGGGCCCTTCCGCCGGTATCGGGTCGCGGCGGGTCAGACAGCTTTTTCTGCTTATCGAAATAGAGATCCAGAGGGTCCGTCCCATTGTTTTTCACTCTTATCACATAGGTCAATTTATTATACAGAACAGTGTCCCCGGCATAGATAGCCAGTAAGGAAAGATCGACCTTCTGTGGACGATGGGTGCAGCTTGCTGCAAACAAGAGTAATATACAGGCTGATGTCCAGCCACCGGGCTTTTTCATTTTCCGCACGGGCTATTTCGGATGATTAAAATTATAATCGCTTTGTATGGCCAGCTGATAGCCTTGTCGTATAGCCATCTGATAGATCAATGTCGTATTTTTAAACGTAGGATCATTCATCTGAAGCAGATAGGCAAACTGATGTTTACCAACCGACTCATTGTATCCGTCGATCTTATGCCCTTCTATTTCATGAACGGCCAGATTCCCCACATTTTCTACCGTATTCAGCAATTCCATATAGTTCAGATTGTAGGTCAGCGTATTCCGGCCTGAGCTATACGCGGCGGGCGCCACCGACAGCGAACTCATGTCCAGCAGACCGTTATTGGCCCCGATAACATTCCAGCTTCCATCTCCTTCGTCACTGGGATAGGCCCCATAAGTGGATACCTTGCTATTTAGAATATCTCCCATTTTGAAACCCGGCAACTTGGTCTTGCTTACAATATCCGTGAACGCATTATCCAGGATATCGGCCGTATGCTGGTTCCAAGGTAGGAATTTATCCAATCCGAACGAAGTGAAAAAATCCCCTATCTTATACGAGCTCATCTCTGCGATGGAATGACTGATCACCTGGGTTCCATTTTTGGACAGATCACTGTACTGGGCTTTGGACATAAAGAGAATATCGCCCTTGAATCCCTGATCGTCGACACCAAGATAATCGCCCGTCTCCAGGTCATAAATGGGACTGGTCAGCCCTCCATCCTTATCGATACTACTCACCGGGTTATTACCCATGCCCATATAAGGGCTGTGGTACTGGGCCTTGGGATCATATTGCAGCCAGCGGCCGATGCGGCTGTCGTACATCCTCAGCTCGAAGGCATTCCAGTCCGTCTCGGGGTCTTTCTCCGCATTCTGACCCTGGTAACCATACCGATAATCATTCGTGCCATTCGGACTGCCGATCGCCATCCCGTACGGATAGTAATCCGTATACATCCGCACATCATAACCCGATCCGCTGCGCGCGATCACCGCCCGTACATTGCCCAGATGGTCATCCAGCTCATACGCATACACATTACTCTGCGCATACCATACTCCAATCCGGTTGGGCGTATTGATCGGATATTCCTGCACTGTCACGGATCCCGGCGTCCCACTCGTCACGGGCTGGGTATACACGATCCCGTCTATATAATAATCCACTTCGATCAGCCCGCCCGAGGAATTGTATTTCAGCTTCTTGATCCTTTGCCCCGTCTCGTCATATACAAACCCCGCTACCTGCTGGCTGTTCCCCGACTGCCGGTAGACACCGGTAACCCTGCCTGCCACATCATACGACATATATTTCTGCGTCCCGCTACCCGTGACGGCTGCCGTTGCCTGACCCCGCTCGTCATACGTATAGGTGGCATAGGTCTGCTGAACACCACCCACGACGGTCTTTACATTGTCCAGTTGATTGGTGTTCGGCTTGTAATTATAGGTAAGCTGATCGGTAATGGCCCCGTTCATATCCGTCCGCTGCAGATATTGGATATTGCCATTGCCATCGTAAGGCGCTATTCCATTGGCAGGGTCCCCGATCTTTTCCTTATTGTTGCCCGTGGCGTTAAAAGCGGCTGTAGTACCGCTAAAGCCAGTGATACTCCCCCAGGTGCTTTCCGTGAACTGGTATCTCGGATCGTACTTATATATATACACGTTAGGTGCATCTGTCACGCCAGCCGTAACCGGCTTTTCGCTGTACCACGACATCGCCTTGATATTGCCCGCATAACTGTCCGTCGTTATCGCCGAAGCATCTACCCCTTTTATCGCAGGCACCTGTGGCTTGGTATTCACATAATCAGCCGTATAATAATCCAGCACCTCCCCGAACGCATCGCCGGGAAATCCGTTGCCGCCGCCGTCGCCGCCGGGATCCGACGCTTTATTGCTGTTGTTGATCGCTTTGAGCGCTCCCTGCAGCGTATAGGCATAATCGACCCCCTGAAGATTGCCGGCCAATTCTACCCGCCGGATCGCTCCATTCAGATTATAGCTATAGGTAGCCTGCAGAACGGAGCTGCCGGTGCCGGCAACAGTATATACATGCCATAACTGTTTACTCGCCGGATCATAGTCGAAGATGTGTGCAAAGGATTCCGGAGTGTTAGCCTGAAACGTTCTTTTTGTCAGATTGCCCAACACATCATAGCTATAATCGGTGGTTTTATAACCAAGCCCGTCGATATACCGGATCTTCCAGACTATCTTTCCCTCTTCATTATAGTTGTACCAGGTGGCGCTGACCAGGTTGGTAGCCGACGGGCTGTTATTGACCACCGTACTGTATCTTTTTGTGAGGCTGACAGCCCCCGGCAAATTAAAAACATCCTGGATGTAGCTGCTTAGCGGATGGGTCTGGTCCGGTACATCATACTGTGTAAAGATGACGTCCGTTTTTGTTCCTGTCAGCCCTCCTCCTGCGATGGTCGTCTCTAATATAGCCGTCATCTCCGGGGTATTGAACCGGACATCATTGGTGCCGGGTTGGTATTGCCCGGCCTCTGTTATCCGGCCCCATCGATCGTAGTTGGTGTAGGTAAAACTGCCGGATATAGCCTGCAGCGCATTCTGTGAGAAACGGAGCTTACCATCCATCCGGTAGATAAACTGATGATGGCCTCCGTCCTTGTCCTCGCTGCTGAGCATCCTGCCCTGCACGTCATAAGTAAAAAGAGTGATAAAAGGGACATCGGTACGGGTGGCATAACTGCCCAGCCCGGCACCGCCTGCACCATATAATTTTTTTACCCCTTCCGGCGCAATAGAGGCCAGCATCTGTCCTTTCTGATCAAAAAAGCTATAACTCAGATCTGAGTAACCGTTGGCATAGGTGAGACTCAGGGTGCCGGTGCCCGTATTGCTCACCTTATAATAGCCTGCCGGCAGCGTGTTGCCGCTGGTGAAAGGATAAGGCTGTTCGGTATTCATATCGTAGAGCGTATATGCGCTCCCGGAAATAGTAACGGCGCCGGCCGTCAGCAGCTTGAAATACCAGATGGTATTATCACCACTGCCGGACGGATTAACGGTTACCGTATTGGAGACCGTGAGATCGGTACCGGTGCGGGCAGTCAATAGTGTTTTGCCGCTTCGGTCCTGTATTACGATAGCCTCGGCTCCATTGGCGTCCCTGGTGATGGTTTGCATTGCCTGCCCCTGAATACCGGTAGGCAGGGCGCCTACTTCCGTTGTCGCGAAGAACTTATTACGCACCTGCAGGTAGAAATCCAGCTCGTTGGCCACCGGTGTTATATAGCTGCTTTGTTCCCTCCCCTGCCCCGTCCGCAAAACATCCCCCGCAGCAGCGCTTTTCTTGACATTTCCCGTGCCATCCTGGTACCACGTCTGGCGGCTATAAGGAAAAGCCGTTTCCGCCGCATAAGGCTCCCAATTATTGTACTGGCTGTAATACCAGGCCAGCGTCCCTTTCACCGGCGTAGCGGAATTGATATCCCACAGGACATCGGGACTATTCGTTTTGTCCGCACCGGCGGCAAGATCGAAATTCTGATGATTGTAGATCGCACCCGACGTATTATGCAGCAGAAAGTTCGGCCGATAGCTGAAATCGGCATAGTCTATCGGCGCCGGCAAGGTCTTGGCCGCATCCCGGCCATACGCATCCCGTATCACCTGGCTGGCCATTACATGAGTATAGGAGGTACTTGCGCCTGCCCGGTAAAAAACCTTGTTTTGGGACTGAAGGCTCTTTCCACTGGCATCAAAAAATTGTTTAGAGTCGCCGATGACATTCCCATTCTCGTCGAAAACCGTGGCCTGTATCCAGTTGATGTTCGCATCGGCAGTTCCCGTGAGATTAGTAGCCTGCGGTACGCCATATCCTGCCGGAACGATCGTTGCGACAAAGGTTGCGCCGTCTTCCGACACGAACCCCGGTCCGAAAGTGATACTGCCGGTAGCCTGGTAGGTGGTAACGGTCGTATTCCGGCAATCGAACTCGATGTCGACCGGAACGATCGCGGGGGGTAACGGACAGTCGTAATTGGTCATTTTCATTTGATACAACCGGTAATTACCGGCGGTATCGGTCGTCCCGGCAGCGAACAGAACTACGGGAAAAGCAACCAGGGCGAAGAGAACGGCTAATGAACGCATTTTTTTTAAGTTGGTTATTCTGATCATCATTTATAAACTAAAGGTTCCCTGCAACAAAGGCCCGTTGTCATCCTCCATCAATGGTATCCCGTTGGAATTGACGCTGACGACGCCGGAATGACGGATTATCAGCGTCCAGTACCTGTTGGGATTATACGAATCCTGTATATAAAACATCTGATCGGTGGGGGGAACACATCCCGCGATCGTACCCAGCGTGCCGCCGTAATATCCGTTCTCCGTGCCGTTGAGACCAAACGTGAACGATACGGTATTTCCGGAACTTGTAACGGCGTAATAGATATTGGCGCTGGGGTCGGGCGTGAAATCGCAGGGCGTCACGCACTGTCCCTGTGAATTGGCATTCGCCTGTCCCTGTGTATTGAAATAGGCATCCGCCCTGTTATAAACGTCGTTGTAGTCCGTCCCCCAGAACATATTGGCGGGGATGGAATAGGGAATGCCGGTGCCGACCTGCGGCGCAGTGCAGCTTTTATAAAAAGTGCCGCTCAACGCGGGGCTATAGATGAGATCCTGGTTGATGTCGTATTCGCCATAGACCACCTGGTCCATGCCGGCTGTCGGATACGTTCCCGACACCCATTGCACATTTACCAGACCGATGGGGTCGATGGTCACATTATAGTTCGCACCGCCATAGCTCACCGGAATGGTCCGTGTCGCGGTGGGGAAGGCACAGCTGCCACCGATATTGCCCAGGTAGAAATTGGAATACCCATTGGTATTGGTAAATTCAAAAGTAAAGGACATGACCGTGCCGTTCTGTTGGAAGAAGAACTGCCCGTCTGACACCGAGTTCTGGAAATTAAGGCTCGGCGTACAGATACAGGAGCCATGCATATTGGCATAGTCCTGGGCATATACATTCGCCCTTGCGTTGGCGTCCTGGACCGAGATATAGCTGGAATAAGCCCCCTGCGGAAAACTGACATCGACCATGCTGCCGACAAGCCCCTGATTGATCTGACAGGTATTTCTCTGGTACTGTCTATTGATGGCGTCGCTGGGATTGATCGTCGTGCTGTAGTTATACGCGTATTGGTTGGTCTTGAATTCGCCGTTGGCAAAAGTCCCGGCGTTCAGCTTCTCCTTATAGGTCCTGACCAGCCGGCCCGCCGCGTCGTACTCGAATCTTGTATACAGATTACTGTTGTCCAGGATATGCGTCAGGGCGCCATTGAATGGATCATATACGTAGGCCGTCGTGGAAGAATTCTGCGGCTGGAAGCGTAGATCGTCCACATAGGCCGGCGCAGACGCATGATCGTTCTGACACCACACGCTCAGCGTCGAGCCGTTCGTCAGATCACTGCCATTGACCGACAGATTCACCAGGGTCCAGCCCCCCGCCGTTTTTGTGCTTGCCGCCGAGGACGCAGAAGCCCTGGTGGTCCCGCCCGCACTGTAATATAACTTCACGTCGGAAGCCGTGCCGCTCACCGGTTTTACCCATACGCTTGCTATGTAATTACGGCCAGCCACCACTCCATTGGTGCCGCCGCTGACCACAGGGACGGAATAGGTGAACCCTTTTTTACCCGCATTGCCCAGCTGCAGACTTTTCGCTCCGGTATGGGCCGCGGCAGTGGAAGCCGTCCCATCGGCGGCCTTCACGAATATGGAACCCGTCTGTGACAAGGCTGCATCCTCCGCGCCGCTGTAGGCGATCTCATAATAGTTGGCGGGACCGCCCGTCAACGTCACTTTCTGCTCCCCATAATTCAGATGCGTTGCCGCATAATTGCCATTGATATCGGAAGCTTCCAACGCTTTTGAATAAACGTCATATAACGTGATCTCTGAGTTTTTTATCCAGCCGGCCGCCAAAGCCCCCGGATTGCTCCAGTTGAAGTCCGTAAAGCTCCCCACCGGAGTCAGCCCGTCGCTGGTCTGTCCCGCAGGCTGCCAATTGTAGGTGGACTGCTGACGCCAGACATCCCCCGCGGCGCCGGACACATTGTTCTGTGTATTCAAACCGCCATCCGTACCCATCGCCGGCACCTGGTCGCTCCAGGTGTTGACACTGGCCGACACCAGCCCCAGATGCGAGGTCGGATCATTGGGATCAACTTTCCACATATAGGTCTCTGCTTTCTGCGTCAGCATATTTTTGTAATCACCCGAGGTCCATTTGAGACCCATCTTTGGATATTGTCGGTAGGCCGGGATCGTCTGCGTAACAAAACTGTTTCCATAAACATCGGTTTCCTGCGTTTGGGTGATTGCACCGCTATAAAAGTCGAAGGCCAGGTTCTGGCTGGCACTCTGCGTGCCATTGACATAATTGTAAATGGTCTGACCGGTCTGGATACAAGGATACTCTTCGCGGGCGCTCATGGTAGCCATCACCTGCGAGTTTGGCGTGTAGCCCTGTTCGTTAACCACTTTTACCTCGGAATACCGCTCTTCCAGGAATCCCTGGTAGTGATACTGCTGCAGCCGGCTTTGATACTGGGTCCGGAATTGATCCAAAGGCAGCGATTCCAACCCGTCATGCAGATAGTGATTCACCGTCTCGCTGAGTATCTTCCGGCCTGCCGTAGCCTTATCGTATTGCACTACCCGTTTGAGATTGCCGATGCTGCTGGTAAACCGCATGATCACCAGGTTGTGAGAGCTCATCGTCCCCCAGTTGGTCGACACGGAGGTTCGGCCGGGACCCGTTGTATACGTGGGATTGCCGCCCGGGATGTCAATGCGGCCTACCATATTGTCCCGGAATACTTCAAACTGGTATTGGGTAGCTCCGGGAACGTCCCGTGGCGTGGTCTCATCCGGATTCTGGATCTGTGAGGTCACGGTCACGTATTCGTACATCACACCAGGCGGCGGCAGTTCCCTGGAAATGGAATAGAGACTGGACACATCGGCATATAATAGTCGCTTATACGGTGTCTCCCCAACCGAATTGGCGACCGCAGTTTTATTGTAAAGAGGCAGGATCGTCGGAGCATAAGAGGTCACCCCGGAGGAGAACCCGTTGGCCCCATTATAATTGTAGGAAACGGCGCTGGCATAACCCGAGATATCAGACACGGTCATCTTGCTGACCCTGATCCCACCCCCATAAGAGGTGCTGTTGCTGGCAGAGACGTTGCCAGTGACAAAACCCCCAAACACATAAGGGGCGCCGAAGGCCGCTATCGTTGACTGCACCAAAATGGAAAGATCGGCATGCACGCCATTTCCATCGATGGCAGTCACAGTATAGGAAGCCGGATAGGCCGGAAAGATGTTGAGAGGATTGCCGCCGCCGGGATTGGCGGCATGATAGTTTGCGACAAGGATCAGCTTCCCCTGGCTGCCGACGCTTAGCAGATTGCCAATGGAATACCCCTGCGTATTGAGATTAAAGACGACTTTTGTAATGGTGCCATCGGGGCCGTCTTTGCCGGCAGAAGTGACGGTATAGGCATAGTCCGGGCTCAATACGGCTTTCGAATACTGATCCGGCTCATAACCTACCTGCACTACCCCGCCGAGCGGTGTGGTCACCTTCCGCAACGACCACGCGTCATTCCCCGCGGCAGATGCCGGTGTCGTCTGCCGGCCGGCATTCTCATCGGCAGCGATCTGCGAAAGCGAGTAGTCGCCTTTATATAAGCCCCAGGAATCATACGCATCCTTGTTATAAGGCGGATTCTTGGTTTTATAGACGGTAGCCGTCGTAGTCCCGCCCGTATAAGTGTTATTGGTCAGCGTATAGGTATACAAGCCGCCTGAAGCCGACACATTCGTTATTACTCCGCAATAAAGATTGGCGCCCCCCTGTTGCCTGATCATATCCCCGATCTTAAAATTGGCATTTGTAGTTGAAAAGCTGCCCGGACTAAGCGACACGCCGGTCTGAAGATTGGCGTCCGCACCGCTCAGGTCGTAGGCGAACTGGGTGGCCGGCATCAGGTTGACACCGCCTTGTCCCCTTGTCACCACGCTGTTCAGCGTCAGCTTGCCATACCATGTGCCATAGTTGTTGGGGTCAAAACTGTTGGCGGTACCAGGACACAAAGAATAATCATAATTGAAATCGATCACCTTCAGACACCTGGCCTCCAGGTTTACGCGTCCCACGGCATCCACGTCTTCCTTATCCAGCGTATTGCCGCTATACCCGTTGCCATAACCTACGATATTCTCGTCCGCGGCGTTGAGCAAATAGATATGGCTCAGCCCCTCGCTCTGGGAGGAGGTGTTGTCAAAATCGCCGTCACCGTAATAATACGTATTGTTTACTTTATTAAAACTGTATATCCCACTACCCTTGCCGTCGAGCCGGGTTTGCTTTTCGAACAACGCTACATGCGTACGCGTGCGGATCGCATTCAGATAATATACCTCCTTGTATCCCATCGAGACATTCTCGAACTGGTTATCCTCATCCTTTTGATAACCCTGGGAAGGATTACGCCAGACAAAGGCATCATTGGCCTTGCCATATTCATAATCGATCCAATACCCCCAGTCTCCGTCATCTGCGATGCCATTCCCGTTCCTGTCCACATAATCCGGACCGGTCACCGTCGTCAGATACCAGGTATACGCATAGGCCGTTGCACGGGTCGATCTCGTAAAGGTCAGCGGAGACCGGTTGTTCAGCTTCTCCTGGTAGTTCTCTTCTCCATAGCTGTAAGCCGGTAGCCCAAAATGATAGGTCATGCCCGCCTCATTGGTGATGGAATATCCTTCGATCATAAAGCTCTGAAGACGCTGATTGGGAACGTAACCTCTTGGATTTCTTGGCCGGACCTTGATCGACGTGCTGATATATTTGGATCCTGCCAGGTTATTGGCGCCGGTATACCCGTAACTACCATCGTTATTCCCATATACAGGCGCGTTATCAAAAGGAGGAGTCAGCGCCCGCAGATTGTAAGAAGGATCGGAATAGGTGGTGTAGCTCTGGCGATAGGAATTGGAGAAGTCGTTCACGAAACGATAGACGGGTTCATTGTCCGTAACGCCGGGAGAGCAATAAGTAACGACGGGCGTGCCGCCATTGTTGTTGTTCTGTGCAACGATCGTACCCTGCAGCTGATAAGGCCGCATATTACCACCCAGACCCTGCGCGTTCACGCTATACACGTCGAAGTCAGGATAGGCGCCCCCCTGCAGTTTGGTCGGGTCAGGATTGTCTACTATATTTTTATAGGAAGGATCCTCCAGCAGGGAGTATTCGTCATAAGCAGCCAGGTCGGGTATCCCTCCGTATTGGTTGCCTTGCCCTCCCCATCCATTGGGGAAAAGACTGCCATGCGTGTTGATGTTCACCGACTCATCCGACATATACCGGGTCTTGTTAAAACCCAGGGAGATATTGATCCCGTAATACACCGGGATATCGATATGAAAACCGCTGGAATGAGTGGAGATCATCCCGGCCCTGTCATTGGAAACGCTTGCCGAGAGACCACCCAAAGACAGTGAGGGTTTGCCGCTGGACGTGCTGAGCGATATGCCCAACAATGAACCGCCCATCGACTGGTGCGCGTCGTTCGTACCCAGGCTGTAGCTGACACCCGCGGAAAAGCCCGCGCTCACCGTCTTGAAATTTGTTTGAAAACCAATTCCTATTGAGCCCTGAAGGTTGCCTTCCTTGAATACGGTTGCTCCGACGCCTCCACTCATGTACGGATCACCGTAAGGAGAAATGCCGATACCGATATTGGCGTTGAAAGGCGACCCCTCCGGACCCAGACGCCAGCCCAGCCCCAGGTCCAATCCTACCCCGAACCCGCGATAGGTATCCTGTGAAAAGGAAAGCCCAAAACTAACGGTAGCAGGCGTCTCTGCAATCCCGACGCTTACGCCAACGTTAAACGTACTGGTAGATCCTCCGGCCCAGAAATCCCGCCGGTTCGTAGATGGCGTATACCAGTCGTCGGGAAAGCCATTTACATTCCGGGTGACGGCGCCGGGGTTCAGCGTCCAGCCAAGCCCTACCCAACTGGCATCCTCATTGGGCTGTATGCCGGCATGATAGGACAGCGACAGGGGATAACCGCCTTCCGGTCCTGGCACTTCGATAAGAGGCATGTTGTAAGTGAGATCCCCCGTTTGCATATTGACCATATCGGTCGTGTCGATAGGCTCGAAGCTAGTCGCTTCCGGCTGTGTGGGCCCCGACGTAAGAGCGTACGAAATACCTGGGGCGAAAGTGTTGGTCACGAGGATGGTCAAAAAGGTAGCAGCGGCTGCCTTCCGGGAGCGTTTACCCAATAACATAGCGATAAGATTTAAAATTGATTATTTGCTGGGTCTAGGTTAATATCAGATTACTTATATATTCTCTATTTTAAGGTCTTTCAAAAATCCGTTTATTGTGTTCTCCATTGCTTTGCTTTTTGCCAGGGATTTAAATTGTGCTACGGCCTCAGGCAATCGCGGATGATCCATTAGCTTCAGCAGAGTGGTCAGGTGGGAAAGACGGGTATATTCCGTAAGCCCTCCCCCTTCACCCGAAAGCCAGGCTTCCGCAAGGTCAGCATCTGAAATATGCGATTCAATGGCGGGAACGGCTATCGAAGAAACGATCTGTTCTATTTCCGCAATCGTCGCATCTGCCGGGGCATTATCCGGAAGCAGCCACCAATGATCTTTTTTTTGAGGCAGAAGAAACCCGATCCGTTTGCTCCAATGACACATAGACGCATCGGGTCTCCCCTTTATAGGATCTCCACCGCGGTTCCATAATTCCGTGGAGAATACCCCTAGATTAATGGTAAAGGAGATACCGTCAGCCGGCTTGCTTTTCGATTTTTGGAATTCAATAAGACCCTGATTGCCGGACTTATCCAGATAGAAAGCGCTCCCCTTTTTGGTGTAGTTATACGCCTTCAGCATAACGGCAATCTTTTCCATCAATGTTTTAAAATTATCCATCCACAAGTTTACTTATTTTTCAGACACGTCTTTACCAGTTGGCTGGTTTTCTTACCAGATCGACCCGGTAATCATGAACCAGCCAGAGATAAGCATCCTTCACTCTTTGCAATACCGTATAAGGGGATTTACCCACCTTGGTTTCGATGCCGCCCAATACTCGCTCACCCATCGATACTTCGACGTCAATATACCTGGGACCGAAAGGAGTCCATTTATATTGCTCTATTTTTACATCCCGTCCTGCCGCTTCCAGCAGACTGGCTATTTCATCCCTGAAAGCATTTCCAGCCGCCCTGTTCCTGGTGACCTGCGCAACAGCCTCTTCGGCAACGGTCTCTTCCACATGGGTGGTGGTATTCGCTAAGGCAGCTTCTTCGCCCGCACCGGGAATGAACCAGGTCGCAGAGCCGGCAAAGCTCATGACATTCTCATTCGGCGTTGTTACATGACCATTCAGGCCGACGGCCCAGTTTCTCCCCTTGAGCTGTTTGATACCCAGGTTCTGCGCCGTGACGTAAAAAGAATTGGCGATCCCATAAAAAAATTGCTGGGCCAGATTCCCTTTTTCCTGGCGCTGCCAGAAAGTTGGTTTGTAAGCGCTGATCGTGGGTGCATTATAGGGATCGAAAAGAGGGCTTGCCGTAACGTGATCGGTGTAGGAATAAATATAACCGTCATCGCTGACATAGTTGGCCCCCAGGTTCTGATATTTTGTAGCATCGGTATATATATCCGGATGATCGCTCCAAAAGATCGAGCCGTTCGACAGGTTCTTGATAAAATCATCCGTGCTGCCACCATCCGGGTCGATCCTACCGACAGGGTCGTTACCCATGGACATATATGGACTGTAGAATTGCCCCTTAGGATCATATTGTAGCCACCGGGCTATCCGGCTATCATACATCCGCAGCTCGAAAGCGTTCCAGCCCGTTTCCTGATCTGTCTCCGCATTTCCGCCCTGGTACCCATAACGGTAATCCGTGCCTCCCTTGCTGATGATCATCCCGTAAGGGTAGTAGTCGGTATAGGACCGCACCTGCAACGTCGATCCGTTCTGTGCGATCACGGCCCGCACATTTCCAAGGTGATCGGTCAGCTCATACGCATAGATCGGTCCCAGGGGATAATAGACGCCCAGCCTGCCTTTACCTTGTATCTGGTATTCCTGGGCGGTAGCGGCGCCATAAGTTGTTCCGCCGTTGGTCACCGGCTGCGTGTAGGTGACGTCCTCCACATAATAGGTGACCTGGACCAGCTGGCTGGAGCTGTTGTAACTTAATTTTTTTATCCTTTGACCGGACTCATCATACACAAATCCTGCTACAGGCTGGGTGTGAGCGGCGTCTCTGTATACCATCGTAACCTTGCCCATAACGTCGTAGACAAGATATTTCTGGTTGGGGTCGCCGGTGTTCTCCCCTATGATCCGCCCCGCAGCGTCGTACGTATAGGAGGCAAAGGTCTGCGAAGCTCCTCCGACAGTCGCCGTAATGCTGGCGAGCCGGTTCGTGTTTGCATTATAGTTATAGGCAAACTGATCGGTCAATGCGCCGCTGCCGTCTGTCCGTTGCAGATACAGGATATTCCCATTTTTATCGTAAGGCTGGATACCCGCGCCCGGGTTGCCCAGCTTTTCCTTGTTGAAGCTGGTGATGCTAAAAGTTGCCGCAGGTGTGGAAAAACCAAGATTATTCCCCCAGGTGCTTTCTGTGAACTGATACTTAGGGTCGTATTGATACACATAGGTGGTGGGCGCATCGCTTAGCCCGGTGGACACAGGCTTCCCGCTGAACCAGCTCATAGCCTTAATATTCCCCATATAACTTTCGGTGGTCACCGAAGAGGCGTCTACACCTTTTAGAGCTGCTATCTGAGGTTTCGTGTTGACATAATCGCCCGTATAATAGTCCAGCACTTCTCCAAAAGCATCCGCAGAAAATCCGTTGCCGCTGCCGTCGGCGCCAGGATCCTGACTCTTATTGCTGTTGTTGATCGCTTTTAATCCCCCCGGCAGCGTATAGGCATAATCAATACCCTGAAGATTCCCTGCCAGCTCGATCCGTTTGAGACCGCCATGCAGATAATATTTATACGTAGCTTGCAGGACTGGACTGCTGTTGCCTACACTGGTATAGACATGCCATAGCTGTTTATTGGCAGGATCATAATCATAGATGTGCGAAAAGGCTTCGGAGGTGTTGGCCTGGAAGGTCCTTTTGGTCAGGAATCCCAGCACATCATAGGAATAATCGTTTGTTTTATACCCCAACCCATTGATATACTGGATCTTCCAGATCGTTTGCCCTTCCGGGTTGTAGTTATACCAGGCAGCGCTGACCAGGTTGGCAGGAGATGGAGTATTCGCAGTGATCGTGTTGTACTTCCTGACCACACTGACCGCACCCGCCAGACTAAACGGATCCTGTACATACGCGCTAAGGCCATGACTCTGATCCGGCAGATCGTACTGGGTAAGGATCACATCTGTCTTTGTTCCCACTGTCAGTCCCCCGCCCGGAGCAGTCGTTTCCAGGATGGCCGTCATAGCCGGGCTGTTAAAGGCTACATCTCCTGCCGGCTGGTATTGACCACCCTCGACTGGACGTCCCACCTGATCATAGTTGGTATAGCTGTAGCTGCCCGTTGCCGCCTGTGCGGAATTCTGTGAGAATCGAAGTTTTCCATCGTTGCGATAGATGTAAACACGCGTACCTCTGTCGGGGTCCTGGCTGCCCGTGAGCCTCCCCTGCTGATCATACGTGTATTGACTGATAAACGGCACCGCCCCCCTGGTCGCATATGCATTCAGCCCCGTGCCGTTCGTACCATAAAGCATTTTTACTCCTTCCGGCGCTATGTTTGCCAGCAGCTGTCCATTCTGATCGTAATAGCTGTAGCTGATGTCCGTATAACCGTTGCTGTAGGTAAGGGTCAATGCAGAAGTACCGGTATTGGATAGTTTATAGTATCCCGCGGCGAGCACATTGCCGCTGGTGAAACTGACCGTTTGTTCGGTATTCATGTCTTCCAGGCTAAAGCTGCCTGCACTGATGTTCACAGGCCCGGAAGCCAGCAGCCGGAAATAAAAAACATTCTTATTACTGACGCCGGCAGGGTCCACGGAAACCGTATTGTTTACCGTAATATCTGATCCGGCCCGGGCCGTCATTAATGATTTCCCGCTACGATCTTCTATTGCAATGGTCTGGATCCCATTGGGATCCCTGAATACTCTTTGCATAGCCTGCCCCGCCAGACTCGTCGGCAGCGCTCCCACCTCGGTTGTAGCGAAATACTTGTTGCGCACCTGGAGATAAAAATCCAGCTCGTTGACAACGGGCATAATGTAGGCGCTATTTTCCTTACCCGTCCCCATGATGAGGGGTTCTCCCGCGGCTGCCCGTTTTTTTGTATTGCCCGTTCCGTCCTGATACCAGGTCTGCCGGTCGAAAGGATAGGCCGTCTCGGGGGTGTAGGGTTCCCAGTTATTGTATTTGCTGTAATACCAGGCAAGCGTCCCCTGAATGGGCGTGGCTGCGTTCACATCCCACAGCGGGTCCGGAGTACTGGTCTTGTCGCCGCCTGCGGAGGTAAGATCGAAATTCTGGTGATTATAGATGCTGCCGGAAGTATTGTGCTGCAGAAAATTAGACCGGTAGCTAAAGTCTGCATAGTCGATGGGCGCTGGCAATGTAGCCGCTGCGTCCCGGTTAAAGGCGTCCCGGATGGACTGGCTGGCAAAAACATGGGTGTACACGGTGGAAGTCCCTGCCCGGTAAAATACCTTGTTCTGAGACTGGATGCCACGACCAGCATTATCATAAAACTGTTTGGCATCACCGATCACCTTCCCCGTCTCATCATAAACGGTCGACTGGAGCCAGTTCATGTTCGCGTCGGCGGCGCCCGTCAGATTGGTCGCCTGCGGCACGCCGAAAACGCCGGGGACGATCTCGGCAATAAAACTGTCTCCGGTCCCTGACTGAAACCCGGGTCCGAAGGTGATACTGCCGGTAGCCTGGTAATCGGCGATCGAAGGATCCCGCGAGTCATACTCGATATCCACCGGCACTGGCATATAGTATACCTGGCAGCTGTTGTCCGTGTTGGATACCATCCGGTAGACACGGTAACTGCCGATGACATCGAAGCCCGGACCGGCGAATACCACCGGAGGAAGAACTATGAGAAGGATAAGGCTGATAAGAAGACGCATATTGTTGGGGTTTTTCTGAGCACCTTTTTTATGATGTGACACACCGGCTACTCACACCCCGGCCAGACCCGGCCCCTGACGGGTAGGCTGAACGAAGATCCCTGCAATAAAGTTTTCGGAAAATACGGATAAGGTCATCCAGCACCTGCACACACAGAAATGGTAGAACCCTAAACAATAAAAATAAAAAGTAGCAATCCTGCAAATTTTATTTTGCATTTTGTTTCCCAGTAAATGAAAATACCAATATATTGCTATCCCGATCTGGAGAGATCCCTTAATCTAATGTGTAGCTCATGACCCAACGCCCCTTATCCTCTGCCCGGCTAAAAGCATTCACCCTTACCGAAGTATTGGTAGTCCTCATCATAATAGGCATTCTCATTCTGCTGGCTCTCCCCAATTTGATGCCCCTCATCACCAAGGCCAAAAGCACCGAGGCCAAACTACAACTGCAACACCTTTATACGCTGGAGAAAAATTATTACTACGAAAAATCAAGGTATAGCAAAGATCTGACTGAACTGTCCTTCGAACAGCAGAAATTAACTACTGACGGCGGACAGGCCAACTACCGGCTGGAAATAATCGACGCAACCAACACCGGCTTCAGGGCCCGGGCCACGTCTGTGGTTGATTTTGACGGGGACGGAACCTTTAATGTCTGGGAAATCGATCAAAACAAAAATCTGTTAGAAACCACTCCTGATTAAATGCATGTATTGCTTCACGTGCTGACTGTTATTACTTTATGCGTCATTGCCTGGCAGGATCTCCATTCCCGGGCGGTGATCTGGCTCCTTTTTCCCCTGCTGGCTGGTCTTGGAGTGGGCGTGGCCTTCCTGGAACTGGGCTCGTTCCCTTTGCTGGGACAGTACGTCGCTATCAACTGCGGATTCCTGCTGCTGCAATTTGCCGTATTAAGGACCTGGTTCTTTATCCGAAAAAAAGACGGGAGAGGTTTCGTCGACCATGTCATTGGTAAAGGAGACCTCTTTTTCCTGCTTGCATCCGCCTGTTTCTTTTCCCCTGTCAATTTTATCCTTTTTTATCTGTTCAGTCTTTTGTTCTCCCTGGTACTTTACCTGCTGGCCAGCCGATGGCCCGGTTCGGGCTCCCGCTGGTCTACGGTGCCGCTGGCAGGTCTGCAGGCCGGATTCCTGCTGCTCTGTCTGCCGGTCCACCTGCTGCTGAAGCTACCCCTGACGGATGACAGCTGGATAACGCTGAAACTATTATAACTATGACCCCAGCCAATACCCAGTCAATAGATCCCGTCATCGTCAAGCTTATCTCCGGTAAACAGGCCTGGCATTACCGTATCATCCCCAGCGCGCAGCAGAACGGCATCATCTTTTTGTACGCCGATGAAGAAGCATCGTATGAAAGCCTGCCGGACGAGTTGGAGCTGCTGATCGGCAAGCGGGTCAGCTTGTCCAAACAGCCCAGGCCCATGGTCCAGGGATTATTGGAAAAATATTACCCCAACGACAGACAGGACAGCCGCCTGCAGGCCGATTATTATACCGGTGACGCCGACTCTTTTTTGAACAACCTCATCGCG
>Ga0207671_10002194_pt1 | contig 21198 bp, 15 predicted proteins | sample KBSC24metaG_FD_184352 | JGI IMG/M metagenome (GOLD analysis project Ga0207671, IMG submission 184352) | Corn rhizosphere microbial communities from Kellogg Biological Station, Michigan, USA - KBS C2-4 metaG (SPAdes) (version 2) | ecosystem: Host-associated > Plants > Roots > Rhizosphere > Soil... | reverse complement strand
ACAAAAATAATCTTGCCTGGCGTTACGATTACCGATCAGCCCAGATATCAATGGAGGGGATTTATGTTTGACGAATCAAGACACTTTTTCGGAAAAGAGGTTGTAAAGAAAATATTAAAGTGGATGGCTTTTTACAAGCTGAACCGTTTTCACTGGCATTTGACAGACGCGCAGGGCTGGAGATTGGAAGTGAAAAAATACCGCCTGCTCGCCACAACTGGAGGGATTGGTAATTTTACCGACTCGCTGGCATCCACAAAGTATTATACACAAGATGATATAAAGGAAATTGTCAGGTTTGCTAAACAGCGTAACATCGAAATTGTACCTGAAATTGATATGCCCGGCCATGCAACCGCCGCAAACCATGCTTATCCTATATATTCCGGAGGTACAACGCCAGGATTTGAAAACTTTACGTTTAACCCAGGCAAAGAGATCACTTATAGTTTTATTAGCAATATTTTAAAGGAAGTTAAAGAAGTATTCCCCGGAAATATGATCCATATAGGTGGGGACGAGGTTACGCTTGGTATAAAGGCATGGGAAAATAACCCGGATGTTAAAAAGCTGATGAATGAAAAAGGGTTTACCGATTACAAACAAGCGGAATTTTATTTTCTAAAAAGAATAGCTGATACCGTACAAAAACTTAACTGTACTGTGATGTGCTGGGACGAGGCTGTTGCCGCTGGTTTATCAACTAACCGGGTTGTGATCAATTGGTGGCACCAGGATAAGCCGGCTGTTCTTACTGAAGCACTTCGTGATGGGTATAAAGTGATCCTTTGCCCAAGATTGCCCATGTATTTTGATTTTGTTCAGGATAGTACGCACAGGTCTGGCAGAAAATGGGGGAAGCTTTACAACTCCTATACAAATGTTTATCATTTCCCCGAAAACTCGCTTTCGGATACAGTTTGCAGCCATGGGAACGTCATCGGGGTACAAGCTAACTTATGGACAGAAACAGTTGTCTCAGAGAAAAGACTGGATTACTTATTGTTCCCACGTTTAACAGCACTGGCTGAGTCAGGCTGGACTAATATATCAATGAAAGATGATCGCTTATTTAACGAAAGGCTTCGGATGCATCTTAATTATTATATAAAGGCAGGTATATATTATTATGACCTTTTCAACCCGGGTTATCATAAAGAACCGATTGATAAAAAAGCAAAACAGGAAATACAGGATTAAGGCTTGATCAACTATTGTAAAATTGATAGTTTTCCTTAGTGATGATATCAATGGGCATATAAACAGATTTTTCGACTTCGCTGATCTTAAAAAGATATTTGTAGAGTGCCATGATGCCCAAATATCCCTGTTCTTTAGGACGCTGGCAGATCAGGAAGGTAATTTGTTCGCTTAAAAGGTAATTGATGTTTTTCTTTAAAAAGTCATAACCAATCAGCAAAATATCCTTTTTGTTATGCTTCTCTAATATTTTGGCCACAATATTTACCCTGGAGTTGGTAACAAAAATTGCTTTGATGGCGGTGTTGGTGGATAAAGAGCCTAACAATGATTTCTCTACTGCTACAAGCTTAGTTTCATTAATATTAAGTGTTAATAACTCGTTCGTTTTGCCGGCGTCATCAAAAAACTTCTTAAAACCTTGTTCTTTCCGCAATAAATGGTGATCATTTTCCAGATCTGTGGATATGTTAACGGTCAATACTTTGTCCGATTTTTGAATGGCGAAACTGATAAGCTGAGCGGCAAGCTTTCCGCTTTGATAAAGCTCGGGGCCAATATAGGTTAAGTTATCCTGATTGGGCAGATCAGAGTTTATAAACGCGAGGGGCAAGCCAAGCTCCTGGATTTTTTTTACCAATATTATCGACTCTTCCACAAAAGATGGCGCTAACAAGATTGCGTGTGGTTCGCTATTTAATAGCTCATCGGCCGCTGTGTTGAAGCTGTTTTTTGAATCAAGGTCATAAAAATAATATTTAACGCTTACCCCAAATTGCTTTATTTCAGCTGCTGCCTGTTTTATTCCGTTCAAAGGGTAGCTCCAATAATCAGTTTCGTTGGAAACCGCGGGTATTAAAATGGCAAAGGTTAATATTTTTCTGGAGGCCAGCAGGCTGGCCATTTTGTTTGGCTGAAAATTCAGTTCCTCAATAATGGCATTTATTTTCTGCTTGGTATTTTCAGAGACCCCTTTTCGATTATGAATTACCCGGTCAACGGTACCAATGGATACGTTTGCCCTGCGGGCTATTTCTTTAACGCCTGTTAACTCAGTTTCTGTCTTCTTCATGTATATACGAACCAAATATAATACATTTTAATAACCATTTTTAAAGTACAAAACTCGTTAATGTAACATTGATAGGACGTTTAAAAACCTTTAAAATAGATAGCAAAAAAATGGGAGAAGGACTTTTGTCCTTCTCCCATCACGTTGAATATTAACTATATAAATTACTTACCTTATCATTAGGTTTAAAAAAATTATAACGGAGTGAATTTAAAATCGTGGATGATGATCTCCACATTTTGTCCGTTTGATGGAGCAACGCCATGAAATAACCATAAGTTCATCATTACAGGCATTGATAGTGTGCTGATTGATTGTGGCGGGCTGGTCCAGGTCTTGCTGGCGTACAAGTTTGTATCATTATCATAAAAACCCCCTAAACTTTTAAAAGTTACAGCACTGCTTGATCTTTTAAATCTTTGGGTTGTGTAAGTTCCGCTCAAAGTAACAGGGTAGGTAACTTCAACAGTATCAAGGGTACTTCCGGTTTCTGGGTATAAGGTATAATTAAGTACCCGGTTATTTGATGCAACTCCCCATTTTGAATACTCTATATCCATTTCATCAAATTTATCGTTTCCCGAATAGTTAAACATGCCAAAAACAACGTTTTTGTCAAGGGTGCTGATGGGGCCCTCTACCTTCCATTGATAAGTGCCATAGCCAAGGCTCGAAAGCATGGTAACCTCACCGCATTCCCATTTACCTGTAGTAGTGTTTTTCTTTATTTTTAAATGCAGAAAACCACTGGCATCTACGTAGGCGCTCCCGGTAGAGAAAACATTTGGCCCTGGTCCCTGGCCACTCGGGTTGGTTGTTACTTCCCAGGTGTACCCCGCAAACGAAAGGGTTGAAGCCGTTTTGAGTTTACTAACAGTATTATTGTTAGTTGTCGCAGTATCTGACAGTTTTCCGTCAGATTTTTTACACGCTACGAATGATAGCGCGAACAGCAAAAGATAGATTGTTTTTTTCATGATTTCAATAAGTTGTTGTTTAAAAAATGGTTAGCAGAAGGATAAGATGAAGAAATAAAAATAATTAACGTGTACGTACACGAATATATAATTATTATTCCTATTTTGCAATAGAATTTAAATATGATTGTTTATTAATTGCATTGTTTATTAGATAGTTATAAAAAATACAGATGGAAAAAATGCGCTCTGGGACTGCTGATCCGGGACAGGATATTGTTGCGGAAAAAAAACGGCTTTTGTCGCTTGATTTTTTCAGGGGACTGACAATTGCAGCCATGATCCTGGTGAACACACCGGGCGACGGTGATCATGTTTATGCTCCTCTGGAGCACTCTAAGTGGAATGGCTGTACGCCTACCGACCTGGTTTTTCCTTTCTTTTTATTTATGGTAGGTGTATCGATAGTTTACGCCCTGGAAAGTAAAAAGGCCGATCGTGAAAATCACAGAACGATAATTTTTAATGCACTCAGGCGGATGCTGATTCTAATAGGGATTGGTCTTTCGATATTTCTATTCTACCGGCCCGATTTTGCGCACCTGCGTTTTCCTGGTGTATTGCAACGCATAGGGGTGGTTTATTTTTTATCAACCTTATTATATCTAAAAACAAATGAACGTACCCGCGACTGGCTTCTGGCTGTAATTTTAGTGAGTTATTATCTTGTGTTGAACTATATACCTGTTCCAGACGGACATCCACCCAATCTGATTCCTGAATTTAATCTGGCTGCCTGGGTAGACCGGGCTGTGTTTTCTACTAACCATATGTATAGATTTACCAAACAGTGGGATCCTGTTGGTCTCCTGAGCACCTGGCCGGCTATCGGAACAACGCTTTTGGGAATCAGGGTAGGAGCCATATTAAAAAAGACGGGAAAGGATGTTAAAAAAAAATGTATCCACTTGTTTTTAATAGGGATCGCTGCTATCGTATTGGGACTGATCACAGACTCGTTTTTCCCCATCAATAAATCATTATGGACAAGCTCCTATGTGTTGTATTCAGGGGGGATATGTACGCTCGGACTTACATTGGTATTTTGGATCATAGATGTTAAAGGATATCAAAAGTACGCCTGGATCTTTTCGGTTTTTGGGATAAATGCCATAAGTGCATATGTCTTGTCGGAGGTCGTTCCAGGGATTATAAATTTTGTAAGGATATCATATAACGGGCATTCGATAAGTGGAATGAAATATTTTTATGAGATTGTATTGCTACCAATTTTTTCGCCGGAGAATGCGTCCTTATTTTCAGCCTGTATATTCGTGATCCTGATCTGGCTTATAATGTATATTTTATACAGAAAGAAGATCGTAATAAAAATTTAGGCAATAGTCATCTGCCGGCGTTTTGGTTATGAAGCATGAAAATTCTACAACAAGTATTTCATTGTAGACGAGGAACGCGTCTTTTTAATAGTACACTCACCAACGCCAAAACTGCCAATATCAGGATCGCCCACCGGGCTTGCTCTGTCGCTTTATTTACAAAAGCCGAAACAAAATTAGGTGTTTGAGTAGCACGTTCCAGGATCCATGCAATGGCAATTATACCAGAGATGATAGCGCCACCAATCCGGATATACTTATAGATCGGTGTTTGGCTTAGTAAAATTAACCAGGGAATAGTAATTAATACAACAAAAAGCTGCATAATCTCGATTCCCAGATTAAAGCCTAAAATACTTAGTGCCATAGTGCCTGCACTTAATTTAAGGTTAGCTAATATAGATGCAAATGCCAGGCCATGTATTAAGCCAAAGCCAGCCGCTACATACATCTCTTTCCCTGGAAAAATTGGCTTTATGGCATGAATTGCAGAAACTAAAATAGAAAATGCAATTAATATTTCTACCGGTTGTGCAGGCAATCTTAACCAGCCTAAAGCACCGATCAGCAGGGTGATGGAATGGCCAATCGTGAATGAGGTGACAATTTTCAATAATCTCAGGATACTGTATTTGGCACCCCCAAATTTTCCCCATTGCCTGCCATTTGTCAAAAGTGCGGCGGGCAATAGCAACACAATTAAAAACAGTAAATGATCGGTACCTTCTTTGATATGCTGCATACCTAAAACAAGCATACTTTTGAAACCCTTAAACCAGCTCCCTTGCTGCAAATTTATTTCCAGAGGATATATCACATTATCTTTGGTATTCCAGCTGATGACCATTGCGTCTGCCGAAGATGTATTTAAATTTCCGGCCTCCCAGTCGCTGCGGATGGAAACAAGGGCGGCATGGTTTACAACCTGGTGTATAATTACATCATAATCGAGCATAAATTTCCGGGTACTTTCGCCTGGCTGGGGTATGATATCAACGTAAGCTACTACTTCCCAATAATCGATACCATTTTCGATATATTTTCCTTTGTCCATCCTTAAAGCTTCTATTTCAACATCCCATGGGGCGTTTTTTTTTGAGTACGCATGTATGTGTGCTTTAAGATATTCTTTTAATTGCGGTCCAAACTTTTCAATCAGTGCTTCCGGGTTTTTCGATATATTGTTGCCAAAAGCAAGCTCCAGCTCCGATAGAGGCATTTGGAGTTCCAGTGCAACCCTGTTTGGACTTGCATCTAAAAAAACAAGCGTATTTGGTGTTTGATGTGCGCTGCAAATTGTTGACTTTAATGCTGTAACAGCAAAAAAAGCTACAAAAATAAACAGCCGCCAACTGTTTTTATGGCGACTGTTTATCGAAAAAATGTTGTCCATAGTTTCTATTTATCTTTTTTATAAACCAATGTAATCACGGCTATGATCTCTCATAACGCTATGGTAGTGGATTCCTGAAAGCACCACACCTGTTTGGCAAATAAACTCTATCCAAACACTTGGTCCATCAATCCTTACGTAATCGGTATTCGTAGTTAAAAAAGAACTGGCTGTACCGGCTACCCCAGATGTATTGCTGGCATAACATACATAAGTATTGGCAAGTTCATTTTGATAAATGGTCGTGAAAGCAGCCGCAGAAGTGGCATCCAGATCGTTGATCCATGGCATCATGGCTGCCAACACTTTTGCCTGTGCGGCACTGCTTAATGTACTTACCTGTATGCCCTGTTTGGTAGTTGGGAATGTGTTGGTGGTAGAACCAGGTATCATCAAACAGTCTGAAAAAGTACTGGATATTTTTGCTGAAGCCAGTTCGGTACTTGTGAAAGAACCCAACATATTCTGCATAGCAGTATGTTCAGATTCCATTGGCCCGCTGTAAGTAGTTCCACTTAAAGTAAATGAACCTTTGGGTTCTACTCCCTGGTGCAAAGGAGTGATGCTTGTAACACTGCCGGCATCATAAGTAATATTTTGCGCATAATGGTGCCCGCCGATCTGCAGCATCCATTTTCCTGTTGTAGATGGAGTGCCCAAAAACGCGATAACATAGTTGCCAGACGAATAGCCCGAAGCAGTTTGGCCCAGGTAATCATCGGCAGCCATAATTTGTGTGAATTCGTCATAACCTTCCCCGGTTGTTGTTCCAAAAGCAGCTTGTGCAACAGCTTTTGCAGCGGCTAACTGTGTGCTGGTTAAACTGCTAAATGCCAATCCGTTTCTGCATGAAAGTCCGCATGGTAAATTTGACCATCTTTTAGCATTGGTAAGATTCAATGTAAGTACAACAGATGCTTGCTGTGTGGTAGTAAGCGTTGCTAAAAAAGCATTGGCTAAGCATACTACTTTTGAAGCAACAGTTGTTGAGGTAGAGCAGCCTGTTGTTGTACTGGCATCATCTACAGTGACTGAAAAACTGCAGCTTTGCCCGCCAAAGGTAATAGCAAAAGAGGCGGTACCTGCTGATGTTGGTGTACCGGCAATTGCATATGTAAGGTTACCTGCACCGCTGGCTAATGTACCTGCGGCTAAAGTTGCCGTTAATCCGGTAACCCCGGTTGAAGAGATAGCGGTACCTGCGGTATAAGTAGCGCCGTTACCACCCGTATAAGGTACGGTAGCGCTGCCGCTAAATACTGTATTAATAGTTGCTGTTGATGACACTACGGCCGAACCGCAAGTTAAAGCCGAAACGGAAGCGGTTGTAGTAGTTGTTGTGTCGCTGCTCTTTTTACAAGCCACCAGGATGCAGACCGCTATGAGTAAGCCTACGCCGGATAAAAGTATTAACTTTTTCATTTTTTAATATTTTTTTAGTTTACTTATCCGAAAGTATCGCCCAATCTTTTCTGATGATAAATATTATCGATGAACAGGGCGGATGTGGTGATGAAAAGAGGCTAACCGGCAATGTTTTATACAAAATGTAGAATAAGGGGGCTCTATTAACGCTATATAGCTATAGCCGTTTCAGCAACAAACTGGTTTGGAAAATGTAGCATGAGTATGTTAGCACACATGAACGGCTAATTAACTAAGCCACGGATAGCTTCGTAATAAGCATTGCCCACCGGTAATTCAATGTTTGTTAATTGCACTTTACGATTTTGCAGGGATCGTATTTTATTTACCGGAACAATATAACTGCGGTGAATGCGCTGAAATTTAGCAAAAGGCAGCTTTTTCAATACCTCTTTTAAGGGCATTAATGTAAGCACAGGTTTATCCTGAATTAAGTGGATCCGTATATAGTTTTCCATGCTTTCAATATACTCGATGCTTTCCAGAGCTATCTTTACAAGCCGGTATTCAGAATGCACATACAGGCTTTCGTCTGTATGAGTTAATTGCTCATTTGCCCGGTTCCTATATTGATAAAGGGCAACCGCTTTTTCTACCGCCTTTGTAAAGCGTTCAAATTCTATTGGTTTTTCAACAAAATCCAGTGCCTCTAATTCAAAACCCTCATAGGCATAGTTCCGGTAGGAGGTGGTGAAAATAACCATAGGTTTTACAGCCAGTGACCTTACCAGATCAATGCCGGAGATATCAGGCATATTTATATCCAAAAAGATCAGGTCGATCGTTGTGCTTTTTAAAAACTCGGCTCCCGAAATGGCGTCTTCGAATGTTCTGATAAGTTGCAGCGAGGGAAACCGGGATACATATTCGCCGATAAGTCGTAATGCTAAAGGCTCATCATCAATGGCTATACATTTGAGGGGCATGGCTGAGTTTGTAAAGTTAGCTGAACAATATACTCCTGGTTATCATTGCTGATATTTAATAAATGCTTGCCGGTATATAAATGCGCTAAGCGTTTACGGGTATTTTTGATCCCTATCCCGGTGCCGTGATGTTCACTGTTATTTAAACCAAATATCCGGTTTTTACAATAAAAAGATAAGGTCGTTTCCTGGATGATCAATTTGATTTCGATAGTTGATCGCTCATGTTTACTAACGCCATATTTGAATACATTTTCAATAAAGGTCATCAGTAGCAAGGGCGCTATTTGTTTTTCATCTATGTTGCCATCTACCTTAAAATTAACAACGGTAAGATTGCCTGTGCGTAAACGCTGCAGTTCGATATAGCTTGTAATGCAATCAATTTCCCGTTGCAATGGCGCAAAATTTCCGGTTATGTCTTCTGTAACGTAGCGCATAATTTTTGAAAGCCGCATAACACTGTCAGCTGCATGATCATCCTTGGTTAAAACCAGCGTATAGATATTGTTCATGGTATTGAACAAAAAGTGCGGGTTGATCTGCGCTTTCAGAAAAGAAAGCTCCGCGGTTGCTTTATCCGCTTCTGCCCGGGCCGCCCTTTGTTCCGTCAGCAGCCATTCCCGAATGGTTTTTATGGCGGCACTGAAAGCAACAAGCGTAAAAAAGATAAAAAAACTGGTGATATCCATCGGTTGTCCAAACGGCGATCTGCTTAAAGGCCTATCGCGATAGGATGGCAAATTGGCGCCTTGGTTCGAAGGCCCTACGGGCTGATAATTTTCGGCGCCGGGCCCATCGAAAGGTGACTGGTTCACAGGTCGCCGGCTATCGTCCTCTTTTTCCCTGATATGTAGCAAGCGGTCAAATGGCCGGATGCAATAAACACCGAAGAACAGGAAAAAAACAGCAATTCCATAAAAAATATGTTTTTTACGGAGCAGCAGCAGCGGAACAAAAAGGTAGGCGTTGATGTAAAAAACGACCATAAAAGTAAGTCCGAATATCCAATAGTCGGGGCTTTGCAAAAGGATAATATCACCGTCAAAGCTGCCGCCGCGATGCAGAAAGATGAGTGGGATGGCCATAAGTACTACCCAACCGGCGAAATGCAGGATGATTGAAATAGCTTTAATTCGTGACATGCGATAAAGTAACACAATCGGTTATGCAGGAAATAAAAGTATCGATGATTGACTTAAATGTATGGATGAAATGACAAATATACAATTTACACGACGGGTAAATCCTGGTTGCCACTAACATCAGAGCTTTAGAAATTTCAGCGATTTTGAGTATTCATCACTAAAAAGAGGCCATTCATCTATACACCCCGTTTTAAATTAAAGTTTGCCTCTACGTTTACACTGATTGATGACATGAAACTTAAAATACTCCTATTAAGCATTTTACTATTAAGCAGCAGCGGGCTATATGCACAACAAAAAACTATTTCAGGAACGGTCATCGACAGCGCTACCCGTGTACCGGTTAACGGTGTTACCATAATTTTAAACCCGGTAAACAAAACAGAGATCACCGGTGAGACTGGGCATTTCTCCTACAGGGATGCAGGGGCAGTAGCGCAATCTGTTACAGCCACAGCCGTTGGTTATGCCAGGACGACCATTTTAATAACAGATTTACAGCGAAACCCAACTATCTGTCTGAGTCCGCAGCAAACCCAGTTAACCGACGTGATCATTACCGCTAATAATCCCAACCCATATAAGGCGATCAGCGAAACTGATATTAAACTTCGCGGCGTGTCCAATTCGCAGGAAGTATTGCGGATAGTGCCCGGTTTGTTCATTGGCCAGCATCAGGGCGGTGGTAAAGCCGAACAGATCTTCCTGCGTGGTTTTGATAATGATCATGGCACCGATATCAATATGAGCATCGATGGTATGCCGATCAATATGGTTTCACAGGCACACGGCCAGGGTTATGCAGATAGCCATTTTATCATCCCGGAAACGATTGAAAGCACCGAGTACCAAAAAGGCATGTATAATGCGGAGAAAGGCGATCTGGCTGTAACCGGCTTTGTGAATTTTAACACAGTCAACGCGATCAGCGCTGATCAGATCAAAATAGAAAGCGGGCAGTTTAATACTTACCGGGTATTTGGTATGGTTAACCTGCTTGGTGAAACAACTAAAGCAAATAATCAATCCTGGTATGCTGCTTCGGAATACCGGTATAGTGATAGTTATTTTGATAACCCTCAACATTTTAAACGCTTTAACTTTTTTACCAAATATCATGGCCGGCTAAATGCCAATAACTGGCTAACCCTTAGCGCATCCGCTTTGTACAGTACCTGGAAAGCATCGGGACAGATCCCAGAAAGCGCGGTAAATGATGGTACGGTGGGTTTTTACGGCGCACTGGACCCCAACGAGGGTGGGATAACATCGCGCGTTAATGTAAACGCGCAGCTTTTAACCACACTTTCAAATCATGACATCATCAAAAACCAACTCTACTATTCGCGCTATAAATTTGACCTGCACACGAATTTTACGTTTTACCTGGTAGACACCGTTAACGGTGACGAGATACGTCAGCGGGAAGCCCGTAATTTGTATGGCTATAACGGCGGTTACCAGCATGAAGGCTACATAGGTAATACTAAACTGATAACGGAAGCAGGGATCAATGCCCGGCTGGATATGACCAAAGGTTCGGAATTGTCGCATACCGTCAATAACTTCACGGTCATCAACCCGATTAAATTAGGTGACATTACCGAACTGAATGCCGGAGCCTACCTGAGTGAAACATTTCAGTTCAGTTCAAAATTCTCGATGAATGCCGGGTTAAGGTTTGATCAGTTTTATTACAGGTATAACAATAAACTGGCCACTGACAGTACGCTTCATGGTATTGGCGTTTATTCCGCCAGGAATAATATAATCAGCCCCAAACTGAATTTTTACTATAATGCTAACGATAAAACGCAATTCTATTTATTAACCGGCAAAGGCTTCCATTCCAATGATACGCGGGTGGTAGTAGCGCAGGGAGGCTTGCAAACCCTGCCCGCAGCATATGGTGCCGATCTGGGCACAGTATTTAAGCCGGCCAAAAACCTATTGTTCAATGCCGCCTTATGGTATAGTTACCTGCAAAAAGAATATGTATATGCAGGCGATGGGGGCTCAGTAGAATTCAGTGGCCGCACCCGCCGGATTGGGTTTGACCTGTCTGGTCGTTACCAACCCCTAAAATCTTTATATTTTGATGCAGATGTAAATTACGCCCATGGCCGGTCGCTGGACGAGCCGTCCAGCGCAAACTATATTCCTTTAGCGCCAGTTTGGAGCAGCACAGGTGGCATAACCTACATTTTAAAGGATGGCTTTAACGGTAGCTTGCGTTACCGGTATCTGGGCGACCGCGCAGCGAATGCCGACTATAGTTTGATTGCTAAGGGTTATTTTATTAATGACATGGTATTGAATTATACCCGGCCCAAATACGAAATTGGCTTAACGATAAATAACCTGTTCAATGTGCGGTGGAAGGAAACGCAGTTTGAGACGGTTACTAGGTTAAAAGGCCAGGCTCCTGTTGATGGGATTGCTTTTACCGCCGGTACTAAGTTCGCTGCTTTGCTGCATCTTAGTTATTTCCTTAAATAAGGTATTTTATCCTGTTCGTCTATTCATTTATGCTATTCATCGAGTCCTCTTTATTTATTCATTCATGACCTGGTACATTTATCCTTATCAAACTCAAGTTATACTTGATTTGGTGATAAGATTTAGGTTTAAAGCCTCCAGGCTGCAATAGCCAGGGGGCTTTATTATAAACAGGATATTGTATTCTAATCACCAATTACATTAAAACCAATACGGTAAAATATCTAAATGATTGTATCCATTGTAATAGTTGTACTGGCATTAAGCTGTTTAATATGCCTGCTTGCTGTTCGTTTGCTTCCCAGAAAAGATAACTAACAGCACATTAAAGCTTCTTTAATTTTAATCAAAGCAGCCCTATCTATTCAGGTTAGCAGGAGTTTGAAAATCATAACTTATACTACTATTTATCCCCAATATTTAAGCAAGCCGCAGGTCTTTATCTGGATTCATCTATACAAAATAGCTATTCACCGATAGACCATTGGTTGTCTTTTAATCATTTGCCACTTTTAATCAATAATTCAGGATGGCAGGATCCATGAACTATTATGTTCAGTTTTCATTAGGTTGAGTGCCTGCGCAAAGCGCAGGCGCTTTTTATGATTTTTAGAGTCATTGCAATGTATACTTTCAAGGCGGCGCTTCATATAAATAAAACAGATCTTGCAATATTCAATTTTTGCTGTCAGGGCCAGGAATGGTTGCAAATGTTAGCCTTGTGGCTTCAGGTGTGCTTTTTTATTAAATTAGTAGCTATATGATCCGTTCAAAAGCCACTACCTTTTTTATTCATGCCGCCGGCTGGCTGGTATTTTTGGGTTTCCCGCTGTTGTTCATGAACCGAACGCAGCAAAACAGCGCTTTTACTTTTAATGTAGTTCTTTCACCTTATTACTGGCTGTTTTGTCTCACCTATATTTTTATGTTTTACTTTAACGCATGGTATCTGGTACCCCGGTTTGTATTTCATAAAAAATATATCTGGTACGGGCTCATCGTTCTGCTGCTTTCTGGCTGTGTATATTTTTTACAGCCATTTGATAACTTGCTTGGGCATAATTTGCTTAAAAGCAATAAACAAAACTCCATAGCCGGGCAACCAAACATTGGCCCCCAGATTATTCCTGCTGCTGGTGACAGCACAGCCCCCAATCAGCAGAATATGCCCTTTGGTCCGCTTCCGCACGAGGATTTGCGGATGCAGGACCCAAGTTTAAAGCCCTCCAACCGTATTATCTTTATCCATCAGTCGGGCAATATTGATATGGTTGCGCTATTTATTTTCATCATTGTGATGGGATTAGGTATTGCTGTAAGTACTGTACAAAAATGGCAGCTCACCGAGCAAATGGTGATCAGAGCCGAAGCCGAAAAGGCCCATGCCGAGCTTTCGTTCCTTAAAGCGCAGATCAACCCGCATTTTCTCTTCAATACCCTCAATAATATTTATGCCTTATCAGTTACCGATAGTAAGCACACTTCAGAAAGTATCATGAAATTATCTAACATCATGAGGTATGTTACCGATGAGGTGGCCGAGGATTTTGTTTCATTGAAAAACGAGATAGATTGTATCAATGATTATATCGACCTGCAAAAGCTCCGGCTGAGTAAGAAAACGGCTTTGAGCTTTAATTTTTCTGGCGAAACAGATCAGCAGAAAATCCCCCCACTGGTATTAATGACTTTTATTGAAAATGTATTTAAGTATGGTGTAAGCAAACATGAGCCCTCCATCATCCGGATTAACCTGAATGTAATACCTGGCAAAATTTTGTTTGAATGCGAGAATACCATGTTTGAGAACCGGCCAGCTGCCAGCAGGAAAGGTATAGGCATAGCCAATACCCGGCAGCGCTTGCAGCATATTTATCCTGGCAAACACCGCTTAAATATTAGTTCTGTGGATGCACTTTACCGGGTTGAACTAGAAATTGACACTTAATAAATCCTTATATGCAGTTGAAATGTGTAGCTATTGATGACGAGCCGCTGGCGCTGGAGATCATCAAAAAATATGTATCAGATTATCCCTCATTAAAATTGGTAAACACCTTTGATGATGCTGTTTCAGGTGCTGAATATTTAAAAAGAAATAAAATTGATATACTTTTTATCGACATTGATATGCCTGATATTACCGGTGTCGACCTGGTTCGTTCGCTGCAGGAAAAACCGATGATCATATTTACTACCGCATATAAAAACTTCGCGTTTGAAGGTTTTGAACTCGAGGCCGTTGATTATTTATTGAAGCCCATTAACAATTCCCGTTTCAATGGGGCAATACAAAAAGCTATTGACTATTACCAGTTTAAGCATACAAGCCATACCGAAGCAGAGGATTTTTTGTTCGTCCATTCAGAATACCGGGTGATCAAGATCAGTATAAGAGATATTGAGTATATAGAAAGCATGCAGGATTATATCAAGATCTATTTAATAAATACCGAAAAGCCTGTATTAACCCTGATGCCTTTAAAAAGTGTTATTGAAAAACTACCTGCTAACCAATTTATTAGAATTCATCGGAGTTATGTGGTAGCTCGTGCCCAGATCAGGTCTATTTATAACAAGAAGATCAAGCTAAGTAAGATCGAACTCCCTGTTGGAACTAACTATACGGAGTTTATTAAAGACTGGGCAAAATAGCTAACTCTCCCTTCGTTCGTCGATACATTTATGTTATTGAGCGACACATGTTTTTGTGCTGGTGGAAATAGCTTCAACTTTATACTATAAAATAATCGTTGAAATAAAACCTAAGCATCATGGAAACCACCAGCAACAAAAAAAAGATATTGATCCTGGATAAAAACGGTAGAATGTTATCAGCACTTGATGCCATCGCGTATTTTGGTAATTTTGACGTCCATTTAATCTATGATCCCAATGCCATATACGATAAAGCAAAAGTGATAAACCCCGATCTGATCATATTAGATTATTTGATCCCGGATAATGATTGTGCTTTAATTTGTCAGGATTTTAAGGATGATGAGCGATTGAAAGGCATTCCAATTATTATTTTAACCACATTCAAAACTAAAAAAGCGCAGGAAAACGCTTATAACTGCGATGCTCTTTTTATAAAACCCCTTGATATGGAGGTGCTGGCCTCACGTATGGAATATTTAATAGCTTCATAAATAACGGTTTGTTAAAAAAGACCAGGTCAAAACATGTTGAGGGCCAATAAATATATTATACTTGGGTAACAGATAGTTTTTTGTAAAAATCATTTGAACCTGCTAAGTTTAACCTTGTAATATTATTAAAACCCGGTGCTGTTAAATGAAAATTAAAAGTAATATCGCAACCAGTGAAAATGGGTTTATTTTTAACCCTGCCACCGGTGATTCTTTTTCGGGTAATGCGATGGCAGCACAGTTGTTATTGGCTATGAAAAATGGTAAATCCGAAGAAGATATCAAAAAAGATGTGCTGGAAAAGTATGATGTGAGCGCTGACCAACTGGAACGCGACTGGGATGATTGGATAGTGCAGTTAAAAGAGGCTAACCTGCTTGAAATTTAGGCTTATGACGCCAGATAAGTACTCCGGTTTATGTATTGCGGTTACCGGGCTTAATGCCAATGACAACCCGGGGCCGGGTATGGCTGTGATACGTTCATTAAAAGCCGGGTTTGGAGATGGGATCAAGATAATTGGCTTAGCCTATGAATCATTGGAGCCAGGTATTTATATGCACGACCAGGTCAAAAAAACCTATCAGTTGCCTTATCCAACGGAGGGGACTACGGCCCTGCTTGATCGTTTGAGTTACATCCATCAGCAGGAGAACCTGGATATCATCATCCCTAATTTTGACTCGGAACTATTTAATTTTATAAAAATAACTCCGCAATTGCAAGAGATGGGGATATCAAGTTTCCTGCCTTCTCATCATCAGCTTACATTGCGGGATAAGGTGCATCTGAAAGAATTTGGATCAAAAAATGGTTTTTATGTACCAGCTGATCATAAATTATTTACTGCCGACGATGTGAAAAAAGCGGCTGATGAATTCAACTTCCCGATGGTTATCAAGGGGAAATTTTATGAGGCTTATGTGGTTTACACGATGGATCAGGCGCTGAAATCGTTCAATCAGCTTAATGCCTCCTGGGGAGGTCCGGTAATAGCCCAGCAATATATTAAAGGTACTGAGATCAACATTGCAGCCATGGGCGATGGTAAAGGCAATAATATTAGTGTGGTTGCCATGCGCAAATTATACATTACTGATAAAGGTAAGGCATGGGCAGGAGTAACTATCAAAGACCCTGAATTTATTGAACTGGCCAATAATTTTGCCCGTGTTACTAACTGGAAAGGTGGTTATGAAATGGAGATCATGAAGAACGAGGAAGGGAATTTATATATCCTGGAGATCAATCCCCGGTTTCCGGCATGGATATACCTAACCGTAGCGGCAGGGCACAACCAGCCTGTTGCACTGGTTAAAATGGCGCTTGGGGAAGAGGTTATACCTTACGATGATTACGAGGCCGGTAAATTATTTATCAGGTACTCATGGGATCATATTGCCGATATTAAAGACTTTCAACAGATCTCGGTATTTGGAGAGTTTTAATCTTATTATTATGGAAAAGCTGACTTACGAAAAACCATATATTAAAAAACTTCATGCGGGAGTAATGAATAAATTTGGTACGCGTACCGGTGTTCAGCCCGTTAAACAAATAGATGGGGTTTCGGTTAAAAACCTGATCGAAAGCTACGGATCACCGATCTTTGTTTTGTCTGAAAAGCAGATCCGTAAAAATTACCGGTCGGCTTACAGGGCATTCAGTACCCGTTACCCCAAGGTGCAGTTTGCATGGAGCTACAAAACCAACTACCTGAATGCTGTTTGCAGGATATTTCACCAGGAGGGTAGCTGGGCCGAAGTGGTATCTGGTTTTGAATACCATAAGGCGCTGGGGAATGGGGTGCCCGGAAACAAGATCATTTTTAATGGCCCCGGCAAATCAAATGATGATCTTCAAACGGCAATTGACAATAATTCACTTATCCATATTGATCATTTTGAAGAATTAAACCAGCTGCTTACCTTAAGTAAGGGACTGGTAAACAAGCCGAGCGTAGCCATCCGTGTAAATATGGATACGGGGGTATATCCATCCTGGGACCGTTTTGGCTTTAATTATGAGAATAATGAAGCATGGACAGCGCTGGAGAAAATAGCCGACTCCGGTAAGTTACAATTAGTTGGTTTGCATTGTCACATAGGCACATATATGCTTTCGACTGAGGCATACGGAATTGCAGCAAATAAGCTATGTGATCTGGCCATGCGTTGCAAAATCCAGCTGAATCAAAAAATTGAATATATAGATATGGGCGGCGGCTTCCCGTCAACCAACACGCTAAAAGGAGCTTATCTTCCTGGGGCTGACACGGTACCTACGGTTGACGACTTTGCCGAAACCATAACTTCAACAATACTAAACTTTGGCTTTGCACAGGAAGATTTGCCCACCCTAATCCTGGAAAGTGGCAGGGTACTTATTGACGATGCCGGCTATCTGTTGGGTACAGTTATAGCCAATAAGCGTTTAGGTAATGGTAAAAGAGCTACCATTATGGATTTTGGTGTAAATATTTTGTTTACCTCATTTTGGTATGAGCACCAGATAAGCCCGGCACAGGATTTTAACCCGCATAATGAGAATACTATCATTTACGGTCCGCTGTGTATGAATATAGATGTGATAAGGGAAAGTATCAATTTGCCTTTATTAAGTCCGGGTGAGCAGGTTGTGGTTCATAAGGTTGGGGCGTATAACATGACTCAATGGATGCAGTTCATCACCCTGCGCCCTGCTGTAGTCCTGATTGACGAGCAACAGCGTACACATCTGATACGCACTAATGAAACGCTTCATTATACCGAAGAACCGGAAATTATACCGGCACATTTAAACTAGAGTAAGTGAAACAACAAATTTCAGTATTTATAAGATCGGTTATCAATTCATATTCTGTCCTGTTTTTTTCGCAGAACCGGGTATTGGGGATCATCTTGCTGCTGGTTTCATTTTTCAACCCGGTTTCTGGCCTCGCAGGCCTGGCTTGCGTCATTTTTTCTTTATTAACCGCGAGTCTGTTAAAATTTTCTGACGATAACCTGCGGATGGGAATTTATAGCTTTAACAGTTTACTACTTGGCGTAGCTTTCGGATCGTTTTATCATATAAACAGCATGTTTGTGATATGGTTGGTGGTTGCCTGTATCATGGTTGTTATAGCAGCTATCATATTTTCACAGCGTCTCGGGAAATTAGGTCTTCCGATGCTTTCACTGCCTTTTATCCTGGTGTTTTGGCTGGTATTGCTGGCCACACACAGTATTTTTAATACCGGACTACAACAAAAAGACAGCTATTTACTGGAAGAGATTTATAGCGGTTCCGGAAATCTTGCTGGTTTGGAGGGGTATTTTGCCAGTCACTTCCCTAAATTGCTTGGTTTATTTTTCCGTGCGTTAAGCGCGGTCTTATTTCAACATAACATTATCGTGGGCATGTTAATAGCCATTGGCTTGCTTATTCACTCCCGCATTTCTTTTAGTTTGCTCATTATTGGCTTTATAGCCGCCTGTGGATTTAATCATTTTACCAATACCTATCCCGAGGGTATTAGTTATTATCATTTAGGCGCAAATATGATGATGACCTCCGTGGCCATCGGAAGTTTTTTCACTATCCCATCTTTGCGGTCTTATTTATTAGCAGTACTGTGCGTTCCGGTAGTGTTTATATTGATTAATGCATTTGCCGCTTTTATGTCGGTCCACCTCCTGCCCATTTTTTCGCTGCCATTTTGCGTTATTAATATAAGCCTGTTATATTTTTTAATGCTCCGTAAAAATACCGGAAAACTTCAGTTAGTAGTTGTACAGCATTATTCTCCCGAAAGAAACCTTTACCAGTTTTTAAATCACCAGGGCCGGTTAAACGATCTGAAATATTTTAAGCTGAATTTGCCTTTTATGGGATTCTGGGCCGTTTCGCAGGGTTATAACGGAAAGATAACCCATAAAGGAGAATGGGGACAGGCATTGGATTTTGTGATCAGCGATGAGGAACAAAACACCTACCAGTATTCCGGCACATTACCAGAGCATTTTTATTGTTACAACAAACCGGTGCTGGCTTGCGGTGATGGATTTGTAGAACTGGTGGTAAATCACATTGAAGACAATGCCATTGGGCACACAAACCTCAAAGAAAACTGGGGCAATACCGTAGTGATCCGGCACGCCATAGGGTTGTATTCGAAAGTATCGCACCTAAAAAAAAACACGATAAAAGTTAAACCCGGGGATATCGTGAAACAGGGCGATCTGCTGGGCCTTTGCGGTAATTCAGGTCGCTCACCGGAGCCGCATCTGCATTTTCAATTACAAACTACACCTTACATTGATTCAAAAACACTGGCTTATCCATTTGCTTATTACTTTAGTCGCCGGGATAACAAAAACAATTTGGTGAGTTATGAGATCCCGGCAGAGGGAATTTTATTAAGTAACCCGGAGATCAACCCATCTGTTAAAAAAGCATTTGACCTACAACCCGGCTATACCGCTCAATTAAGTGATGAAAAGGGGAGGATAGAAAACTGGGAGGTTTTTAAAGATGCCTTAGGTCAATTATACCTGTACAGCAAAAACACTGGCGACGCAGCCTATTTTATTAACAACGGTATCGTGTTTTATTTTACCAGCTACTATGGCGGTAAACATTCCCTGCTCTATTATTTTTACCTGGCAGCCCAAAAAGTTATCTTCAGCGATGCCGAAAGCATAGCGGCCAATGATCATCTTCCTTTACAGCTTACAGCGAACAAACTATTGCTTTGGCTGCAGGATCTCATGGCTCCTTTTTACCGGTTCATCAATATTAACTATCAAAGCAGCTGCCGGCTTCAAAAAAATACTTTAAGTATCGAAGCAAAACAATACCAGGAGATTGCCGGAAAAAAGATACCAGTCATGGAAGCTGTTGTAAATATTGATCAGGACAGTTTACAAGCGTTTAGCATAACTATAAATGGAGATCATATTAAAGCACGATGGACTACAGAAAATATATAATCCTTTCTGTTTTAATTTTTGCTTTTCTTGCTGCCCACACACAGGAAAATAAATTTGCTGTGGCCGATAGTACCGCCGAGAATTTATACAATAACGGTAATTGGCAACAGCTCATCACTTATGGCAACCAGGCAATAACTGATAGTCTCGATTTTCCTGGCCTGCGCTTTAAATTGGGTTACGCCTACTTTATTACAGGTAATTATAAAGCAGCCATTACCCAATTCAACAAAGTATTAAGTAATGATTCTTACAACTCAACGGCGCGGCTTTATGCCTATTATTGCAATACATACCTCAATAATTATATAGGAGCCTCATATCATGCATCATTCCTGGATAAAGAAATATTGAGCAACCTAAAACTTACCCCATTTGGTCTGATTGATGCCGGGTTTGAAACCAGTATAAAATTACCCAATAATACGGAGCGCGATAATGGCTTTTATGAACGTATCGGCTTGAGCAACCGTTTATCATGGCGTTTGCAGTTGGAGCAATCGGCCATATTTTTCAAGCAGAATATATTTCGCTCAGCATATATCGACAATATCAATCAAAAAGGCACAACTGATAACCAGTTTGAATATTTTGTAAAGGCAACGTTCGCGCTGAATAAAAGCATCAGTTTTTTGGGATCATATCATTATTTATATACTAATTACCGAAGTAACACGTATAACAGTAATTTAGGTTTATTGGGCGTGAAATACGTAAGCCGTTATTTAGATATGCAGGGAGATGTTAATTTGGGGCTGCTTATTAATAAAACTTTGAGGCAGTATAATACAAAACTGGATTTTTATCCATTAGGCAATCTTGATCTATACAGTACAAGCAGGGGATCTGTCTTAAATTTTAGTAATAAGGATCATTTGATATATAGCCAGGCCATCGGTTTTAAAGTGGCAAAAAAAACCTGGCTCGAATCTTCGGCTACTTTTGGAAACCAGGATGATTACCAGGATGCCGATGGGCTCTATGTATATAATTCCATAGATCCTACAAAATTTAAGTGTGGCGAAACTATTTTTTACCAGGCAACTGCTCACGCATTACTGGAATTAAATTATATTTATGAAAAGAAAACAGACAT
>Ga0207671_10002193_pt1 | contig 21198 bp, 20 predicted proteins | sample KBSC24metaG_FD_184352 | JGI IMG/M metagenome (GOLD analysis project Ga0207671, IMG submission 184352) | Corn rhizosphere microbial communities from Kellogg Biological Station, Michigan, USA - KBS C2-4 metaG (SPAdes) (version 2) | ecosystem: Host-associated > Plants > Roots > Rhizosphere > Soil... | reverse complement strand
CGGAATTAGGTAAAGGTTCAATATTTTCGTTCAGCCTGCCGGTTCAATAATCCCTTGTGTCGCTATCCTAAACTTTGCTACATTTATTGCTTAAACCACTGCATAATGTTTCGAAGAGCCGCTTTAGCCTTGTTGCCGATATGGGTATTATTCTCCGGCTGCCATCAAACACACCATTTCGACAAGCCCAAACTGGATAGTTTTTTTACTGCGATGAGCGCTCACGACCAAACCATGGGCAGCATCGCGATAGCAGAAAACGGGAAAATTGTTTACCAAAAAGCTATCGGCTACAGCCAGGTTGATGGGAAAACAAAAACGCCGGCTAACCTGCAAACCAAATACAAGGTCGGCTCCATCACCAAAATGTTTACTGCAGTTATGGTTTTCCAGCTTATAGAGGAGGGCAAGCTGACGCTGAATACGACTTTGAGCAAGTACTATCCACAATTGCCCAATGCAGGTAAAATTACCATTGCTGAAATGCTGAGCCACCGCAGCGGGCTTCATAATTTCACCAGCGACTCGCTTTATATGAGCTACAAAGATAAACCGATGTCTGAAGCGGATATGGTGGCCATTTTTGCCAAACAGAAACCAGATTTTGAGCCGGACACTAAAGCCGAATACAGCAATACAAACTTTGTACTGCTGGGGCAAATCGTCGAAAAAATTACCGGCAAAAGCTATCGCGAGGAATTAAAAGAACGAATTACGTCGAAGATAGGGCTGGAAGATACCTTCTACGGCACTAAAAGCAATACCGCAGAAAACGAGGCTTTTTCTTATTATTACCTGGGTGAATGGAGCCAGATGGAGGAGACAGATATGAGTATCCCCGGAGGCGCAGGAGCCCTGGTATCAACACCAGCCGACCTGGTTAAATTTATCGACGCACTTTTTACGGATAAATTAATCAGTCCCGCAAATTTGGAACACATGAAAACTATGCGGGGTAATTTTGGCATGGCTATGTTTATGATGCCTTTTGAAGATAAAACCGGCTATGGACATAACGGCGGACTGGACGCATTTGTAAGCGAGCTTGTTTATTTTCCGGCAGACAAGGTTGCGATTGCTTATACTTCCAATGGCCAGCACTATCCCTTTAACAATATTGTGAATGGCGCACTGAGCATCTATTTTAACAAACCCTTCACTATTCCCCAATTTAAAACTGCGCCGGTTATTGTCACTAACCTTGATAAATATCTTGGCCGGTACATCAGTACCAAATCGCCATTAAAAATAGCTATAACTAAAAAAAAGAATACCCTGTTTGGGCAAGCCAATGGCCAAATGGCGTATCCGCTCGAAGCAAAAGGTAACGACAGATTCGAACTGGGCATAGCAGGGCTGGAACTCCAGTTTGATACGGTTAAGCACAACTTTATTTATTTTCAAAACGGCGAGACGTACGAGTTTAACCTGGTTAAGTAATTTTAAATCTTTCGCGTATAGCATTGCGGTAGCTGTCGCCAATGGGGATTTTTTCGTTGTGGATAGTTAGTTGGTGAACCTCAATCATGCCGATATGCCTGGCAGCAACCACGTACGACTTATGGACCCGTATAAAATCACTTTCCGGTATTATCTTAAACACATCACTCATGTTTTCCCGGATGAGTATGTTGCGGCCTTTTAGGTGGACGACCATGTAATTTCCATCCTTTTCAAGGTATAAAATCTCGCTTAGCTTTACTGGGTAGGTTTGCGTCCCGCTTTTAAGATAAACAGTCGGGCCATCATCAGCAGGAGTGCTTTTTACGGATTTGGCCGCTATTGCCTTATTCACGGCCTTTTGAAAGCGCTCGAAAGTAATGGGCTTTAACAGGTAGTCAATCGCGTCGAGGTTATAGCTATCTGCCGCGTAATGGCTATAAGCCGTGGTAAAGATAACCATGGGGTTACCCGGCAGATTTTTTGCCAGCTGCATCCCGCTGATTACCGGCATATTAATGTCCAGGAACACTAAATCAACCGGCTTACTTTTAAGTTGCTCAATAGCTTCCAAAGGATCAAGAAAACAACCCTTCAGTTCCGCAAACACTATCCTGGCGCAGTAACGTTCAATAACGTCGAGCGCCATAGGTTCATCATCGATAGCTATGCAGGTAATCATGCCAGGTCTATTTCAAGGTGTACTTTAAATATTCCATTTTCCGGGCCCAGTACCAATTTATGCCTGCCGGGATAAAGCAGTTCCAGCCGCCTTTTTACGTTTTCCAGGCCTATACCGCCTTTCTCCAGCTCATGCTTTTTAATATCGCCGTAATCGGTATTCTCACAGGTAAGGATGAACTTTTTTTGTTCGATAGTAATTGCTATGGCGATGTAGCTGTGATGCCCCGCGTATATACCATGTTTAAACGAATTCTCTAAAAAAGGAATCAGCAGCATGGGTGGCAGTTGTACACCGGCGATAGCTGCCTCATTTGGATAAGAAAAGCTGATAGCCACCTGGTTGCCGGGGTACCGCATTTCATGTAGCGCGATACAATCCTGCAGGTAATCGATCTCTTTTTCGAGCGGCACGCTCTCCGTACTGCTGTCGTAAATCATATAGCGCATCATGCCGGACAGCTTGGCGATTTTGTCCGCCACCTTATCTTTTCCTTCACCCTGCGCTAATGAAAAAAGGTTATTCAAAGTATTGAACAAGAAATGAGGGTTGATTTGCGTACGCAGAAATTTAAGCTCAGTTCCGGCACGGTCGGCTTCGGCACGGCTGCGTAGCAGTTCCTTTTTTATCGATTCGCCGATGTAGAAATAAGCCGCCGCAAGACCAGCTACCAGTATAAAGATGAGCGCAATAATGGGCTGCAAAGAATTCCAGTTCTCGATAGAGAAAGCACTCACTTTTAAGGGTGGCGTGGGCGGCGCGAACGGTGTAGTAATCTTAAGCGCAGGCAAATTGTGCGCGGCCGAATCGGTGAAAAAATAAACCACCAGGTAATTCAATCCATAAAGCATTAAAAACCAACTGCCAATTAGTACCACACGCAGCATAATGGCCGGATGTCCCACTGCTTTTTTAAAAAGCCGAAAGCTGCCGCTGTAAAACAGCACCATAAGGAAAATCAGCACCAGCCAGGCATAAGGGAATAACATCCTGCCATCCTGGGTGGCGATGCTTCCATTATTATTAACCAACATGGTGAACGAGGAAGCCGCCAATGCTTTCAAAGCATAATACGCAATGAGCCAGAACACAAAGTGCATCAGGAATTCAATCAGGTAAGTGGCTTTGCTGCGGTGCATAATAGACAAAGGTAAGCGGACAAAAGATTAAGTGAAGCAGAATGTGATGAACGGGAGATTTTTGTGATTTAGCCATAGGATTAATCCACCGGATACCAAACACCATGGGTTCATCACAAAAATTTGAGCAGCCTGAATCGACGCCTTACCATTGTTTCGAAATCAAAAATCTTAAAATTATGAAACGATTTATTTTAACGGCCGCCGTGCTTTGTTTGTTGACAGCAGGCGCCCTTGCCCAGCAGGCTGATGTAGCCCAGGTTGTGGTTCATTACAAATTCATTCACTTACGCGACACCAACAACCCTGCCCACCCCTTTACTAAGGACATGGTATTACTGGCGGGTAAACGGGCCAGCGTTTACAAGCTTACTCCCCGGCCGGTTACCGGCGAGCAGCATCCTGCATTGCCGCCTGCTAAATTCGGAACGGAATATTACCTGTTTACTGCCGAAAAGAAAATGATAAGGATAGAAAGCCTGTTTTATAGTTACCAAATACCCGATGTTTTCCCGGTAATTGACTGGCATATAACAGAAGATACTGCTACTAAAGGCGGCTTGCACTGCCAGAAAGCAACGGCGCATTTTAAGGGCAGGAACTATACGGCCTGGTTTAGCCCAAACCTGCCTTTACATGCGGGGCCCTGGAAACTTAACGGCTTGCCCGGCATTATTGTAGAAGCTTATGATGCGAAAAGGGAAGTGCAATTTATTTTCGCCGGACTGGACAAGGCAACCAGCGCTGATGTAATTAAATTGCCCAACGCCACCAAAAGTACTGACGCGCAATTTGAGCGCCTTACAGAAACCTCGCGAAAGGACCCGGATGCTTTTGCAAGGGCGCTGACCATACAGGCCGGCGGCGTTCCGGGAAAGAGCGGGCCACAAATAGATATGAAGCCGGCCCCTGCTCCCATTATCAATAACCCTATTGAATTACCCGAAAAGAAATGAGATGGTTGATTTGGCTAACAGGCATGCTGCTGGGCAGCATCCTGTTGCCTTTACCGGCCTTGAGTCAGCAACTTAGCGGTACGGTAAAGGACAGCACCGGCGTAACCCTGCCCGGCGCCAGCGTTAACCTGAAAAAGACGGCAGGGGTAACTATCGTAGCTTATGCCACCACTGATGACAAAGGCGGTTACTTATTAAACATTCCGGCAAATATGCCGGCAATCGGCCTTTACATCGAGGTGCGTTGTATTGGCTATAGAACTCAAATAAAATCTGTCGGCAATCCGCCTGCAAAAATGGACTTTACTTTGAGTCAATCCGTAAATGAGCTGCAGGCCGTTGTGGTACATAGTAAACGCCCTTTCCTCCGGGCAAATGGCGATACGCTGAGCTATAAGGTTTCGGATTTCAGCAATCCGCAGGACAGGGTAATAGGCGATGTAATTAAAAGGTTGCCGGGCATTTCTGTAGCAGAGGATGGCACTATCAGCTATAATAGCAAACAGGTCTCCGCGGTATACCTGGGCGGCGATAACCTGCTCGACGACCGGTATAACATCGCCACAAATTCAATTCCGCAAGGCGTAGTGAACCAGGTGCAGGTAATTGACAACGACCAGCCGATTAAAGTATTGCAGCGCAAGGTGACCAGTAATAATGTCGCGCTGAACCTTACCTTTAAAAAAACAGACGGGCAAAAAGTATTCGGCCAGGAAACACTTGGTGCAGGCCAGCCCGGGAATTATTATACCGACCTGAATGCAATGCTTTTCAACGACCGTTTTAAAGCCATCAATCAATTAAAAGGCGATAACACCGGTTACGATTTGCAAAGGGACCTGGTTTCGCACAATTTATCCGATTACAGGCAGCTTATCGGGAATGACCTTCCGCTGCCGCTGCTTTCACTGGGCGCGGTCAATAATCCTAACTTAATCCGTAACCGCTACCTGTTTAATAACGGGGGTGTTTTGAATATTAATGACCTTGTGAACCTGCAAAAAGGCTGGCAGTTGCGGGTGAATGCCTTTTATTTGCACGACAGCCAAAAGCAGGACTATAGCCAGCACACCAGTTTTTTTTTGCCCGGAGATACCGTTAAATATGCCGAAACACAGCACAACCGCTTTATGCCCGACTTATTGCACACACAGTTCAGCATTCTGCACAATACGGATAAAAATTACCTGAACGATGTGATCCAGCTGGATGATAACCGCTCGACGGGCCATTCCGATTTGAATACCAATGGTACCCTTGTAAGCCAGGTACTAACTGACTATTCCGCAAACTTTTCCAATGAGTTTAACCTCATCACGTCAAACAGGTCGAACCACATCATCCAGCTTTATTCGTATATCAGTCACCTGGCTGAGCCGGAAAAATTAACGATAGGGCCTGATTACCGGCTGGAAATTTTCAATAACGGCATCCCATACATACAATTGGTACAAAACGTCAACGTGCCAACCTGGTATACCAACAACTATCTATCCTATAAAATACCCGGCGAACTGGTGACACAAAGTTTCCGCACAGGTTTCAGTTTGCAGTCGCAGTCACTTAGTTCCGGCCTTAGTCCGGGTTCTGACACCAACATGAATCATCTTAGCTGGAATAAAAGAAAATTTTATGCCGAAGCCGCTTACGATATCCCCGGCGAAAAGTTTAAAGCTAACCTAACGCTGCCGCTATCCCTGCAGCAAATCAGCTATTCGGACAGCGCTTTTGCACTGCGTCGGAAGCTTACAAGATTGTACTTTAACCCGCAGGTGCAATTGAAATACTATACCGGCGCGGAAAACTTTATGACGTTGATGTATAACTATCGTAACCAGGCCGGCACTATCGAAAATATTTACCAGGGCGATATCCTGAAAGATTACCGGACCCTCTACGCAAATAGCCCCGAATTAACCTTGCAGCAAAATCAATCGGCAGCAGTGGGTTTCGTTTACCGCAAAGCGATGACACTGTTTTTCTGGAGCGTTAATTTATCCTATAATGACAACCATACCAATAATATCGCCTCAGCAATAATTACTGATAATTTGGAGCGAAACATCTTATTACCATATCCCAATAACACCAATTCATGGACGGCGAGCGGGACCATCAGCAAATATTCGTTCGTGTTGGCCACTACTTTTAGCGGCGGGCTGCAATGGCAAAGTGCCCGGTCTGTTTTGCTGCAAAATAACGCTTTGCTGCCTTTTAATATAACCTCGACAAGCGCAGGCTTTGGGGCCGACACGAAGGTAAACGACCAACTAAATTTTAGCTATAAAGCTAACCTCACTCAAACCGACAGTCATTCAGCAGCGGAAACATCCGCCCAGCATATCGACCAGTTGCTGCAACAGCTTACCGTTAACTTTAACCCCTCCGCGCTGCTGCAGTTCAAACTGTCGGGCGAGCATTATTTTACCCGGCAGCAGGGCAACCCCGACCTGAAATACTTTTTCACAGACGCATCCGCCAAATACCGTTTCAATAAATTGAAGCTCGACCTGGAGCTGGATGCCGATAATTTCCTGAACGTAAAAACTTATAATAATCTTTATTTATCAGCTAATACGCTTACGGCTAATTCCTATACGCTGCCTGGGAGAATTATTTTGCTTAAGGTATTGTTTAATCTTTGAGTGGCCGTTCTTACTTCTTAGTGAGCTTGTATCTTAAATGTGTTACCAGGTCTGATGGGATTACTTCGGTAATTTCCATATTGTATTTATCGTTGTCGATGCCATCAAACAGCCTGAGACCACTTCCTAAAAAAACCGGGGCGATGTGGATGAAAAATTCGTCAATAAGTCCTGCATTGAGGTATTGTTGAATCGTATCGGCACCGCCTTGTATCCTGATGTCCTTTTCCCCCGCTGATTGCCTTGCTTTTTCTAAAGCGCTTTCTATGCCGTCGTTAACGAAGTAAAATGTTGTCGTTCCTTTTTGAACCCAGGGTTCGCGTTTTTCGTGTGTAAGCACGTACACATCTGCTTTGAATATATCTTCTGGCCAGCATACTTCGCCCTCATCAAACATGCGTTTGCCCATAATGTACGCCCCTGCTCTTGCAAGCACATCATCAATTAATTTGCTGTCGGCGCCGTATTCTTCGCCGCCTTCCATATTGAGGTGTTTCCAAAATGCTTTTTGTTTAAACATCCACTGGTGAATTTTCGGCGAAACACCCCCCATCGGGTTTTGCGGACTCCTGTTATCGCCTGCGAAGAAACCATCAAGGGTTATGCCGCAGTCAAATATTATTTTGCTCATAATTTTTATTGTTAGATATAGTTGTTATTCGTTAGTTTTTAATTGCCCGGTTAACAGCTGGTTCAGTTTATTAAACATCATAATCCAGCCTTTATACGCGCCCGTTTTCTTAGCTTCCTCTTCAGAAACAGCTTCATGAATGGTTGCTTTTGTTTGATTGCCTATCGGTTCGAAAGTGACGGTCGTCAGGATATCGCCCGGCCATTGAGCCGACAAACCGTCTGCCAATCCATCCGTCATATCGCCATTTTCGTTGGAAAACCGTATGGTAAAAACCAGCTTTTCCGGCTTCAATACTTCCAAGTAAGTGCCTATAATCCAGCAGCCGCCATGCTGCGGATCATGCATGTGGTAATGGAACCGCCCTCCCGGTTTTACCTCAATAGACTTGTAGGTTATGGTGCATCCATCCGGGGCATACCAACGCTTTAGTTTTTCAGGGTCGGTCCATGCGTCAAAAACGTCCCCGATGGGCGCATCAAATAAGTGGCTTATTAAAAGTTCTTTTTCTTTTGGTTTCACGTTTATATTTTTTTCGTTTCCGCTAAAAATTTATCCAGTCTATCAAAGCGCTGCGTCCATTGCTTGCGGGATTCGCGCACCCAATCAACCACCTCATCCAATTGTTCCATCCGGGCCTCACAAAATTGTTCCCGGCCTTTCTGGGTAAGCGTAATCATGCCGCATTCATTCAAAACTTTCAAATGCTTGGCAATCCCCTGCCGGGTAATTCCCGAATCTTCTACAATTTGCCCAATATTTAGCGCCCCGGAAGATAGCTTCTGAATTATCATTCTTCGGGTAGGGTCGGCAATTGCCTGGAATACGTCGCGTCTTTCTATCATAATACAACCGAATGGTTGTCAAATATAAATACAACCATTCGGTTGTGCAAGTTTTTTTGAGATTTTTTTTGAATTGGCGACTTAGAATATGCGGTGTTAGTGGACCAATGCTGCTAATTCGCTGGGTTAAAACCCAGCGCTACAAAATGAATCGAGCCGCTGGCTCTTGAATTCGGGATATTTTGAAAGGTTGCAGCCTGTATCTTTTTCCTAAGAGAGCCATAGGCTCGGCTAATATTTTAGCGCCGGGTTTCAACCCGGCGCTGGCAGTTTGATTTGCGCCCTACGAATACTTTTTTATGCACCAAAATTTCCTAATTTAGTACCAAACCAAAAGATGCCCGTCAGCTTCGCGGCCCTGTATCTATGAAAAAAGCTTTACTCAGCCTGTTCTTATTTTTTCCTTTCGCCGCGCCTGTTTTGGCCCAGGTAATTAATATCGACAGTATTGTTAAGGTGGTGGTATCGCGAAATAAGCGGCGCACGGGCGAATTCACTTTTAATAAAGACAGCTTATTTAACCGGCTGCCATTTACCAAACCGGGCGCCCAACGGGTAAAATTGATTAACGACCTATATTACTATGGTGTGTATCCCGATGTGCAGCAGGAAATAGCCATGGGGCAAAAAATATTGGCCTGGGCCAAAGGCCACAACGACCTTATTGCCGAGGCTGTAATCTGCGCGGAAGTGGCAACAACCATGGCATCTAACGGGGATGAGGCAGAGGCCCTGCAATTGGCAAAGCAGGCCATGGCAGCCGCAAAAGCATCGAACGATAACCAGGCCCTGGCAATTGTTTATCAAAATACTTTTGCAAAGCCCGGCATCAGCTTGCCGCAAAGCCGGAGTGATGCCTTTCAAAGCCTGAGATATGCCGCCGCCGCTAAGGATACCTTAACGATGTGCTGGGGGTACGAAGACCTGTTTATCTACTATACCAATGTAAAAAAGCCGGATTCGGCGGCGTTTTATACTTACAAAGCTTTGGACTGGGCCATAAAGGCAAACCGCTTATACGATATCTGTTTTAATATAGACCAGTTGGCCAGCTTTGCGAATGAGGGGCTGAAGCTGCGTTATTTAAGAGGCGCACTGGCAATTGCAAAATTCACTAATGATTTTACCTCCAACTATATTACCAATGGGTCGTTAGCCTATTATTATTTTAATAAAAATGCCGACAGTACTTTATTCTATGCTGATAAGGCTTACCAGGTAGGCAGGCGCATAAGTCTGCAGAATGAGGCGCCCTTTGTTAATTTGATGGCTAAAGCCTATACGCAAAAGCGGAATATCGACAGCGCTATAAAGTACACCAAACTGTTCGATACGCTAAACATGCAGCTGTATAATAACAAAAGTATGGTGCGTGCCCAGGCCATGACGTTTGCCGAAAAACAAAAAGAGCAGCAGGACAAGGCTGATAAAGCGGCCCTGAAAAATTCGCGTCTGCGGTGGGTTTTCAGCAGCGCGATTGTATTTCTGCTGATTATCGCGCTTATCTTCTGGCGCAATAACCGGCTAACCCGCAAGGCCAATGCGCTGCTGGCCCATCAAAAACAGCAAACTGAGCTTACGCTTGCTGATTTAAGGTCGACCCAGCAGCAGTTGATACAGGCGGAAAAGATGGCCTCGCTTGGCGAGCTTACTGCCGGCATAGCCCACGAGATACAGAACCCCCTGAACTTTGTAAATAATTTTTCGGAAGTGAACCAGGAAATGCTCGAGGAGCTTAAAGCTGAAAGCGAAAAGCCAAATGAAGAAAGGGATGAAACGCTGATTATAGAGCTGATAGAAGACCTTACCGCAAATCAGCAGAAAATAAACGAGCACGGCAAACGTGCCGACGGCATTGTAAAAGGCATGCTGGAACATAGCCGCGCCTCGACCGGCAAAAAGCAACCTACCGACCTGAATAAACTGGCAGATGAATACCTCCGCATGGCCTATAACGGCCTGCGTACCAAGCACCCAAACTTTACCGCCGAACTGGTAACCAATTTCGACGAAAGCCTGCCGCCTGTAAACGTAATGCCGCAGGATATCGGCCGGGTTTTGGTCAACTTGTTTAATAATGCTTTTTATGCCGTGCAGCAAAAGCAAAAGATGGTGGGTGAGGGGTATGCGCCGGAAGTAACGGTAACAACCTTCGCTACCTCTTCAGGGGGTTGGGGGGCTAAGGTGAGGGATAATGGCACGGGAATTCCTGCTAATATTAAGGACAAAATTATGCAGCCGTTTTTCACTACCAAACCTACGGGGCAGGGCACAGGCCTGGGTTTATCGCTCAGCTACGATATAATTGTTAAAGAGCATGGCGGGCGATTTAAGGTTGTTAGCGAGGAGGGGAAATTTACGGAGTTTGAGGTTGGGGTATAGTTCGCCTAACGGCTAACCGGTTATCTTTTAAAGGAGGGTTATGTACTATACTGTTTTTCAGAGAATAATATTTACGATGTTACTTTTTGCGATTGAATCAGTCGCGCAAATAACGTGCATAACCACCATTTTCTTTTACAAGCGAGCGGACAAAGGCGACTTTACCTCGGCTTTTGCGGACGTATTTAAGGGCATTATATCAATTAAGTTGGTATTCTTTCTGCCTGTGTACCTGCTTTATTATTTGTTGAGAAAGGATTTTTCTGCAAAATTCGTGTTAAACCATATTCGTTTGCAGATTGGCTGCTTTGTTTTACTTTTTATATTGTTAACACCATTTATGGCATCGGAAGCAGGATTAGGGATGACGGTTATTGCGATTGCGGTTGCTGTGGTAATTGCATTCATTTTTTGGATTGTGTTAAAGTTGCGTGGGGATGTGGCGGAGCCTGAGGTGGAATTGTAAAATAATTTAGCAACGGAAAAGATATTTATGCGTTTGTGTAGTTGTAAACTACAGGCATAGGCGTCCGAAGTCACAGACATTCGGACAGTGCTTCGTATAAACTACGTACAGCCGGTGCACAATCTACGGACATCTGGTACACACGAGCAGCAACACCCCACGCAGGCTACATCTTTTTGAAATTTTTAATAGCCGGCCCTACCCTCTTAAACTCATGCGCCTCCCTGAATTTATCCTGTTCTTCTTCGGTCATGTTTTTGGCTATGCCCTGGCTTACTTTAGTAAAAAACTCTTCCATTTTTCCCGCCGGCTGAAAAATTTGCAACAGCCGGCCTTCGCCTTCACCTATTTTGGCGAAACTATGAGGCACCATGCGCGGCCCAAAAACGCTGTCGCCGGGCTTAGCCTGGTAAGTTACATCGCCGATGCGGATTAAAAACTCGCCCTGCAGTACATACCACCATTCGTCCTGGTCGAAATGGTAATGATGTGCAGGGCCCCCTTCTGTCGACCGTGTGGATTCATACACATACAAGTCGCCGTTGGTATCTGCTGTGGATATTTTCGAAAAAAAGGTGTCGCCCTCCATTAGCGTGATAGGCTTTTCTGCACGGCTTTTGCCATTAGCTACCATAAAACCGGCAGTTACCCTTAATTTCGACAGGCCGCGCGCAATAGTGTTGATTGGTAAGGCAGCAACAGCACCAAACGCCGCCACCGATTTTAGGAATGCATTTCTTTTCATAGTATGATGTGGAATAGTTATTTAAATGTAACAATTTTAACGGAGGTAAAATTCGCCGCCATGAAAAACCGTCGCAGGCAGAAGCTTGCTATGATTTAGGCTGCTTCGTAAGTAGAAAGCTGGGAATTTTTTAGGTGACAGTTACGCTGCGCTAAACCTTAGACCAGTTTATGGGGTGGCGGGATAGAGTTGTAATTCCCCTGGCTGGTGTTTCAGCTTAAGCAAAAAACGACGTGGCGTTGTAAAGGTGGTGCACATGAATGGGTTTGTAAGTTGTCCTGGTTTTGCAAGCAGAATGCTTGCAATGTTATGGGTCGAAGTTACGCTGCGCTAAACTTCGACCAGAAGGGGAAACTTCGACCAGATGGGGATGTTTATCCGACAATTGCTCTCTTAAGCCTGGCTGTAAAAACTCAATTGGTTCGTGTTTATCGGTTTGTTAAGCATAAATATCTGCAAGCTTTTGATATAAAAATCGAAAAAACTTGAAGATTATAATAGCCTATTTTATAAACAATTTGTTGATAATCACATAATTATATACTTTTTAAGGCGCGACTATTTATTCAAGCGCATCTAATTATGCCGGCCTGGACCAGATAATTAATGTGGATTGTTTATTTGATTTACTGTAGTTACAAACTATGGGCATAAGCGTCCGTAGACAGTCTATGGGCAGCAATGTGGCTTTTGGAAGGTAGTCACAGACTACCGGCATAGTCATCCGAAGTTGCAAACTTCGGACAGCGAGGAACTTAGTCGGAAAATTATTCTAAAAACTACAACAATATTCTAACATTTGATATTGTAATTTACAAAAGCCGTTGTATCCACTTTCGATGTTGCATTTTACCTCGAAGTCTGAAAGTGTTCCTGAATAGCTTTCCATGGCTATTTCAATAGCTTTAAGGCCGTAGCAAGTGTGTTCTTTTTCCACTACACAATGAATATCTATCCAGAATGATGATGGAAGCCCGAAAGCATTTTCCTTATTTTGGAGAAAATAAATTAGATCTATGAAATTTGATTTGAGGAAATTTCTGATACAATTAAATTCCAAATCTGCCAGTTCTTCTGACGCAACATGAAACCCTAAGCCATTGAAAAAAGCTGCATCTTCCGGCATATCAAAAAAACAGTATGAATTCATCACTTCATTGGTAAGAGGAGATAGATTTTCTTCAAAAGGGCTAATCAGAGAAAAATATTCGTTTACTGAATCAAAAAAAAATGCCGCCATTTCACAATGTGTAACTCTGATGCCATTTGTTTTAGAGTTGAACTCATCTTCGGCTGCCGCTAGAATATAAGACGCAATTTTGGAGGATGTACTATAAATTGAAGCAGAGCGATTAATCTGGTCACCCAAAAAACTTTTTTGCAGTACATGAGCGGCGCCAGCAAGTCTCGCTATCGAGCCTCCTACGACTGAATTAAAAGTTATATAGCGTGAAAAAAAAGCTACAAGTTGTTCCGGTGTCTTAATGCAATTCAATTTATCAACTAAGAATTTTTTCCGGAACTCTTTATTCAAAAGTGTAGAAAAGTTATTTTTTATAATATTAATCTCGTCCTGAGATACCAAGCTTTCAATCATATCGATTCTGAAGTAAAAATAAAATAATTGGATTAAAGCTCAGATATTTTCTTTATTGCTCCTGACTGGATACATATAAAAATAATATTACCAACCAAAAGATTTGCGGCAATAACTCCGCTTGCAAATATCTCCCATTCAACTGGAATACCAAAATTCCACAACCAAGTTGCAATAATTAAATTACATATCACAAAAGGTACATCTGCCAGAATAAAGCTGATCCAGTATAACTTACTTTCATTTGAATCGCTTTTTTGTTTTCTCCAAATATACCAATCTAGAAAAAGAAAACCGACGCTCATCATGGCAGCAGTAATTAAATGCGCTAATACAAGATGATTTATTAATAAAAAGATCGCACCGACTGGGATTAATCCGAATAAAAAAATATATAATAAAATAATTTTATCGCTCTTAAAATCGCCAACCGATTGATATACACTAACGTAATATATCACAAATGTAAGCGACCAGGCAAGGGATAGGATTTCCCATGTCTCCCATATACTATGTTCGAAAAAAAATATACTTGGTATAAAACCCATGATTAGAAACACCCCCCCAATTCCTGTAATTATATTTAATGCTTTGTTGGACTTTAATTCTTGCGGGATAGCGTTAATCTGTGTTGTTGTATCTTCCATATCATAATAAGTTTTTAATACGTTTATTTAGTTCATAGAATTCTGAGGTTCCTATTAAGTTTGCGCTTCTCGGATGCTTAAATTTAACGTCTATTATCCCAGTAATTTTAAAAATCGGCCTGGTGGGTAAAATATAAATCACATCACTTAAAATAATAGCTTCATTGATATCGTGCGTGACTAAGCAAAATAATTTATTGGATTTCTGGGAAATATCTATTAAGATATTTTGCATTTCTTCTCTTGTTTCTGCGTCAAGAGAGCCGAAAGGTTCATCCAAAAGCAATATTGGAGCATCAACAGCTAATGCTCGTCCAATTGCAACTCTTTGTTGCATCCCGCCAGAAAGCTCGTTTGGGTAAGCGTCTAATCTGTCATCTAATCCAAGTTGTTTTGATATCGCTAAGACAAGCTTATTTATATCTTTAGATTTTTTTAACTCTAATCCAAAAGCAATATTGTCAAAAATATTCAGCCATGGAAAACAAGTAAATTGTTGCGGAACTAATGTCGCAATCTTTGATTTTTCAGTTATTAGTTTTCCATCAATTAGCACAAAACCATTGTTGGGTAGTTCAAGGCCGGCAATTAAACGCAAAAGCGTCGTCTTTCCTGCACCAGATTTTCCAACAAATGAAATTATTTTGTCGTTGGCCTTAAGTGGTAAGTCTATGGAAAAATCCCTAAATACTTCGATTATTTTTGACGAACTTTTCTCCTTAAAAGATTTTGTAACCTTCTTAAATGATATTTGACTTCTATGTCTTAGTTCCATCTAATAAATTTTTTTTTTATCATTTTTAGGATATAATCAAAGGCTGAAGCTAAAAGGGCAATTAACATAAGTAGCCCGAAGACTTTCGGTGAATCTTGCGTTCTACTTGAAATGTAAATCAAATAGCCTATCCCACTTTGTTCTTCATTCCCGTTTATATATTCTGCAAGTACAATGTATGTCCACATAAGAGAATTAGATATAATGACAGCATTGTAGATTTGGGGAAGGGCTGCTGGAAATGAAACCTTTCGAAATAGCTGGAAACCTGTAGCTCCTAAGTTCTTCGCCACATCTTCATAGTCTGAGTTGTGTGTATTGCGGAATGAATCCCTGACCAAGAGTATCATATAAAAAATTGAACCAAGGAAAAGGAAAATTATTTTTGCTCGCTCCTCAATGCTAAACCAAAGTACTATAAGGCCCAAAAAACCAGTTGCAGGAATACTTTTTAGCCCACTAATCACACCTGTAAGAAGTCCGTTCGCTAATTTAGATGCCCCCATTAAAGAACCAACCCCTATACCGATTAGTGACACAAAAACCAAAGCGATAAAAACTCGATAGATGCTATGATAAACAGCATTTTGTAGCCAGCCACGTTTGACTAAATCAAAAAGCCCATAGAGCGTTTCGATTGGGGATGGGAGAAAAACTGGTTTAACAACTTTTAAATATGTTATAGTTTCCCATAGGGCAAAAAATAAAAAAATTCCAGTAATTGATAAGAAATACTTGTTATAGAGATATTTTCCCATGAGCGTTTTCTCACTATTTTATAAAAAGCGGCTTTATAAATTGATTTGTTGCCACTTTCGTTGGCGTGAGAGTATCAGTAATAAACCCTCTTTTTAACCAGATTTGCCCGGCTTCTCTAAACAGTTTATCGAAGATAGGAGGGCTATCATCTACTCCAAACATCTTTACATTTTCAGGTAATTCTGTTAGATTAACCTCGTTTAAGATTGACAGCGTTTTTTCTTGTCCAAGAGCGGAAAAAAACGGTTCACCTTTAATGAGTAAGTTAGCCGCGTTTTGAGGGTTTGCTTTTGCATCTTTTACCCCGGCAAACCAACCATTGACAAAAGCTTGTAAAGCGTCCGGATGTTCCTTAATAAAATCGTCACGTGTAACCATCAAGTCTGCAAGTAATTCTCGATGATCTAACGTTGAAATTAAGACCTTGCTTCCTTTCCTGTCTTTTAAAGCTATCGACACGTCTGGCTCCCAAACCACACAGGCATCAACTCGATTAGCCACAAAATCTTGCCTTGCATCAGGACTCGAATTTTTACCGACAATGTTCTTTTCTAAATCACTCAATTGCTTATCGGTGATCGATGAATGTGCCATGATATATTCATAAAACCAATGAGAAGGGGAAAGTGAGGTTAAAGCAATCTTATGATTGGCCAATTCTTCGACCGTATTTCTAGAAGAATCAACAACAATTGCATCCGCACCTTTGGACCAGTCAACCTGCAAAAATGCTTTTGTCGATATCCCTCCTTTTAAAATATTTGGTGACTCATTTGCCCAAAAATCAACGGTCGTGTATACAATGTCTAAGTTGTCATTACCACCTCCCAATAATAATTTGGTCTTAACATCAACGTCCTCCACCAATGAAAATTCAACTAACAGATTGTAATCTTTAAAATAAATACAATCTTTGTTCGGTTTAAACCCGTTGTTCGCTACAAGGCCTCCAACGTATCCGGGCCATGATAGTATCCCTACTTTTAACGGTCTACCGAGAATTCCTTGCCTACCAATGTTAGCATTGTTTTTAGCTTTTGGTTTAAATAAATACCCGATATATCCTAGTAGTATAAGCGCTATTAATGAAAATACAACCCATAAGGCGAGTTTTTTATTATTCATATTTGAGACGGTTTTAGGTTAATAAATTGTTATAAAACCTTAATTAAAGAATGGAAATTTTGCTTTCATGGACTTAGATAAAGGTTGTAAAAGTAAACTTAAAATATTTTTTCAATTATTCAAATATTTTAAATAGGAAATTAAATTTCTCTTCGATAATTTGTTGAGCGGCATGTAGCAATGGCAACCTCGTGTCCTACTAAAAGTTTACATATATGCAAAACCCCTCTTCAACTGCGAGCATGCATCGATATCTAAAAGAGGTAGGTTCTCGTGAGGCTTCGGACGGGTCGCCCACATACAAGTAACGTATTCGACAAACTGGCAATCCCCATTCTGGCGCGAGAATGACGAGGTGGCCTAAAGCGCAATGGCTTCTCGTGCCACGCAGGACTGGTAGAGAACATGCTTAACCAACAAACCGGATAGCCCGCTTGCAAAACAGGCAGGCTATTTTATTTTTGCTAAGCTGTATACAATGCAGTAGCTTTAATCTAAATGAGCACCAAATACAAATTCCACGATCACGACAAGTCATACTTTGTGAGCTTTGCAGTGGTAAATAGGATAGACCTATTTATCCGTAATGAATATAGAGACATCATGCTTGATAGCTTCCGGCATTGTCAGCGGCAGAAAGGTCTCGACATTTATAGTTGGTGTATCATGAGCAATCATGTCAGCCCGTCAATCTCGCGCCTGAGAAGAGAGCATTGAAATCTATTTGATTTTACGATATTAAGAGGCTGAACCAATAACCTTTTTTTGATTAAACACTTTTGCTATGGAGGAAGTTTATAAAATAATAGATGATTTTTTGATTAATCTAAATAATAGTCCCAATGGTAATTCGGTAAATTTTGATAGATATTCAACCGATGGAGTAACCGCATTTAATATAATGATAGATGAAAAATTAATTCTAGGAATGGGTCTTGGAATGAATTACATTCATCACATTACAGAGTTAGGCAAAGCGGTGATAAAATCAGGCGGCTATGAGATATATAACGAAAACAAAAAGGCTTATGCGGAAACAGTTAATAGATTGGAGTTTCAAAAATTAACCATGGATGTTGCGAAGTTAAAACTTGATATACCTAATTCAGAGCAATTGAATCGACGTGATACAGTAAACAAATGGATAGCGATTGCCGCGTTGACGGTTTCTATCATCACTTTAATATACACACTATCAAAGTAATTACTAAAATATCAGTGCAAACCCCACTGTCCGTAGTTTTAAATCTACCGCTGTCCGAACGTCTGTGACTTCGAACAAATATGCCTTTAGATTGCATCTGCGGTAATGGTAAGTTTTCAAACTATTCCAACCATTAAAACGCTTAAATTTTCCATCGCAATTCTTAACTTACATGCCTGATGAAAAAATCACGCCAGGAGGAAATTCCCAGAACGATTTTAAAGTACAACACCGTTAATGTTGATGCGGGTTTTCTTGAACGAGGGGGCAAAATATTATTCCTGAATCCGGCGTGTGTTGTAACTGCAATTGGGGATGTAACGGATTCATTATGTACAACACCGGAGTTTACTCTTACACTTTTGCCGTCAGATATTGCGGAAAGTGTTCATGAAGTAAAGAAAATCCTTTTACAAGCTACCTTTTCTGCAGATGCTAAATTGAAAAAAAATTATCCTATCCCTGAATGGTTACGCGATTTTAAAAAAGTTGAGCATTTAAAACTTGCCAACGCAGACCTTGACAACTTATGTGAAATAACAGATTTGCCATTGCAACATTTGATTTTTGAGGATGTAAGGGTCAACGATGCCGATAATCTTATAGCCGCGATTAAACAATTCAAGCAGTTGAATTATGTGGTTTATAGTAAATCTTTCCCGGCCTATGTAGTAGACGCCATATCGAAATTGAATTTGGGCATTACCTTGCTAACGATCGGTGAATATATTGATAAAGGGCTTTGGTAGCGTTAAGGACTTGGGATAACCGCTTGCTCAAATTTCCAAATCCGAACGACTATGTCTGTAGATTCAGCCGACTCAAAATATGAAAGTGTAAACTTGATATCAAATAATTACAAACGCTAAAAATAAAACCCATTGATAATCAGAATATTCGGTAGTGTTCGGGTCTTCGGTGCACAAAAACCGAACACCCGAACAAAGTTTTATACTTTAGTTTATTTCTTCCCCTCGCCGATTAAAGCGTCCCGTATCCTATTGCAAACTTTCTACTGCCTGCCTTCGCCCACCACCATCCGCTCCCGGTTTCATTATCCTGCTTATGAGCATGGCCACTACCGTGTCGCCGGTAGCGTTCAATATAGTAGCCACGGGATCGACCAATGTGCCGATGATCAATACCGCGGGCAGGGCTTCGGGCGGGAAGCCGTAAACTGAAATTACCAGGAGCTCGGCTATGTATCCGCCATTGGGAATGCCCCCTTCTACAATACTGCACACCACGCTTATGCCCAGGGCAATTGCTATCACGTCGAAACCGGCCAATGGCTTGTGAAACATGGCAAATACGGTTGCAATTTTTACTACTGCCGATATTGCAGAACCATCCTTATGCAATGCGGCCCCCAACGGGACGACGAGGTTGCGAATATGTTCGGGAATCCCCATTTTCTTTGCAGCCTCTAAATTAGCCGGTATAGTGGCAATACTGCTGCATGTGCCGATTGCCGTGGCCGAGGGCACAATATTATTTCGCCAGTAAAGCTTTACGGCTTTAAACCCACCGGCCAAAAAAGCATAAAGACTGAAGAATACTGCAAAATATACCAGGCACACGCCATGATACAAAACCATAGCATCGCGGTAAGTGCCAAATAGCTTTGGCCCTATGGTACCCACCTGCACAGCGAAATAGGCACCCAGTCCCAATGGTGCTATTTTCATGATGATGGCCAATAAATTTTTCAGCACTTCGTTCCCGGAGTTGAGAAAGTCTTTAAATGGCTTGCCTTTATCTTCCGATTTGAGGACCCCAAAACCGGCGAGTATAGAAAAAACAATCAATGCCAGCATGTTTTTCCGGGAGAGCAGCTCGAAAAAGTCGTTTGCGGTAAGCAGCTGCGTTATTTGATCGCCCACCGTTTTTTTCTCTATGTTTTCAAAAACAACTTTTTTATCTGCAAGCACCGCCTGAACAGGGAACCACCATGATGCAATAAGGGTAAGCAATGCCGCCAGCAGTTCGGTACCTATAAACACCAAAAACATGACGGTTATCAGCTTTCCAAAGTTTTCGCCACGCTCTACATTGGCAATGGCCGATGCGATGGCAAAAAACACCAGGGGCACCACAACGGTAAATAACAGGTTGATGAAAATATCGCCCAGCGGTTTAATTATTTCAATTTTTTCTCCAAAAAACACACCCAGGACAGTCCCAATGGTCAGCCCGGCCAATAGCAATAAAATGCTGCCGTAATTTTTTAAGAAATTGCTTTGGTTTGTACCCATACCATCATGTTTTTACACCGTTGTTCAACAAATAGCGCAGGGAAGTAAGGGATTATTTTTGTTACTTCCTACTGCATTTGCAGTTATTTGAGAAATATTGACAATTACCTCGCCGGTTCGAGCGTCCGTCGCAGGTTCAAGCGGGACGCCATAGCGGTTAACTTAAGGACATTGTGCGTGTTGTCCCCTCTAAATCTCCCCCGGTTGGGGAGACTTTAACTGCCCCTGTGTTTAAATTTTGCGTGCGAACTTATATCGGGTATAGTTTTGATAAAAGTGCTGACGTCATTTTGGCTGTAGGGGATTAAAGACCAAAGGTTAGCGATCAAAGATTGGTTGCCGCGCTCTGGCTGTGTATAACGTAATGTAACTTACACCTAAAATGGTTTAAGCTTTCAGCTTAGCAGATGATCGGGTTGCTGGTAAAAGCGATGCCCGATGAACGTGTTTATAAGTTGTACCGGTTTCACAAACATAATACTTGCGAAGTTTTAGTTTTAAGTTACGCGTTGCCAAACTTTGCCCAAAAGGAACACTAAATTTTCAAACAGAAAGCGTATTATTGGAATACTAAATCACAATTTAATTTTATGAAAAAAATTTTACTATTTAGCTTCCTTTTGGCGGCACTTTTTGCCTTCCGGGTTTCAGCACAGGACAAACGAACATCGGTATACGGCGTGGAGCGAAGAACAAATTCGCTTGAGGCAGGCGCGGATTATTTAATTCCGGCTGGCGATTTTGGTAAGGTGTACAATAACAATGGTTTTGGCGCGGATGTGAGATACCGGTTTGCGATAACAGAATTTAAGAGCCTGATAGTAAGTGTGGGCTATAATTCATTTACAGGAAAGCTGGCTTTACCTGGTAACAACCCTGTAGTTGACATCGGTAACAAATTTATA
>Ga0207671_10002191_pt1 | contig 21201 bp, 27 predicted proteins | sample KBSC24metaG_FD_184352 | JGI IMG/M metagenome (GOLD analysis project Ga0207671, IMG submission 184352) | Corn rhizosphere microbial communities from Kellogg Biological Station, Michigan, USA - KBS C2-4 metaG (SPAdes) (version 2) | ecosystem: Host-associated > Plants > Roots > Rhizosphere > Soil... | reverse complement strand
TCAAGCCTTATGTCCTGGACATTTCCTGGGAAGATCCGGATGGAAAGATGCAGTTTCAGAGAATCCCAGTCGGGCACTAATAAGGAACTAATTCATGTTGTACCCGCAGTTGGAACAAAGATTACAGGCGTCAAAGCAGGCAGTGAATAGCGCCACGAGCGAGAGCATCATCAAGCAGTGCAAAGATTATCTTGCGCTACTCGCCGAATACCGAAACCAGCTTTACGAGCTGCAGGGAACGCCTGGTCTAAATCAACAGTCCGCATCGCCTTTCCTGTCCGAAGAAGTCCCTGATCGGAAAACGATTCGTGAAGCGATAGAGAGAACTACGCGGGAGCGAAATAGAACCCAACTGCTTCTGCTCTCGTTCACGACGGTTAGCGGTTATGAGGCAGTGGAGATATTTAACCGGCGAAACTACGGAGGGCATGACGATTGGGAACTGCGGGCCAGCGGAGTTAAGTTTCGTGGCGGAGACAATAGCGATCTGATGACGGTACAGGAAGCCGTCGACCTTGCCAGCCTGCTTCGACGAGAAGACCACCTCGCACAAACGTGCCCCCCTTGTGATTAATTTCCAGTGCGGTCTAAGTAGGCTTGTAACTGGAAGAACATCAGCACTGCCACCCAAATCACAAACAGGCTGAAGAATAGCGCATTCGTTTTTGCGCTGATCGCTTTCTCTTCGGCTACTGCTGATGCCTGGAGTAAACCCGGGCGAAAGCTTTGCAAGCAATTCGGACAGGATGCTGCATCAGTAAAGCAGCGACGACTACAGTTAGGACAATGTGTAAGACTCATATTTTTATTGCTGCCTCACTCTCGCCATACTCGTGATCTCAAGAACGGGTTCGGGGAATTCGACTACATAAAGAACGGCTGACGGTCAACAATCTTTAAGGTTTCGCCCACAAAGCTGGCCAGAGCTTTGGGCTCGTCGTCATGAATATCGAAGACCGTTATAAGCTTTGTGATCGTCATCAGTTCATGGACGCTCTGCGTCATGTGCATCAGCTTGAGTGCTCCGCCTTTTTCGTCGAGAGTAACGTGGCTTGCAACAAGCTCGCCGAGTCCACCTGCATCAATGTGCTTGACCCAGGCGAGGTCCAAGAGGACCTGAATCTTTCCTTCTCCAGCAAGGCAGCGAATCGACTCGTGCAACGCTATAGTGGCGCCGCGGATTCTATCCCTACCCTTTAGATCGAGGACCGTCACGTCTTCGACCTGCCGTTCATTGATGTAAAGATTAATCATGGATGTTCATTCAAGCTTTGGAATTGGTGACTAGCCAGGGCTTTGCGGGAAGGGCGGACACTGCCGCCCTACCGCCGGGGGAGAACAGCTCTTGCTTTACATCAACTTGGAAGCAGCAGCCTGGTGGAACGTTGAATTGGCAAACTCGAAGGTCTTTACCGTCGGCGTTCCATCGATCACATTCGAAAGTGTCTTCAACACCTCCGCGTACGCCGTGTGGTCATAGGCCTCCGCATCGGCTTTGGTGTCCCAGAAGCTATTGGCGATCGCTTCCGAGCGTTCGGGCGCGATCAAGGTGGTTTCATCGCGGAATCCCTTCTGCTTGCGCAGGATCGGGAGAATCTCGGTCTCGGCGATACGGTTGAGTTCTGTAGCGGAATTGGCCTTAAGCTTTAAAGTAACTTGTCGTCCAAACATTTTCTTGCTCCTCTATTGTTAGGCTGTTGACTTCAGGTGAACTGGAAAATTCCAGAGGAGCTGAGAAGGGAGTAAGCGAACTCGGTTCGCAGCCACCTTATGCTAACCACGAATATATGTCAAGTATGGAATATATCTCATATAGACATTATGTGTCGTATGTGGTAAATAGGCCATTAGCGAGACACATCATGATTGAGATTCACATAGACGCGTTATTGGGAAACCGCGGTCGATCTTTCTATTGGCTGGCTAAAGAGACAGGTATCAGTCACACGACATTGTGGAGGTTGAAAAAGGGTAAGGCACTAGGAATTAATTTTGAAACGTTGGAGAAGATGTGCGAGGCACTTAAGTGCCAACCCGGCGATTTGCTCTCTCATGCCAATAGGAAAAACATTAGTAAAAAGCCACGCCCAAAAGCCGTCCGGCGAAGTAGCAGGTCAACAATCTGAAACTCTTCTTCAATACCGAGTGTGAATTGCTTGAACATGCTTCCGGTGACTTTCTTTCTCAGTGACTGATTCCAGCCATACTCCTTACCGGGTTTGATGCGAATGGTCGGAACTGCCGGTCAGCTGATTTTTGGGTAGATTACGGGAGTGCGTTAGTCGCGCCTCGCTTGCGACCACTTTTTGAACATAGCCTGGTGAGACCTCCGGGCGAAGGAGCGCTGAACGGATGGTGTTCCCCCGCTTTCTTTGACAGAACCATTCATCGGTGTTCTGTCATCTGGCTGACCCTCTGAAAGCCACGGGTTTAGCAGCGCCCAGCGTATCGGATCAAACTCCGCTTGTATCGGTGAATTGGTTTTGCCATTCGCGTTTTGCATGACATCGATGTCGCTCATAAAAGCTTCTCGTCATTATCAGGTCAGGCAGGTGAAGACGTCTGTGCGCTAGACCGCTTATGTACAGAAGTTGTTTGTAAGCCATCACAACCAATACAGAATAAAGGATTGTATGTGGCCTAACGCACGGACGGCTGTGTTTGCTTAATCCATTCTGATACTGAGTCAAATAATTTCAAGTGAGGAGAGTACGATAATGTTGTGGGCAATTCTTGTAGTGTTGTTACTGCTGTGGTTAGTTGGATTTTATGGTGGCTTTGTCACCACCAGCCTGATTCACCTCTTGCTGGTAGCAGCCGTGATAGTTCTTGCACTTAATCTCTTAAAGCACCGAAACCCGGCGTAAGCCAGGGTCCGGAGATGAACAAGACAATGGCAAAACAAATAAGGATTGGCGAACAATCGCGCGGTGTGAATAAATATGAAAATCACCACTTCTTTTTTTATTCTGTTCCTGTTTCCCATCGTCATCGATCTGGTGTACAGCCGCAGCCTGACCGTAATAACACTCGTCAGGTCGGCAACATGCTGCAACGACTTGAACAAAGCTCGAGTAGGTTCCGCAACAGTCTCAATGTGGCACTGGTCCAGAGCAGCGTCGACCAAACGCAGCCTCAAAATGAGGCCCATTAACATGACCGCATTGAACAACGATATAACAGGCACGCAACGATTTTGCGCATCTCTTGAACCGCCGATCATTGCTGGAATAACTACAAGAAGATTAACCAGGGCAACCTAATGGCAGAAGAAGTGGTTGTACTCAAGACTTTCAACAATGAAATTGACGCTGAAATGGCGCAACAGGTGCTTCACGAAGCAGGTGTGACTGCGTTCGTATTTAAAGATGATGCTGGAGGTATGGAGCCTCAATTGCAGCAAACTAACGGCGTTCGTTTAGTCGTTAACCGTGCCGACGCCCAACATGCACACAAGACGCTCAAAACGTGATCTCAAACCCAAGCTTCATCCTCATTCTTTTCGCAAGCCCCTCGTATTCTCGCCGTTGATTATCTCGACATGATGCGCGAAACAATCGAGTTTGAGGTTCAATCTCTGGTTCGACATAAGCGGTCTGGCGCACAGACGGTAGGTATCGCTTAGCGTAACGTTCTCTTTAGTGTTCGGTTAGAAATGAGGAAGGATCTTTTATGAGCGATATCTTTGCTATGCAACGAGCGAACGGCGACTGGTTTGCGCTTCACCATCATGGACGTCTTCGCGTGCCGCTATTCCACAGCAGTCAGGACGCCATGATTGCCCGTTTGCATAACTTTGGATTGCTGGTTTTCAAGCCGGTATTGCTCAATGCACGCTTTCTCAAAGAAATCGCACCCTTGCCCGGTGAAGATGAGGTGGACTTCTGCATGGTAGACGATCCGTTTGCCAGTTTGAACCGTGGTAGCACCATGGGACGCACACAGCTTGCCTTGCTAATTCATCGCCCCCTTCCTCAAAGCGACCGCCCGGCAACTGAGACCTGGGAGGATGAAGGAGGCACATACGCAAAGTGTGCGTGAAGTTGCGCGAATATCAGAGCAGGTTTGGTTACGCACAGAAGAAATAAAGGAGCACTTATGAGCGAGAACGGGAACACGAACATCGTGCAGAATGTCTACGAGAATTTCAGGGCTGGAGAAATTAAGGCTTTACTCAATCTGCTTTCTGATGACATCGAGTGGCAATTACCCGAAATAGAGAATGTGCCATTTGCCGGGAAACATCGAGGTCATGAACAGATGGGGCAATTCTTCACATCTCTGGTAGATACTCAAGAGGTCCAGCATTTTGAGCCAAGAGAGTTTATTGCTGACGGAGACAAAGTTGTCGCTCTTGGTCATTACGCTTGGCATGTTAAATCTACTGGTAGAGAGTTCGGAGGTGACTTTGCCCATGTGTTCACGCTGTGCAATGACAAAGTCATAAGATTTCATGAATACATGGATACTGCCGCAGCCGCTGCGGCCCATCGAAGAGACGACTATGATGAAGTTGGTGCGCTCTAAAAACCGGATGTCCCACCTGTGAACTCGAAATACCTAGTCGGATACTCGAAGCCAGACATCACAAAGATATACACGCCCGCAACGCAATCAAGCGTTGGAAGCAGCCCTGGAAAAGTTGATCCAACCAATCGTTTAGTTGGTCGAGTTTAGACCGAAAGAGGGATAGAGTAGTGACTCATCTTTGGCTAATCGATGTATCTACGTCAGGATTTTTTGTTTCAGGGAAAGAATTAGGGTTACGGACAACATGCCGGCGGGGGAATGGCAGACGCTGCGGACCTAAACCCACAGCGAGGGGCCGCTCCTGCCACTGGCTCAAGCGAGCACAGATGGTTTAAGATGCGTTCAGATTGATCCGTTGCGCGCGAATTGGCTGGTCCAATTATGGCTGTAAGTTATTGATTCTAGCCCCGCTTGGCTCAGTGGTAGAGTGCTCGCTTCACACACGATCTGAAAGCTCTCAAATTTCCTAACAAAATCGTAAACGTCCAATAAAAGACGCTGGTTTTTTGTGTCCCTCGGTGTCGCCTAGTGTCCCGTTGTGTCCTGAAAACCGCTTAAGGGGTACACGAATATTGCTGAAACGAAGAGAAACACGATGAAAAAGACCCAACATAAACAAGTCGACGATCCCGATGGCTTCGATGAAGGCACTTACAGGCTTGAGGTTTGTAATGAGAGTTTCTCAACTAGCAACAAAGTAGTTCTGACAAAAACTAACGAACGTGCGCTTGCAGCGGGAGGTGCCCAATGACAGGCAAAGTCGAAATCATCAGCCGCACGTACCGCAAGATCAAGGGCAAGTATTATGCTCGTATCCGTTACAAGATCGATGACGGTAAACCGCTCGACATTCTGCGTCAGGTTGAGAACAAGTCTGCGATCAAATCGAAGCAGGCAGAGATCGAAGTTGAACTACTGCAGCATGGACCAGCACAACTCGTTGCCGGTAAGGTAACATTCCGGCAGCTTGCTCAATATGCCAAAGACAACATCTATGTGGCTGCTGTTTACGACGATCAGGAGACAAAAATAAAAGGCGTTCGAAGCGTTGTCCCAGCACACGCCTGCCTCAATAATCTGGTTGCCTTCTTTGGAGACATCGATATAAGAAAGATCAATGAAAAGAAGCTGGCGCAATATCAGGTCGCACGACTGACGAGAACAATAAAGAACCTGAGGAAGGTTACTCTTTCGACCGTTAACCGGGACTTGTCTAAGGCCCGCAGGCTCTTCAACATTGCCGTGGATGAAGGGTGGCTTCTTAGATCGCCGTTCACTAAAGAGGTGTCAAGGAACTTGATTCACGATGCCGCTGAAACTCCAGATCCGATCAAGACGCGCGAGCTTACTGAGAAGAGGCACTGCGAGTAATGAAGGCGCTCGACACTCCTGAACGTCGTCATACTCTAGCAGTGTTCATTGCGGCCATGGATACTGGAGCCAGAAAGTCCAGCTTGTTGGATTACCTGCGATGGAAAGACATTAACTTCTGACGAGATCATCACGCTCACTGCCTACAAAGGCAAAGGGAGGAACATCAAGCCAAAGCGCTGGCCGGTGCAGATGACTAGCCGGTTGAAGAAGGAGTTGTTGCAACTGCAACTCCAGAGAGAGAGAACAAGAACGACGATGCTCTTGTGTTCGAAGATGCGAAGGTCAATTTGCGCAAGTTATGGACTGCGGCATACGCCGAAGCAGGAGTCCCGAAAGGTACACGCCTCTTCTACTCTGTGCGTCACAACTTCGGTACTGAAATGGCTAATGAGGGCATGCCGTTACCAGCGCTTGCTAATCTGTTAGGCCACAGTGACGTGAAGATGACGATGAGATACTACAACATGAATAAGAAAACCATTGACAAAGCTCGCGACATTCTCGACAGGAGGGCAATGGTCAATAGCTAAAGACAATCCTCCCGAGGCGCTAATTAACAGCCTCATGTGGACCATCTATTTAGGTCGACGGTACATTCGACCTCGGCTTGAGCTTCCGGGCCTTGCGTTCCTCTTTCTTAACGAGTTTGACCGATGGTTCTGTGTTCATGTCTTCTGCTTCCTATGATCGGTGGAATGCGTGCGCGTACTGAAGCCAGATCTGGAGATAATCGTCTGAAGGCTAGATTGGGTGGAAGTGTCCGTCCATGCACTAACAGACATATAGACACACAAAGTGTAAGCTCATCTGTCATTCCTCGCAGTGCCTTTCCTATGTGTGCTGACGCACAGACTGCCAATCTGTTGAGTCGTAAACTCATTCGTAGTCGTTCTTTAGACGAATCACTCTCGACACCCGAGACCAACCACCTCCTTTTTGTGCCGTTTGTGCTTGCCAAGGATGGCCATAGTAAATGGAGGCGCGGTGATCTAATGCCGCGTTCCATAATCACGTGATATCAAGAAGGGGAGAAATTCATGGATTCCAATGAAGAGACGGTACAGAAGCGGGTCGTAGTCGATAGGCCTTACCAGCGCAGCGAGGTTGTGACCGAAAGAACAGAGAGAGGCCCGCGGGAATCGCGCCTTTCACCGGGCACGATAGCCATAATTGCGGTTCTCGCGATCACGGCCATCGGCGCTATCTTCTATATAGTAAGTAATAGAAACGCGAATGAGTCGGCCAACCGAAACGCGAACCTCGAAGTTGCCAGCCAGGCGCAGCAACCGGCTACGATAGTTCAACAACCGGCGCAGCAAGCGCCAGTGATCATTCAGCAACCGGCGCAACCGGCACCTGCGCCTGTGATCATTCAGCAACCAAGCCTGCGAGACAACGCGAGCAATGATGCAAACATGCAGGAAGTTGCAACAAAAAGACTGGGTGAGGAGACGGACATGAATGCAGTTTCTATAACTATCACCGACTCACAAGCAGTCTTGACTGGAACCGTCTATTCAGCCGCCACAAAAGCGAAGGCCGAGCAGATAGTAAAGGCTGTTCGAGGCGTGAAATCGGTAGACAATAAGATTGTCGTTTCGGGCTAGTAAAGAGTCGTAATAGGAGCGCTGCAAGGTATGCCTATCCCAACGTTAGCAGAGCGAGCTCAATATTTCTGAGTCCTAACACGGCTCGGACTTAACAAAAGGAGATGAAGTAATGTTGTGGACAATACTGGTGATCCTGTTGGTCTTATGGTTACTGGGGTTTGGCTTTGGGATCGGCGGCGGAACTAGCCTGATTCATATCTTGCTGGTCGTGGCCGCGATCGTTTTGGTCTATAACCTGGTCTCTGGCCGACGCACAGTCTAAAAGCTTTGACGCTCGCAGAAAAGATACTTTAGAAGAGAGCCTCGGAAAGTAGCGAGGCGGTTCAAGTTAGGTCAACCGGACCGCGACGCTCTTAGCAACGATAAGTCGAGGAGTAGTACAAAACTGGAGGCAGGTAATGAATATAACAACATTAGGCCCAACAGAGCTGGCCTTAATTATTAGTCTCGGCGTGATTGTGATTGCAGGCATCGCAGCATGGCTTTTTTTCCGAAAGCGCCGAACCGGAAAACTGCGCACTAAGTTTGGTGGCGCTGAATATGACCGCGCTGTGAAGGAAGACGGGAGTCGGCGGCATGCGGAAGCTGGGCTCAAAGAGCGCACCGAACGAGTAGAGAGTTTGAACATCCGACCGCTCGCCCCAGGCGATCGTACGCGTTTCGTAGAGTCGTGGAGCAGGGTCCAGGCGCGGTTCGTTGACGGCCCCGGAGGTGCGGTCACGGAGGCCGATCAACTGCTACGCGATGTGATGTCCACACGCGGCTATCCGGTAAGTGACTTTGAACAGCGGGCGGCAGATATTTCCGTGGACCATCCATTGGTTATGGAAAATTACCGGACGGCCCATGCAATCGCGGTTCGTCAGACGCAGGGGCAGGCCAACACCGAAGACTTGCGCCAGGCAATGATCCATTACCGGACGCTTTTTGAGGACCTAGTTGGCGAGCCAGAGGTGGCTCGTGCAAAGACTGCGGCCTGAACTTGAGCTGCACAAAGAGCGAAAAGCATGTTGGAGCCGCTGAGAGCGCAGGCGTCAATTACGCAGTGCTTTCACACGCATGAATTGTTGTGGTTACGAGCGCCGAAAACAGTTAAGCGGCTTCTCATGAGAAATAATCTTCAAAGTAAAGGAGCTATGAATGAGCGAAGGCGTAAAACAAAACGTGGACACTAGTTCTGCGGAGTTTAAAGAAGGCGTGAAAGCCGGGCTGAATTCAACAGAGGACACGAAGAACTGGCAAGCCGGTATTGAATTGGGCCAGGAACTGAAAGATGAAGGTGACAACAAAGAGCCGGTCTCTGAAATCCTTTTTAAGGAACCCTCAACTCCGCTTTTTATTAGGGATAGCCAGGGCAATGACGGAAGCGCCCAGGATGAGAAGGATGAAACGGAAGAATAAATTCTCCGTATTTGACTGCAGACCATTAAGAGTTTTCACAACCAAGTTAGCGATTTTCGGTACTTCATCAACCGCGTTAGCAATCGAATTTGTTTCATTGGAATCAATTCCATTTCAGCTCGGCCAACTCGTCAAGCCTTTTCGTGCGGGCTGAGAATTTTAGTGGTGCCTGTCGCATCGTGCTGTTCCAAAGTGATTTGTGGATTACCTTTGTAGCTCCGGCTTTAAGATAGGGCTCGTGAGACACTCGATACTAAGAACGACTGCCACGTTTGGTCCTTCGAGCCCCGTGGCTAAGCGCGTGTATAATAATCTTCTTGCTACTCACAACCGCGACTCTCGCGCCCCGTGGTAGGTTCGCTTCATGAACCCTTGGGTTGGTGTCTCTCCTGGAGAAGGCGGTATGGACACAGAGAGCAGTCGGAGTCGAGGCAGACAGCGAAAGCATCGCAGGAGCAACGTGAGTTGCTGCGTGTCACTCTCTCTAGCATTGGCGATGCAGTTATCACCACCGACAAAGAAATTCGCATCACTTTTTTGAATCCCGTGGCTGAGACACTGACCGGTTGGATGCAGGAAGAGGCTACAGGCGTTCCGCTGGAAAGGGTGTTCAGAATTGTCAACGAAGAAACTCGCCGGACGGTGGAGAACCCCGCGACCCGTGCCTTGCGCGAAGGGGTCGTCATCGATCTAGGAAACCACACACTACTCATTGCGAAAGACGGCACGGAACGCCCCATTGACGACAGCGCCGCTCCGATTCGTCATGCGAACGGTGAAGTCGCCGGAGTGGTGTTGGTGTTTCGCGACGTGAGCGAACGCAGACGGCAAGAGCGTTTGGTGCAAGATAGCTTCGACTAGCTATTCCCAAAAAGAACTCGTGGGCAAGGAACTCTGGCAGATCGGTCTCTTCCGAGATCAAGCAGAGAGCCGGGCCGCTTTCAGTGAGCTGCAAGCGCAAGGTTATATTCGCTACGAAAATCTGCCGCTCGAAACCAAGCAAGGACAACGGATCGACGTCGAATTTGTCAGCAACGTCTACCAGGTGGATCATCGACAAGTCATACAGTGCAACATTCGGGACATTACTGAGCGCAGTCGCCTGGAGAGACAGACGCACGAGCAGGCGGAAGCGTTGGCAGAACTTCACCATCGCAAGGATGAATTCCTGGCGATGCTTTCCCATGAGCTACGCAATCCCCTGTCTGCGATCTTCAATGCCCTGCATATCCTTCGTCTCGAAGACACCGAGAACCCAATTCAACGGAAAGCCAAAATCGTTCTGGAGCGTCAGGTGGGCCAACTGGCGCATCTCATTGATGATCTGCTGGAAGTGTCCCGCGTCATCACCGGAAGGATTCAACTTCATCGGGAACGCCTCGAGATGCGGGGCATCGTGGAACGCGCTCTAGAATCTGTTCGCTCTCTGATTGAGCAACGCAAGCATGAGCTATCGGTGTCGCTTCCGGCTGAACCTATCTGGTTACAGGGCGATTCAACCCGATTGGAGCAAGTCGTGGTGAACCTGCTCAACAACGCCGCCAAGTACACCGACGAAGGCGGACAGATATGGATCACCGTTGAACAAGAGCGCGGTGAGGTTGTGCTACGTGTGTGGGATACCGGCGTCGGCATCGCTCCCGAACTACTGCCGCGCATCTTCGATCTCTTTACGCAGGCGGATCGCACACTTGATCGCTCGCAAGGTGGCCTGGGCATCGGCTTGAGCCTGGTCCAAAAACTTGTGGAATTGCACGGAGGGACAGTCGAGGCTCACAGTGCGGGATTGGGGCAAGGAAGCGAGTTCATCGTGCGTCTGCCGGCACTCTCTTCGGCAGGAGAGTCAATAATCGCCCGCATTGAAACAGCGAAGCAGCCCGCGCAAACATCGCGGGTGCTGGTAGTGGATGACAACATGGATGCGGCTGATATGCTTGTCATGATGCTGCAACTGTTCGGGCATGAGGTTCGAGCGGCTTACACCGGTCAGACCGCTCTGGAAACGGCAGTTGAGTATCAACCGGACGTCGTGTTGCTGGATATTGGCTTGCCGGATATGAACGGCTATGAGGTCGCGCGACATCTGCGTCAGCAACCACAAACAAAAGATGTGAAGTTGATTGCCATGACCGGCTACGGGCAGGACTCCGACCGCCAACGCTCTCAAGAAGCGGGCTGCGAGCATCACTTAGTCAAGCCGGTTGATCCGCAGAAACTTCAAGACCTGCTGGCGAGACGGGTGAAGCAACCACGTTCCAGAGCATGAAACATTGGGTGTGTTGAGGGTCTGGATACAACTAGGCATCTCTGGGAATTGGTCTGAATGCCATTCCTTACGTCGGCATATTCTGGATCTCGGACTCACCACCGCTTTTACGCTGGCCGACGGAGGTGGGTCCGGCGCATAGGAGGCATCCTGGGGGTGTTTGTGGTGGTCCAAAGTATAGAAGGCTACTTTTTAACGCCGCGTATTCTTGGCCGCCGTTTGAGCTTACATCCGATGGCTGTTTTTCTTGGTCTATTGATCGGGGGCAAACTCTTCGGTTTACTCGGCATCATCCTTGCAGTTCCTACCATCGCCATCGCCAAAGTCTTTTTGAAGTTTCTCCGACAACTCTACACGGGCTCATATTTTTATCACGCCGGAGACATCACTGCAGCCGAAGCTCAAGGTGAGGTTCTGGAGGAACGTCTGGCTGACGCTGCCGAAACAGTGCTCGCTCAACAGATCGGGTCTGAAAGTGGTGACGAACTTCTCGCGCCGGACAAGAAGCATGACGATCCAATCGCGCTTGAGGATCCAAGTTAAGAATTCGCGGTGCTGAATACCTTGAACCGAACATTACCTTGAGGCGTTTCGTCAAACGCAAATCGGGCAAAAGCATGATGTGACGACACGAGGTTGGAAAATCAGTGGGTGGCGATGGAAGACGTTCGCTAAGCACCTCTGGACGAAAGTCAACACGGACGACGTGCTTAACCGTGCCGCGATTCTTTCCTTCTACTTCCTGCTCGCGCTCTTTCCGCTGCTGCTCTTCCTGACGGCTCTCTTGGGTTACTTCGCGGACCCTGGAACGGAGTTGCGCCGCAATCTGCTCACTTATCTGAGCGCAATTGTGCCCCTCTCAGCTTTTGACCTGATCAATACGACAGTTGACGAGATCAGTCAAAAACGCAGCGGCGGTAAACTATGGTTCGGTCTGCTAACTTCACTGTGGTTCGCTTCCTCCGGCATGGGCGCGATCATCGAGGGGTTGAACGTCGCCTACGACGTGAAAGAGACGCGCGCGTGGTGGCGAAGAACTCTGCTCGCCATTTTGCTGACGATTGCGCTCGCGGTGCTGATTATCACCGCGCTGGGGCTGATGTTTTACGGCAGCCGGATTGCCGAAGCGATCGCGAACCACTACGGTTTCGGCGCAGCGTTTACAACGGTGTGGAAGGTCTTGCGATGGGTGTTCGTAGTCGTATTCGTCTTTCTCGCCTTTGAGTTGATCTACTACTTTGCGCCCGACCTGAATTTAAAACGACTACGCTGGCTCTCCCCTGGGGCAATGACCGGCGTCGTGCTCTGGTTGCTCGTCTCCTTTCTGTTCGGCTCATACCTCAACTTTTATAACAACTACAGCGTGGTCTATGGCTCACTGGGGGCGGTCATCATTCTGATGCTGTGGTTTTACATGACTGGCGTGACGATTCTTATCGGCGGCGAAGTTAACGCCATCATCGAGCAAGCAGCAGCTCGAACTGGAGACCCTGAGGCGAAGGGGACAGGTGAAAAGCCTCACGATGAAGGCGTGAGGGTACGCTCGGCAGGAACTCAATCACCATAGGATGTTGAAGCAGTTGTCGAACAAGAGCCCGTCTCGAATGCCACCTCAACCATTCATGATCGGATCTATTATCCGCTCGTTTTCAAAACGCTAGGTTGTGAACTGAAGGGCGTTCGCGACCGCGGCGAGTTTATCACCTTGCTTGCCGGAGTGATCTTGCGATATACCACAAACAAGTCGGAGAGCATCTGCGAGGCATGATTAGGTTAGACAGCTAGGCCGAAAACACTCTTCCTGCGGCTCGACCCTAAACCGGTTGCCAATTATGTAAGAGAGGCCTGCGTTGCAAATCATCAGAAAAATATTTGCCGTCATTCAACTTTATTCTTGAGGGTATCGGGTTATTAACCATCGCCGTCGTTGCTCTGGAACTCGGGCAAACGATCCTGGAAGAGGAAGTGCAGCGGAAAGTCCAGGTGAGCGCGCCTACCCGCGTCCGGCGATTCTTGTCGCGGTTTATGGTAGTTGTCGTCGTGGCGCTTTCAATAGAATGTTTGGTGACTGTCTTCGCGTTCGCTCATGAAGATCCAGCCCGACTGCCGCAGGCGGCTGCCATCGGAATCGCGGCGGCCGTGCTGCTGGCTGCCTGGGGAATATTCATTAAATTGAACAAGAGCGCCGAGGAGTTAGAGCCGGAGGCAATGGCGGAGCTAAGGGCGAGGATCGCAAGATGAAGGAGTGAATGGCTGAAGGGATTCGAGTTCAAAGTTGCCCCGGATCCTGATCCGTATTGTCGAGTTCACAGGCTTCAAGGTCTTTGATAGCCGCGCACTCGCGCTTTAAGTTGAGCTGTCCGGGGGTCTTGTTCAAACGTTACCCACCCTTCGCGAGTCGCATGGCGCGGCACAAAAGGGATATCGAATTCCCCTAGCGCTTTCACTTCACCGCCGCTCTCCATAACCACCTCGATGCGCACGCCCTCGGCTGTTTCATCGCCGTGATTAATTACAGTGACGGGCACAATGAAATTGAATTGACGTTGTTCCGGAGTTCCCAGGCGAACCTCGAGGCTGGGTGGTTCGTGGCCCATCGAGGCGCCGGCGTATATGAGATAACCGAGCGTTGAGGAAACCAGGATAAGCCCGAGGGCAAAGACAATCCACTCGAACCAATTCTTTTGTGGCTTATTCATTGCAGCAATAGCCTTCCAGCGGATGCGCCGAGTGTCGCGGCTAATCCGAGCGCCACGGTCTGAGCGAGGGCGGTGAACATTGTCACGCCGTCAAACCGACCGAAGAACCAGAGGATCAATGCCGAAGAGCTTAAAGCAATCGCGTAAGTAACCACAGTGCCTAGCAGAATAAGTGTTGGATGGTCCGCACGAACAAATTCCCCCGCGCCTTTGAAATCGCTGTAGTGCAGAATCAGGAAGGCAATCAAAAGCGAAAACACTGCTACTCCTATTAGTTTCAACCAGGACGTCTGAATTCCGATGATGACGACTTCTTCAGTCGGCGCCAGGTTCGCCGCAAAGAGCACGGCGCCGCAGAAGGCAAAAACAATCTGGGCACCGAAGTGAATTCCGTCCTTGTCCGAATTCCCTCCCATTCCCTCGTCCTTCCCACCCGCCCCAAGCTGCGCTGCGCCGACAGAAACACCGATTGCTACAGTCATGGCTTCCAACACGATGACTCCGACAATTTCATTGATTGGCATCTCGAAGGTAATGCGCCCAAAAAGAAACAGAACCAGGAATGCGAGAAAAAGACCGATGCCCATTTCTTCGACGGAGTCGATTGCGACTTCCGTCATACTCGTATCGCGCCTTAAACCCGCATACCGATTGTAGCCAAGTAACAAAAGGAACGTTGTCAATACATAGGCTAGCAGCCGGTAAGGATGGGTGTTAAATCCCGCCCACCACACTTCCATGGTGTACAGCAGAGGGAGGCTGAACATCAGGCCTCCTGCCACGCCGCGTCCGTATTCCCGCAGCGATTCAGTGATCGAGCGCTCTTTGATTTTTGTGGACTTGCGACGCGACATAAATCGAAGCCGTGACGTGCGCCGACGAAAGGCACCGCGCGTCCCGACTTAAGAAATTTTAGTGGAAATTGAACTGCAGCATAACTGCAGGTGCCGCCTTCCGCAAACAAGGTTGGAAAAGGCAAAGGTAAAGGAAAGCCGTAAAACAAACTGGGTTCCAAACGCGGGCAGCCTGCGTGGGATGATCGAAGTGGCCAGCGTAAACCCCGGTCAAATCTATCCGAGACGAAGTCGTGACTTCATTTTCCAAGTGGCCAATACGTGACCAAAAATAACAGCATGCGACGTATACGCGATGGCAAGGAATGGGAAAGAACCCTTGGTTTTCTTAGGAGGGTACAAGTTCGGCCCACCCAAAGTTAAGCTCGCGATGATGGAAGATAAGAAGGTCAGCGCTTACTCCGCCAATATGTAAGGACAATACTTTGACGATACCGGGACTAGTTGAGACTCATAACTCCGGCGCTGGCAGCAAAGCCGACGCCGAAGCCCACTACGATCGCCGGTCCCGGCCAGTCAGTCTTTTGAGCCAGCATGAATCCTGTAGAAGCACTTGAAAGATTTCCGTAGTTCTTGAGTATTTCGTAAGAACCGTGAACCTTCTCGGAGTCACTATCCAGGTCTAACTGCGAGCAGACGCCATCCAGAATTTTCTTACTGCCGGTATGGATGAGGCAGTCGTCCACCTGGCCCAGATTGGAAACCGGCGAATCCGGATGATCGAGAACCGTCTTCAATGTGCTAACGGCGTAATGAGCTCCGCGCGCAGGCACGTTTCGTCGCATGAAATATTGTGGTTTGCCCTTCAGGAATGAATGAGAACTGTTGCTTGTCATCGTGAGGAGATTTACATCTTCCGTCGCCTCGTTGGTTAAGTGGGAGATTGGCCCAAAGGCTGGCTTGCCTTCTTGGCTTCCGACTAACAGGGCCACAGCGCCGTCACCGAAGAGCATTGATTGAATGACAAAGGTGGTATCTAGCCTTTGTTGTTCAAATTGCTCAGCATTTAGGTTGTGGTTCTTCCGTAGTCGAAGAAGCTCGCGAAAGCCGTGGTACTCATTCTGCAGGAGTGCTGCCACAAACGGAGTATGGGCCTCTGCCATGAGGACCATCGCCATACGTCCCGGATTTGCCGCGAGATACCACTGAGCAACTTCTATGGATTTCAATAACACCGAACAGCCCTGGGCCTGCATGCTGACGGTCCTCAGCGAGCGCGATAAGAGGCCATGAGTCTGTCCCATCACTTCAGAGGCAAGACAAGGTAGCATCTGGTCAGGCGTATTTGTGCCGGCTATCAGCAAACCGATCTTGGAAGGATCTCCTTTCCACTGCTGAATGCAAGAGCGCGTCGCTTCGACACCCAACTGCGTTGTCGAACTGGTAGCTTTCATCGGTTTGCCCGACAAATAATCAGGATAGTTTTCAATCGTCGAGTAGCGCTGGTCTACCCCAAGGCTGTTGATTGTGTTGATAAGTTCGGGAGAGAGCTTGTGCATTAGGCCCGCAACAATGTCTGTCGTCTTGAATGAGTGTGGCGGTGTTGCAGTGGCCGCGGATAACAGATTGATCATTTAACCTTATTTCTTTCTACTGACTTTTGCCTAATACGGACTTGTTTTATGACTCGTTTGCCCTTTGCTGTCGGGCCTCTTTCGAGTCGGTAATATTGAGAGTGCTGCTGGTAGCTGGCTCAAGGTCGGCCGAAGATTTCGCCGAGGATGTTGCCAATGCCGGCGCCGCCATTGCTCCTGCGGTAGTCGCCGTTGTTGTTATAACCACCATACTGTCGAAATCCTGCCGCATAGCCCTGCACGAAGCCATTTCTAAACTGCTGCGACCGAGCGTCCCTATAGTAGTGTGAACGCTGAGGGTTGTAGCTCTGTCCGCGGCGAGCATCACTGGACCCGGTGGTCAACCCAGCTTGGTATCCCTGGTTCAGAGCAATCTGAGCGCTGTTGTTGTAGCCACTGTTGTTCCCATAACGGTCATTACGATCGTAACGATCATCACGGCGTGCGCGATTCCGATCCTCGTTGCGATTCCGTCGCCAATCTCGCTCCTGGCGATCACGGCGATTGCGATCATTGCGCTGCCATTGACCGTTATTGCGATCCTGCGCTTGAGCAGTAGTGCCAGCCATTCCGATTCCAAGCACTAAAGATAAAGCTAAGATTGCTCCCCCAACTTTGTCCCTGTAGTCGTTTGTTCTCATCTGTTGTTTTCTCCTCGAGTGTTGAAGATGGCAAGGTGCATGCCGTGAACTTGAAAAGATGAATCCGGTTGTTCTAAAGCAGTTATCAGGGTGTGGGACAAGACCAAACCCTCAATTGGTATAGGGGTGGCTCAGATGAGATCAAGTGGAGGGTAACGCCGAGCGAATTTGTGGCCAATTGGCAACAAACCCGAACCGATCAAAAAGCTGGAAATACTAATATTTCTCTGGTCCAGTTTTGGGGATGTGTCACGATTATGAAGTGAATATGAAAGCGGAGCTTGAGATTCTTACCCTCCATGAACAGATAGCCGAAATACGCGAGATGAAATGGGGAGACCGATCACTATGCAGCAAGAGCAGCTCCGATTGTTGACGCAGCTAATGAAAAGGCATGTATCCGCAGACGGCAAACATCCGGCGACTAGCAGCTAGAATACCTGTTCATAAGCTCGGCCAACCCAAAGTTAAGCTCACGATGACGGAAGCCAAGAAGGTCAGCGCGTACGTCCGTCACTAATGTAAGGAAGGCAGTCGTTCCACCTGGCCCAGATTGGAAACCCGTGAATCCGGATGATCGAGTAACGTGTTCCTGGGAAGGTAAGGACCCCTTGTCTTACGGCTTTCCTTTGCCTTTGCTTTTTGCCTTTGCCTTTTCCGGCTGATTCGGAATCTGCCCGCCTGCCGGAGGCGACTGCTTGCGTACCTGTTTTGCTGCCCCTTTAGACTGCTGCTTTGCCGGGCTGCCTACTTGTTCTCCCTGCGGTTGCTCTTGGGCTTTGCGCTCGACTTTCGTTTGAGTGGTCTCCTGAGCACGTGTCTCTTTCTTCTGTTGCTGCTCAAGCTGACGCACTTGCTGTTGAGCTTTCTTATCGCCACGCTTGGCTTCGACGTTAAGCCGTTCTATCTCTTGTTTGCTTGCATGGTCCACCTGCTGCGATTGCTGGTGCTGGTCTTTAACCTTGAACTTTTGATTCCTGGCATTGTCGGAAACACGTTCCACGCGCATCGACTTCGCCAGGTCCTTCCTGGACGCCGACTCCCTGATATCGCCGCTGACAAAAACCGGCGTGTCCCTGAGTTTCTTCGCTATGCCTGGCGGCAGATCGATCTTACCGCGTCCCCATGCCGAATGGATGACCGCGTTTCTAAGCGGAGTCAGTGTCAACGGATCGAGCGTTGGCCTAAGCGACGCCAACACCCGGCTGTCAATCCTTCTGATACTGCGCGAATCTATGGCGCGACCCCACGCATCCACCGGCACAACGGTCACGGCGCCAGGAATGCCAAAGTTGATAAGTTGTCCGGGCACTATATTCGCCCGCGTCAAATAACGCGGCTGCCAGTTAGCGTCATAATAACGTGGCGCATAAATGTCGCCTGGGCCAAGCGGAACCCAGCCGACTTGGTTGCCGTCGTTTAGATTGACGAAACCAACGAGAGCCGGGGCATACGCCGGCGTCATGTTCACGCCCTCGGGAATCCAGTACCACTGGTTATTAACGTTGGCCCAACGCCCATAATGATAGGGCGCGTAGCCCCAGGGCTCGCTTGAAACCCAGGTTGGCCCATACGGATAATCGTTGGTCCACTGGCCCTGCTGATAGGGAACCCAACCTGAATCAACCCGCGGCCTCCAGGCATTTCCATAACCATCAACATTCTGCCAGTCACCGTAGTAATCCAAATCGTTGATGCCTGGAATAGTTGAACTCACATACTGATAACTAGCGTTCTGCCGGTAAGGATCGTAATAGTAAGGATCACTAAGATAAGCGTCGTAGTTGTGGTACCGACCGTCGTAGGAATTCGGATATTGATACCGGTAATAATCGTCCACTTGATTTCCGGCGTCCTGGTTATTCAACCGCGACAACGCAAGCTCGGTGGCCGCCTGGCCCACGAGTGTAAGAATCTCGCCTTTACTAATTTCCCCGGAACCCGATTGTCCAACAACCCGCGCGAGTCCGCTCAGCACTGAGACGAGCACACCGCCATTGTTGTCAAAACCGAGGTTGTAAAGTCCCGGCTGATCGAAGTTAACCGCGCCGTAGGGTGTGGCTACTTCAAACAATTCATTACGCTCTAAATGACCGACTTCGAACATTGCCGAGCCGTCGCGGAGCGCGAGCTGAGTCCGGCGGTCTCCAAGCGATACCACATCAAGCGATGTATTTGAATCGAGCCGCGCGAAATTGCGTCCGCTAAACGCGAGCGAGGCGTGCGAGTTATCACGTGTGTAAATCCGATCTCCCGCTGAGAAGGGTTGATTCGGGGTAGCGGTTACCCACTCCGCATTCGCATCAGCGGCATTACTGTTCGGGAGGCTGTCGCTGAAAGCGACCTCGCCATCCACTCGTTGTATACGAGCCGCGTAGGGCAGTTCCTCGGCGGATGCAGTCTGCTCCTGCTTCATCCAAAAGGCCACGCCTACGGCGGCAATGAGCGCAACCGCTACTGCCATCAGCGTAATATGCGGCCATACCTTGATCCTGTTCATAGATCTCCTTCTCAAACTTCTCTACTCTAAACTTAACCGAAGCATAGTCCGGCCATAGTTATCTCCTCTGCTGGAATCACGTTGCCCAAGGAGCTAACAAGGCTTCTACAGGGGAATCTCTAGCTGTCTGGTAGTTGGACCTTAGTCACAACGTTAGACCAAGCAAGCTGATCCGTCTGTGCGTTGGGCCGCTTATAGTCTTCATTAGCGATTGTCAATCAAACCACCTTTGTGTGCTGTCGCACCGACGGCCAGCATTGCTGCTTGTAATATTAAGATGGCCCTAACGGTGAAGGGGAAGATGTTTCAATGAATAATGAGAGCAATACCAACTCGATCATCCTTGTAGTGGAAGATGTCAACGAGACCGTGACGGCATTGAGAAACTGTTGAAGGCCGACGGGTATCACGTTACACTGGCCCGGGATGAAAAAGACGCGATCGAAAGCGCCCGACGAGAGCCTCCCAACCTGATTTTGGTGAGCGTGGCCGGATTACCTCACGAAGTTGTTATTGTCGCGCGTCATATCCGCGAGCTTGCCGCAGTCGGAGAGAACGTGCCGGTCGTGGTCTTCTGCATTGCAGAGATCGATGAGGGTGATGAAGTCGCGATCGGAAAAAACGTGTATATCACTCGCCCCGACAACTTCAATCAGTTGAGAACACTGCTAGCTCGTCTGCTGAACGAGATTCCGATTGCCGCCTGAGTAAAACTTATGTCCCTCGGCAGCGAGATTCCTGGCGGATCTCCAAATCACTAAGGCTTGAAATCCAACGACGCCTTGCCGCTCTCCACGTCAAAGGGGACCGAGTTATGCTCATGCGTAACCATCCACTTCTCGTCAATTTTGCGGAAGCAAACAGTCGTGCGCCACCACATATCGAGTTGTCCTCCGTCTGTCCTCGTTGCGCTAACGTGGCTGAGACCATGTGAGAACGCCACGCTATCGCCCGCCGTGATGCTGAGATCCCTAACCTCGTAGCCGATCGGGCCCTCGAATGATGAGAACCAGGCTTCCGCGCGTTTTTTAGATGCATCCGATCCCATCTGTTGGAATGGGTTCACCACGTCAAACGTCTGGTGAAATCTACAGTGACTTCCGGTACTCAACGAGGTCGCGCTTTTCTCGATCAGTCAAGTTCAATCCCTTAAAGCTGTTGTAGTGATTGACGACCTCGAGCAAAGTCGCAAAGCGACCAAGGTCTCCTAAACCGTGCGCCGGCCAGACACCAGGTTAATTACCAGAACAATCGCTGCTATCACCAGCAGAAGATGTATCATCCCGCCACCAACGTGACCCAGGAATCCGAGTAACCAAAGCACCAGCAATATCACCAGAATTGTCCACAACATCGCCTAATCCTCCTTCGTAATCTTGATTGGGCGTTTTCATTGAAAGCGTAACAGTGCGAAGAGAGAACGTCTGTGTGACAACACACATACGTGCGTGACGACGCTAGTTGCGAGTTGTGCTAATCAGATGCCACGTCAGTTCGGCGGCCACAAAAGGCGAAGACCGAGCAGATAGTGAAAGCTGTCAGAGGCGTGAAATCAGTCGACTATCAGATTGTCGTTTTGGGCTAGAAACCTAACGACCGGCTATCCCAGCAACCGATCAAACTCATCTTTGACCACGCGGTAACATTCGCACACAGTTTCTTCGAGCCTCTGGCGGTCCAAGATCTTGATGTGGCCGCGGACGTATCTGATCGCTCCGGAATCCTGCAGACGACCGGCAGCAACGGTAACGC